>Ga0209540_10001127_pt1 | contig 21258 bp, 20 predicted proteins | sample BarGraIncu01121A_FD_184501 | JGI IMG/M metagenome (GOLD analysis project Ga0209540, IMG submission 184501) | Arctic peat soil microbial communities from Barrow, Alaska - Barrow Graham LP Incubations 011-21A (SPAdes) (version 2) | ecosystem: Environmental > Terrestrial > Soil > Wetlands > Peat... | reverse complement strand
ATGGTGTCGCCAAGCCGCTCGGCTCGGTGACCTTCGCCAACATCGCAGCGAACCACACGGTCTCGGCGACATTCGTGCTCACGACGAAGCTGACGATCAACGCGAACCCCACGACCCTGAAGCTCGGGGTCTCGGCCCACTTCTTCGGCGTCATCGCGCCGAACATGCCGGACCGCACGCCCATCCGCCTCATGGTGAGGAAGTCCGGACAGCTCAACTGGACCAATGTCGTGCCGTACGTGCGCACCTACAGCGCCCAGCGCTGGTCCTTCTACTACCATCCCAACACCCGCGGCACCTACTACTTCAAGGTGCAGTTCGCAGCGACCGCGACGCACCTGGGAGCCACCTCCAGGACCATCAGGCTCGTCTGGAAGTAACCCTGCGGTAGCCGCGTCTCGCACGACCGGAGACCGGGTGTGAACAAGGAGCCCGGAGGCAACAGCCTCCGGGCTCCTCTGTGTTTGCCTGAGTGCGAGATCAAAGGGGGATTATCGGCGCCCACGTCCTCGTGGGTCTCCGTGAGAACCCAGACGTCGGCATCTACGTGCGCCATGTGTCGGTGAATCGCGACGGCACGATGTGAAACGCCCCGGGTTCCACGTCGGTTCGACTGCTTGGGAGTCTCGGTCTCCCGGGCGGCTTGCTGAGTGCACTGCTCTTGCGACCGCACCTCCCCGAGACCCCACCTTTGATTCCAGCTACGGTGGATGGGTGTGTTCGGCTCCACCTTCCAAGGTCAAGTTCGGCGATGAGGAAGCGAAGCACGTCCCCCGCGGGTGCTCGAGCAGTACACTCAGGAAGTCGCCCGAGAAGCCGTGGCTTCCAAGTGATCGAGCCGACGTGAATCCCGGGAAGTTTCAGACTGATGGTTCCAATCGCTGTGGGTGGCGCACGCACGGTCGCGCGTCTGCCGGGGTCCACTACACCGGCACCCTGACGCTCACTGACGATGGCGAGCAGGTGATCGCCACGATGACCGTCCGGCTCAGCGTCGTGGGGGAGCAGCGCCTCGACCAGCCGCAGAACAGCTCCGTGGTCCTGCCCTCCGACGAGACCTCTGCGACTCCGGACGCGTGCGCCGCAGACGACGCGCCGGCGACGGCCCCACCGTCGGTACCCCTGACGACGACTCCCGTGCCGGATCCGGCGACCGAGTCGTCCGCACCCCCGCTTCCCGTCTCTCCTCTGCCGTCCCCGGACGCACCTGGGCTGAGCGAGTCTGACGAGGCGTCCTGTGGTGTGGACGCGACGCTGACGCCGCTGCCGTGCGGAGACGCGACGCGCACCGCCGACGTGGTGTATCCGTAGCGATCGGCCGCCCGTGGGAGAAGAGGCGCGTGCGCATGTCCTTCGGGTGGACAAGCCGACGGCCGCTTCAGCGCGCGTCTCCTGCTACTCTCTGTACCGTCGGGGAGGGGGCGGACGCCTTGGGGGCCGAGGTCACGGAAGAACGGGTCGACTTGTATCGGCGGCTGCTGGATCTGGGCCCCGATGCCGATATTGACGACGTCCAGCGCTGCTACCGCAAGGCGATGAGCGACTTCCATCCCGACATGCGTGCCGGCGACGAAGAGACCGCAAAGCTCCTCAACGAGGCAAGGGCCTACTTCGTCGCACACCCGTCGAAGATCCGGACGGTGTCATCGCCTCCGAAGGCTCGAGTTGAACCGCGACCTCCCTCTGCGACTCGAGCCGAGGCGTCGCCTCCACACCCGCGTCCTCAAGCGCCTCCGCGGCCGGCACCACAGGCCGCTCCGTCGGCCCGCCCCGCGCCCAGGCCCACAGTGTCGGTCACGCCACCCGCTGCGGTCGGGCGTCGTCGTCCACGCTGGACGGCGGGCGAGGTGTTCGGGAATGTCGCCGGCGGAGCGGTGATTGCCGTCACAGGTGCGATCACCATCCTGAAGTGGCTGCTCATCATCTACTTTGTGCTGGTCGCGATCGAGTTGGTCATCTGGTTCTTCAGCACAGTCCTGCCGTGGATGCAGGGGATTCTTGGGTAGAGGCGCCGGTTTGGAGAGTGGGTGAAGGGAATGGCTGAGCCGTCCGGCGCCAGGAAGCGAATGGGCATCATCGCGGCGCTGCTTGCTGCGCTCGTCAGCTCGCTCGCGCTTCTGGGCTGCGCGGGGGCCGTCCAAGGGGCCGGCACCGGAGAGGCTCCGCAGCCTGCCGCAGGAGCCGTCGACAGCTCCGCGACGTCGGCCTCCATCGCGACCTCCGGGCCACCTCGCATCGTGGGGGTGTCCGATGGCGACCTCGTCATCTTCGACGCCGCGAGCGGGAGCAACAGCGTGCTCGTCCCCGGAGTCGGCTCCGGTTGGCCGCTGCTACTGCAGAAGGGCAGCGATTGGATCGGGATTCTCTCGCCCGGGCGGTGGGACGGCGCCTACTCCCAAGACATCGAGTTCGTGAACCTGCGCAGCAGGCAAGTCCGGGACGTGGCGGACATCATGGGGCAGGAAGACGGGTTCGACCAAGTGCAGCCCGTTGGATGGGCCGGAGACGGCTTCGTCTTCACCGTCTACGACCCTGAGCTCGAGGGCGCCTGGGTCCTCGACTTCGCGAGCGGGACGACCAAGCGTTCGCCCAAGGGGCAAAGGTCCGATGGCTACGCCGCGTTCTCGGAGACCGACATCTGGAAGGGCCCGATGAAGGTCCCCACGCCCCCCGGCGAAGCGAGCGGCGCAGACGCGCAGCAACCGTTCTGGGCCTGGGGGGACCTCGATGTGTCGCAGGATGGACGATGGGCGGTCGGCAGCCTGAACGCGGATTGGCCGGCGCCTGGAGTGGATGACTTCCACCCGGTCTACCTGTTCGCGCTGGACGGCGCGTATCGGAGTCTCCCGCTCAGCCCCCCGGTCGTCTTCGCTGATACGCTGAGTGTGGAGTAGTCCGGGCGGACGGCTCATGGGGCGCGAGGTTACGAGCGAACGGCTACCGCGCGGGATCGGCCTCCACGAGCGCGATGCCGGCCCGCTTCAGAAGATGCGGCATCCGTTTGATCGGTCTGCGGTCCTTGTCCTGCAACTCCATCGGCTTGAGCTGCTCCCATGGGGCGAGGCAGTTGTGGACCTTGTTCTTGTCATCCCTTTCGCCATAGTGCCAGCCATGGTCCGACTTGAACTTGCACCACCGGGCATGCTCGTTCTGAGCCAGTAGCTCGAGGACGTCTCCGGTGATCTCGATCGGTTCCTCGTCCTGGCTGCCCAGTGGCACGAGTCGCAAACCCGCTTCAGAGAGCCGTTTGAAGAAGCTTCGGACGTGGTCGCGATTGTCATCGCGCGTCTCCGGATCGAGAGCGTCCCACGGGACGAACTTCGCCGTGCGCTCCGCGGCGGGCTTCTTGAGCTCGTCCGCGAAGTAGCTCTCGTGCACCATGCGGGCGAGCCGCTCGACGGTGTCAAGCGTGATGAGGTCGGGGTCCCGGACAGCGTCGGTCGCGTCGACGACCCTGAGCATGCTGTTGCCGGCGCGTCCGACGAGCGAGGCGATCCCCGACCGGCCGTAGATGCAGGCCACGACCGTCAGACCACCGCTGAGCCTTCGAATCGCCGCGGTCAGCGCGAGAGCGTGGCGTACTGTCTCGCCGTCATCGGTCGTACACACGAACGCTCGACCGAATCTCGCAACGCCCGCGCGCACGAGCGCGGCGACGGGCGCCTCCGGACCGAGTTCTGCGGTGTCGACTGTCTTGACGCGGAGGTGCGCGTCGAGGTGGTGGCCGCGTGCTGCCGCCCTGTCCAACACGCCGTCCGCACTCGGACAGACGAGCGCGACGACTGGCCTGTCCGCGCTTCCCGGCCTGGATGGCGCCCTGTCTGCCAAGCCGAGCAGGATGTGCTCCGCCAGGACGGCCCCTCCGACGATCGCCGCGTCATAGTCGCAAGCGCCTCGGGCGAACTCGTCGGGAATCGCGGAATCGACGACGGCCGCGGCGGCGATCTCGGCGACGCTGAAGAAGTCGATGTCCAGTCCCGGAGCTCCGATCTCAAGCATGCAGGGACGGAGCTGACGGAGCAGGTCGGGGTCGTCGATGTGCAGGCGCAGGGCCAGCGGTGAGGACGGGTCGCGGCCGACGTCGGCGATGACGATGTGGGCGGCTTCGGCGATTGATGCGTTGCGGTCATCGTCGCCGCAGCACGCGAGCAGGTGATGCGCTCGGTCGGCGCCGGCCTCGAGCAGCGTCAGCGGATCCGTCGCGTCGCCTATGACGACGCCGGCCCCCCTGCGCCCGAGCGATTCGACCGCGGATGAGGTCACCGCGTCGACTACCGTGACTGCGCGTCCCGAGGACAGTATCGCGTCTGCGGCTGCCGAACCGAGCTCGCCTGCGCCGCAGACGATCACGTGGTCGCTCATGCGTCGGGCACGTCCGCGGCGGGCCTCCTGCTGGAGGAGGTCGACGATGATCTTGCCGCCGAGGACCGCAGCAGCGATGAGGGTGAGCATCCGGCCGACCTGCAGCGGCCACGGCGCGTTCGCATCGGCGGCGTTGAACCAGAACCCGAGAAGGCTCTTGTAGATCGCGTCCATGGCGCGTGTGAAGACGCTCGTGGCGACGCTGGTGCGGTCGGGATCGAGCGCCTCCCAGAAGCCGACGAGCGACAGGGCAACCCCCGCGACCGCGGCAACGCCCAGAGCCGTCCATCCATACCTCTTCAGCATGCGCCGCGACTTGCTCGGCAGTTGAGGGTTGCGACGGTGTTCTGCGTCGGTCATCTTGTCCCCCTCCGTCTTGTCCGCCCTATCGGTTGCCCCGGGCCTCTTCCCAAAGCGAAGCGTTGGCGGCGACGGCCGCCCGCCACTGCTCCGGCGTCATCCTGACAAGCCGCGAGTCCGATGATTCCGCGGTCGGCTCCGCACCCAGGAGCCCCTCGGGCTCGACCTGCGCCAGGTGCATATGGGCGTCGCGTACGTCCAAAGAGGCGGCGGCCGACGTGCCACTGACCCGAGACAGCAGAGGCCTCATCAGACTGCACCGCTCGAACACCGTGGGCCCGGTTACCAGGACATCCTGCAACACGAGCCCATCAAGGTCGTACTCCGTGAAGGTCGCGTTGCCGATTTCGCTGCCGGCGCGTATGGTGAGCGCGTGTGCGGGCGTACGCGCCCCCTTCGAGGTGGACCCGTGGAGCCGAAGCCCCGAGATGCGCGAGTCCAGCACAACGGTCCCTGAGAGATCGCACTCCTCGAAGTCCAGGCACGGTGCGTCCGTTGCAGAGGCCGCGTCGACGTCCAGAAGCAGCATGCCCCGGCAGGCGCTGTCACGCGCGGCGAGGCTTCCGCCGTCGAACTGCACCGAGCTGATCTCAAGCGCGTCGAGTTCACAACCGCTCGCAAATACCAGGGGCGCCGCTATGCGAAGGTGTTCGTGAGGCTCGCCTTCGGCCTCAGGGACCCCTGCGATCGTGCCACCGGACATCCTGCAGTCTTTGAAGGTGAGCGGACCATCGATCGTCAGCTTCTCGAACGTGAAGTTCTCCATCTCGACCGAGGTGAAGCTGCAGTCGCCGAGCGTGTCCTCCGGGCCACCTCCGCGCACTATCAGGGCCGTCGCGCGCGAATGCTTGTCCGTGCCCTCGATGCCGAGCGAGTGCAGTAGGCATCTGTCGAAGAAGGCTCCTGGCATCGTGCACCCCTTGAAGTGCACTCGCCATCCTTCGTCGACAAGGGGGAAGCGGCATTCACATGCGTAGAGGCTGGCCGCGATGCAGTCTGTGACGGACAGTGTGCTGTCGGAGAAGTCGAGCCCCCGGAGTTCGAGCGCTGTGAGGTCGCTGACATCTTCGAACGACATGCGTCCCCCGATACGCGAGGACTTGGGCTGAACGTCCTGGTCGGCTGCGATTGTGCCTCCCGAGAGCGCGCAGGCGCTGAAGCTCACCGGTCCGGCGATCACGCAGTCGAGGAGACTGAAGTTCTCCAGGTCGTAGGACGTGAACGAAACGTTGTCCAGCACGCACTCCTGCCAGTCGGCGCTTCTGATCACGAGGGTTCTCGCGGGCGTCTTCGGCCCGCCGTGCACACTCTCGCTGTCGGATGACGGGCCCCGGAACGCGGCGGTCGCAAGCCGGCACGCGATCATGACCGACCCCGTGAGGTCGACGTCATCGAAGGCGAGAGACAGGCCTGTCTCTCGCGAGTCGAAGGTCATGTCGATGAATACCGCGCCCCGCAGGCTGGATCCGCTCACCGTGAGCGAGCTGCTGCCGAAATGGAGGGACGTCAGCTCAGCCCCCACGAGGTCGCAGCCCGTGATGATGATGTCGCCCGGCTGCATCGGTGCCGGGGTTGGGTCCGTCGCGTCACCCTGGGGCCCGAGGGTCGCGCCACCGAGATCGACCCGCTCGAATGTGGTTACGCCACCAAACCGGCACTTCTGTATCTGGGCATTGCGCATGTCGAGCATTCCGCTCGCCGTGCCCGCGAAGGTGCATGAGATCAGATCCGCGTCGCCGAGCTCGATCTGCTCCATCCCATGACCGGGCGCGAACCGGGTCGCACGGACCTTGGAAGCGCCGACGATATGGGCGCCGTCCAGGCAAGTGGAGCCATCGAACACAACCTTGTCGAGCGAGCAGTCACGCTCGAAGACCACTCCCTGCATCTCGCAGTCGGTGAACTCAGCACTCGCGAACGTGCATGAGCGGAACACGGTGCGCTTGAACGAGCAGGACTTGAACGACATGCCCGAGAAGTCGACGTCGGTCACGACGCATCCGATCCACGCTATCGACGACAGCGAGAGTCTGCGGATCTGCTCGGAGAGCGGAGAGCCTGGCCAGGAGACGGATCTGACGTGTTGTGGATAGGCGGTGCCGATGAAGTACTCCGGCCGCTCGGTGAACGATTGCGCCCATGACCTCAGCGGCTCCGCGAACCCGTCGTGGACGAGCTCGAGCGAGATATCCCCGTTGGCCAGAGGCTGTCGCTTGATGATGTATCCGGCGAGGAGCCTGCGCACTGCCTCGTCGCAGGTGCGATGGAGTTCCGCTCGGACGGCCTTCGGCGACAGCATCCCGGGAGCGAGTTCTCGCTCATCGTCGAGGCTCGGATCCTGCTCCTCCAGGTATGCCAATCGCTCGAAGTCCGAGAGGGTGATGGCGCGCTTGGTTCCCGCCGGTGAGACGAGCCAATGGGAGACGCGCGCCACCATCCGCTTGATCTCAGCGGCGTCGTAGGGATCATCGTCGGTGCGTACCGGCACCCACCCGATCTCCTGCCCCGCGGGCGTGCCCAGAGCGCGGTCGAGCCAGCTCTTGAGAGAGGCCGCCGCGAGATCCTCGCCCGACATGAGCTCCTCGTACGTCTCGAGGTCCTCGATGCTCAACGGCTCCGTCCGTGTCGGGTCGCGGAACAGCCACTGCAGGGCCACCTGGAGGCCGAGGACGTTCACGTCGCCCGAAGCCGTTTCGAAGTCGACGATAAGCCTCTCCAGCGCGGTCATTCCTCTCGCGCCGCGGGTCTGGTCCCAAGACACTCCGATCTTGGCCGACACCCCAGAGACTATGCTCGCGACCTGCGAGGCGCTCATGGGCAGGATGCTCGTGTACCTCTTGCCTTCGAGCACCCCCCGCTTCTCGAGTGGGCGCAGGAGCCTGACGAAGTCGTCCCGCATGGAGATCATCTGTCGCACGTGGCTACGACGCGTGCTGAACGTGAGCTCGATGACGCGTAGGGCATCCGCTCCGAGATCTCGGTCGAGAAGGACTTCCTCGAACTGGTCGAGGATGATTGTCACAGTGCCGAAAGCGGAGACGCACCCGTCGATCGCAGCCAGCCATGCGTCGTCCGGAAGACCGGTGCCCTGGCGAAGCGCAGCGTCGGCCTGCCGTACGGACACGACGGCCTTCTCGATCGCAGCGGCCTCGGCACGGCTCTCGGCCGATGCGAGATCGTATCGCTGCCTCGAGGACTCGAGAGAAGCCTCCATCTGGGCGAGTGCGAAGCTGGCGAAGCTGACATCGCTTCCGCTGCCCGCCCGGGCCGTCCACTGGTTGAGCACGATCGGGAAGCCACTCGTAGCGCGGCCTTCGAGGCCGAGGTCTTCGTCCGGTCGCGCCTCACGGAGGCGGCTGCGTCGTAGCGCCGGTGCGAGCCCAGCCTGGAGCAGAGAGGTCTTGCCGCAGGCGCTCATTGCGGTCAGTACCGACAGGCGCTGGCTCTCCAGCTGGTCCTGAAGCGCGGCGAGTTCCCGGTCTCGTCCCAGGAATGTGTCCGCCAAGTCCTCGGTGTAGGGGCGAGGCCCCGGCCAGGGCTGTCGCGGCTTGGACGCGGGGGTGCGGGCCGGGCTCATGATGCCTTCTTCCCGGGGAACTTCGTCACCATCTCCTTGGCTATGCCGCCCAACGGATCGGGGAATCCCGATCCCGGGTGGACGATCCCAACGCGGTCGAGTGCCACTTCTCCGTAGATCGAAGAGTGCCCGAAGGTGAACGCCTTCGTGGCGGCCGAGGCGTCGCCCATCAGATTCGCCATGCCGGTGAACGGGACCCGGTCACTCCAGGTCAGAGCGTCCTGGCCGAAGAAGCACAGAGAGCTCGCGGCGATCCGTGTCTCCAGGCGATTGCTGGTTGGGAAGGCGTCCTTCCTGAACTCCAGGATGCTCGTCTCGTCCAGGAGCAGGCGGGGCGTGACGCGAATCTCCGCCGCCTGGGAGTCGCCGCCGGTTCGGGTTGCAGTCTCGGGCATTGTGTCGTGCAGGGGTGATCCGAACATCTTGATGACGATCGGTCCCTCGCCGGAATCCAGCACCGAGTCGTTCACGTCCGATTCCGCCTCGAAGACAGACCATTCGATCGTGACGTCGTGCCGGTCCTCTCCGCCGTTGTGTCGGACGCTGGCCAGCATCCATCCCTTGTCTCTTGAAAGGCAGGTCCCGGACGAGTCGGAGCCGGCAAGGTCGCCGAACGGATCATCACAGGTCTGCTGGCTCGCGGGGTCGAAGAACACAGGCACGAGCACACGGTAGGCGTCAAACTCCCTCTCGATCGCCCGCTCCATCTCCAGATCCAAGCACATGGAGAGCACGCACTGGAGCGAGCCGTTCGCGCCGGCCTCGTCTGCATGGATCGCCCACTGGAGGAGAGCGGCGAGCGCTCGGTGGAACGCACTGGGCAGCCTCGGCGCTCCGGCCTCATCTTCCCCGCAGAATCGGAAGGTGTCCCGCAGGGCCTTGCGGTCAGCCTCGTCCCGGTTCCGCGTGAATAGGATTCCCACCTCGAACAGGTCGCTCGCGTCGTTGGGTACGTTCAGCGTCGTCTCCAGAAGGGCCAGGTCGAACGCCAGTTGGGAGCGGTTGCGGTAGGCGCGAGTGCCGGCGAACAACATGTGATCGGACAAGCCTTCAAGCCAACGCAGGTGACTCATTCGGACACCGGCCTGCGGCAGCCCCGACATCCGGTTCACGCGTCTCTGCCCCGGGCTACCGTCTAACGAAAGGCCTACCGCTTCGGACGTAAGTCTGTCCAACGCCTGCTCGTGCGTGTCGAGTACCTCCTTTGTCCAGAACTTCGAATCGTCTCCGAAGATCTCCGCCGCGAGCCGCAGGAGTTTTGCGTATACCAGATCGATCCTGAGCGACTGCGGTTCCGTCCAATCCGCTGCTGCGCGGCTGGTCAGCCGGGAAGCCAGCGTCAAGATCGTCTTCATCTCTTCCGAAAGGACCCGGTCTCTGAGGGCGGAGGGCAGGTCCTCCGTGTGCGAGATTCCGAGCGACTTCGGTCTGCGCCACCACTCCTCGGCCCACACCCTCGTCATCTGTGTAGAGAAGACCATGAGGTGGAGGCGCAGCTCCGCGAGCTGCTTGTCGTGTTCGTCCTCGGGCGGCGCCTCGCTGACTGTCGGGACCCCGGATGACTTCAGGTTGCCGAGGTAGTAGAGCGATTGTTCGAAGGCGACCTTGAAGGGGTCGTGAGGGTCCTTCTTGTCCTTCAACGCCTCCTCGATCGACTCGCCGATGTGCTCGAGCCGACCGCGAACACGTCCGAGTTCGACTCTCTGTACAGATTCCGGCTCTGTGTCAGTGCCGAGCAGGAGCGAGTTGATCTCGAGCCCCAGAACGGGGACGAGGCCCTTGCCTCTCACGCTCTCGCCGATGCGCCTCCAGCCGGTCTCGACGTTGGTGATGTTGTCCATGGATGCTCCAGACTGGCTCGGACGCTATTGACGGCGGCTTGCTGACGGCGAAAGAGTTCGCGCCACGCTCGAGGTGTAGGTCTCTACCGGGAACTTCCAACACTGGTCGCTGGCCCAGAAGCGCGAAGGCCAGCACTCGTCGAGCGTGGCGTTGATCGCCGAGACCTTCGGACCCGTGAGGTCGACGGTCAGCCAGACCTCACTACCCTCCTGCCTCACCGAGTAGCCGTCGCCCTTCGCGAGCTCGACCCGGTCGAATGTTCCCACCAGGCCCGTGATGGCCTCCGCGTCGTCGGCCAGCTCCGCGTCGGTGGGCTGAGAGCCGTACGAGACCCAGTTCTTCCGCGATATCTTCTGGTCGACGTAGTGCGGGGAGATCTCGAACTCACCAGGGTCATCTGAAGTGAGATCCGGCTTCCCGATCAGCATCGCCAGCCACTGCTTCTGAGGCTTGTTGGTGTCCGTGGTCAGGCGGTTGAACTCGATGAGGCATGGGTTGGACTCGAGCCAAGCGGGGGTGATGACGAACACGGCCACCGGCGCCTTGTCCATGGCCGTGTACTCGTCCTGCTCCCAGGCCGATCCCTTGCGGTCCTCGGTGCTGAACGTCCAGACCGTGCAACCGCGGTCCGCGAGCAGCTGGCGCAGGCGCCCCACGATCGCTTCATCCTGGTGTGAGTAGCTTATGAAGATGTCCCGGGTCAGCGCGGCGTCCGCTGCACCCTTGCTCATTCGATGCCGGCCCGAGCTGCCAGCTGGACGATGGGTCTTCCAACCAAGATGGCGAGTTTCACGATGCCCCGGCCCCCCAGCCCTCGCACGGCCCTCCCTCTGACAAGCAGGCGGGATTCCCGCATGCCCCTTCGTGCGTACTCCCGATTCAAGATAGCACTGCGGCTTCGGAATGGCTTCTCGTGGGCCCGACGCGCGCCCACCTTCGATCGTTGGCGCCGTGCCTCAGCCTGTGACCGTCGTCCCCGGCGCGGGCCTCTCGTTGAACGGGCCGGTCAGCTCGCGCGCGTAGGCGCCCATGCCGGCCGCTGCGATCACGTCCCCAGTCTTGGGCCGCTGGAGCATGACCCCCGTCCCGATGGTGTCGAGCCCGGTGTTCGCGGAGCCGTAGATGTCGCACTCGACGGGCTCAGCCGACGGCGCGACAAGGCCGCCGTCGCGCACGACGGCGAACGGTGCGCGGCTCGGGCGGCAGGGGACGGGCGTCGCGACGTCGAGCACGACGACGAGCCGGTCCCGTTCGAGCGGGTGCGGCTTCACCGCGACGACGCGCCCGGGCAGCCACCCGCACGACCCGACCGCCCACTCGCCGGGCTCGGCCGCGAGGCGGCCGTCGAAGCCCAAGTCTTCCAGCTCGGAGCGGAGCCTCCGAAAGCAAGGAGCCAGCGCGCCCGCATCTATCGGAAGCCCACCGGGCATCGGCCATCCTCCGCCGATGTTCACCCGATTGCACGCAGCGAGGACCTCCCGGGGGGCCGCCCGCAGGACCTCGAGGATTCGGTCCACCATCTCGTCCGGGGTCCGATCGGCATGCGCGTCGTGCATGTGCAGAGTGGTGAGCCGGTATCCGGCTCGCGCGAGCGCCTTGGCCGCGGGGCCGATCTCCTCGACGCGCACTCCGAACTTGCTGCCGTATGCGGAGTGCGAATCCGCGGTGCAGACCCTCACGCCGGCATCGCCTCCGCCCGCCGCTACCCACGTCTCGATCTGGCCCATCGAATCAAGGTCGACCGTGACGCCTGCGCGAGCCAAGTCGCTCGCCAGGCCGAGGCCCAGATTCGCAGAGGTGAAGTTGCACCCGGACAGGTCCGCCCCACACTCCGCCGCGATCTGGAGATCGCCGCGCGAGCACAAGTCGAGGCTCGCGCCAGCTGCGAGGGCCGCGCGGACCATCTCGGAGTCCGGGTTGGCCTTGATCGGGTACGCGTAGTCGTCCACGAGGTCGAATACCTGCTCCGCCCGCGCCCGCAGCAGGGCGGCATCGTACACGTAGGCGCGTGCGTCGGCCGCTTCCTCCAGGATCCGCGCCGTCGGCCAGTTCACCGCGGATCCTCCTCGACCGTAGCCGGTGCGTCCGTCGCCTCGTACAGCTCGCCCGTCAGACGAGCGATGTCCGTCGTCAGCCAGGCGGGCAGGTCGAAGCCCGTCGTAGTGAGCGTCTCATTCACGAACATCTTGAACAGCATCGCCTCGGGGAGTACCACGATCCCCTGGTCCGGCGTGCCCTTGATATCGCCGTAATCCACATCGGGAACGATGACGCACGGGCGCATGGTGCGGGGCGTGCCCGTGTTGTAGCAGACGACCTGCGTAAGTGCGCGGCCCTTCTCGGCCTGTAACGCGCCCTGCTCGGCCAACGTCATCTCTTCCTGCGGGGCTTCCATTCCGAGCACCGCGCACAGGTGGTCGAGGTACAGGTCGCAGGCACCCGCGTCGGCCAGGACGGATGCGGCAGCGGCGGAGGAACCCTGGAATCGTGGGTTCACTTCCGTCAGGCATATCCGCCCGCCGTACAGCAGCGCGTCCAGTCCGAAGGCTCCCGTATACCCGCGGCTGTGCAGCCACGCTCCGGTGTTGCGGGTGACCACCTCGAGCTCTGCGAGTCCGGCGTCCCCGAGCGCCGCATGGACCGACGCGAAGTCGTTCCCGCAGTAGCCGAAGCGGCGCCCGGTGCACGCATCGATGCCGATCAGCTGCAAGGACGGGGACTTGGCGGTGACCGTTCCGTCAGGGAACACGCAGCCTGAGACGTTCAGTGGCACGTTCGGCTCCAGCAACGGCGCCACCGCGAGGAATCCGCCGTCGTGCGCGGGCTCCGAGGAGCGGCCGTTCGCCTTGTCGAAGACCATGAGCCCGGCCCCGCCATCGGAGTAGTTCGCGCGCATGACGCACGTGCGCCCCTCCATCCACTCGTGCATGACGGTGCGGTCGGAGTCACTGAAGTAGTGCCACGGGATCGTCGGCACCCCACGACTGGCCAGTTCCGTTTCCACCCACGGCTTGTGGTCGTAGGCCGCTTGATGCCCGTGGAACATCCCGAGGTAGGTCGCGTGCTCCATCCGCGGGAAGTACGCGGATGCCAGGAAGGCCGTCGGGCGATACGCGGCGACAAGAGTCCCGGGGGTCATTGCCCGGCGCAGGCGGTCGCCGAGTTCTCTGCGGTGCTCGGAGGTGTCCGCGTCCACGGAGTAGGAGTTCAGGTCGACCCGGACCCCGGAGATCGACTCGAGGTAGTCTTCGGCACCGTCAGGCCAAGAGGGGACCCCGAGCGGGGCGATGAGGCCGACGACACCCTCGAACTGCTCGATCGCGAGCAGCGGGTGGGCGTCGGTGCCGCGCGTGCCGACCCACATCAGCCGCCGGTGGCCGATGGTCTCCTGTATCGAAGCGATGACCGACTCTCGGTTCATGGCAGCCTCACGAGTAGTAGAAGGCGTCGCCGTCAGGAAACGCGATGGTGTTGTGCTGGCACGGGATGCAGCGCGGCCCGATGACGACGCCGTGTTCGCGCGCGATCGCCCGCGCCTCGACGAAGGCCTGCTCCATGAGGTCCGCGGAGGGAGTCGGCGTGGACGCCAGCTCGGTGCCTTCGGCGGGTCGGAAGGGGCTCAACACGATGTCGCAGCCCAACCCGGCGAGAAGTCGCACGCCCTCGAGAGTGGATTCGAGGGGCTCGAGGCCCAAAAGCAGGCTGGACCGTACGCGCCCCGCCGCGCGCCCGCCCACGCTCTCGACCGCGAACGAGATGAACTCGGCGTATCCGTCGAGCCCGACGTGTTCCTTGTTGGGGCACAGGGCCTTCGCGATCTGTCTGTCGAAGACCTCGATGTTGATCGAGAAGCCCGACACGCCCGCCTTCACGAGTCGCTCGACGAAGGCGTGGCCATCTCTCGGCATCAGCATCACGTCCACCGGCACTGGGCTGGCGGCGATGGTGCTCATGTACACCTCGTCCATGTACGCGCGATCATCAAGCCTCGGAGTCCCGCCACTCACCAGCACATGCCGTGGAGGCAGAGCCGTGTCGGACATGGCGGTGCGAAGCCCTTCCATCAGCTCGTCGACCTCGAGGATCGCATAGGGCATGAGCGGCCAATCGCAAAAGCGGCACGAGCAGGCGCACCCATCGATCGGGCTGATGCGGACCCGATCGGCGTGCGTCATGATCCCGTGCGGGGCCTTGTCCTTCGGCAGCAAGTAGCCCGGGAGCGGAAGAACCCGGACATCGAACCGACCCCGGTCCGACTCGAGAGCGAAGGCGCCGTCGGCCACCACAAGTCTCGCCGCGGGTGTCTCGACGAATGCGTAGTCGACGGGCGCGTTCACGTAGATGTCGCCGTTGAGCACGATCGTCAGACCGCCCGTGGTCACGTAGTCGTGCTCGACGAGGGGCCTGGAACCGCCCGCCGTGAGTGCCGACACGGCGGATTCGTCGACGGAGATACCTCTCTCGAGGACCTCGAGCTTGAGGCGCTGTGGGGGGGTGAGGGCGGATATCATGGCTTGATTGTAGTGTCGGCGGCCCCAAGAGCCGAATTCGCGCGCCGACCGATCACCAGGCCGATCTCCGGGGTCCCGAGCATGGCCGGCCACTCCCGGATGAAGCGGCGGTCGTAATCACGCACCTCGTCGGAGAGCCGCTCCCACGGAACGATGGAGGGATGCAGCTTGGCATCGTTGTCTCGCACAGGCGCGTATCGCCATCCGTCGAGCAGGCGTTCGGCGCACCACCGCAGATGCTCCACGCGGGAGAGGCTCTCAACCTCATAAGCGGTGAACACGATCCTCTCGGCCTCGCCGCCCTGTACGAACGAGACGTCGAAGCCGCCGTCGGCCAGGATCCTCACGATCCATTCGGCTTGGCGCCTGCTTGCATCACGGTACGTTTCCGGAAGGGCGTCCCAAGGCGCCGCCGCCGGGTTGATCTTCGCGAGGTAGAACTCGTGGAGTGCGCGCGCCATGTCCTCGAGCCGCACTCCGAGCAGTACGTCGGGGTCAGAGCACGTCTGCTCGTATACGGTGAACACGTCGATCGGGGGGCGGTCGGCTGATCTTCGTGCGCGGATCAGGTGCGCTAGTCCTCCATCGCGTGCGAGGCGAACGACGATCCTAGCGGCGGGTATGCTCTCTCGAAGCTCCATGGCGCGTCCGGCGGAGTCCGCCGGGTCGGTGTCGAGGACGTAGACGATCGTAGGCGCCGGGGCTCCGGGAGGCTCGAACACCGGCCCGACCTCGATCAGGCGTGCGAGGGCCGGATCGAGGGCCACCATGTCGCTCAGGGCCTGCTGCGACGTCTCGTCGAGGGGGAGGATAGGCAGAGCACCGCCCTCAGGCCCCGTGCGTACGGCCCAGCGCATCGCGATCTCGCGTACCACGTGCTCGCCGAAGGCATCGGTCGCATCCAGCGCGACGGCCAGAATCGGCTGAGTGCCATCGAGCATCCCGAAGGGTGGATGGTCCGCTAGGAGTGCCCGGGCGCCCATCGCGTACAAGTTGAAGAAGCGGATCGAGAACCGTCCCGGCTCGTGCAGTTCTTGCGCGAGCTCGCCGCTGGCATCGAGCAGGTCTAGGTCGCTGATGTGGACCAGGCAGTCGAGCTTGCTCTTCTTGCGCAGGAGCTGCCGTGCCTGAGCGACGATCTCCGCGTTGGTGTCGTCGTCGCACGTGGCGATCAGGAGACGAGCCCTGTGGACGGCCGCGGACATCAGAATGCCGTCGTTGCTGGCGTCCCCGCATATCACTATCGCGCCTTCCGAGCGCGGCGTGGCGATCACCCCGCGGTCCGACTGCTGTTCGATGATGACGACTCGCTCGCCTCGATCGAGGAAGCTCCTGGCGATCAGGTGGCCCTTGTCGCTCAGGCCGCAGACGATCACGTGGTCGCGTGAAGCGCACGCTCGCAGTCGCTGCGACTGCTCGTAGAACGCCGCGGTCAATCCCTTCCCCGCCGTATAGGCCGCGATTGCTGGCGCGATCCACCTGGCGACCTCGAGTTGCCAGGGGTCAGCAGCGGTCATCTCCGGGCTCCAGAAGGTGAAAAGGTGCAGTGCCCTGTATGCGGCCTCGGGTATTCGATGCCAGCCTGCCGGGACAGCGCCCGACCAGGCGCTGCGTACGTCGATGCCCCAGACGCCGAGTGCGAAGGCTATCGCCCACAGGCCCGCTATGATCGCCCATTCGTGACGCTTGATCGGACGTCTGATCTTCTCGCGCCACCAGGCACGTGCGGCGCTGTTCCTGCTCGACTGGTACTGGGACATTCGGCCCCCCAGGTGCGGTGCCTGTCGACTTGAGCGATAGCCCTGCTGTGCAGAAGGTACACCAGGGGGGCACGATACGCGTTCACCGCGCCCTGGGCCGCCGACAGAGCGCCTCGGGGCCGGGCATCGCGATGGGCCGGACTCCCGACTGTATGGTTGAACCGCATTGGGGGACGCGTCCAACGGAGCGCTCGTGTCTTGGCGGTATGCGGGTCGGACTACGGACCAGAACGACTGTTCGAGGCGTTGCGGCTGCGACAACGCGAGCCGCGTGCGACATCCGGCATCAGACCGCCTCCCGTCCGCCGCCGCCCCTCGGGCTACACGCCCGAGGGGCGGGCACATGTCCAGCCCGAGAGCCGGGTCGTCTCCGTCAGCGCCAGCGCGGGAGAGTCTTCGACAGGTAATAACCTGTCATGAGGCAAGGTCATGACAGGTAAAGACCTGTTGAAGATGCAGGAATGAAAGGTTATAGTCTGTCGTGAAGTGGAACCGCGACAGGGAGAAACCTGTGAATAAGACTGACCAAGCCAGACGGGCTCGCCAAGTGCTAGATCAACGGCTGAATCAGCTGCCGCCGGTCTCGGCGTTCGCGCCGCCTCACGCGGGTTGGATTCGCGCTATTCGCGACGCCCTAGGTATGTCGGTCGCAGAGCTCGGGCACAGGATGGGTGTGGCAGGAGCGACCGTCAGTGAGATCGAAGCAAACGAGCGAGAGGGCGGGATTCGCCTTTCCACGCTTAGGCGCGCCGCCGAGGCGATGGACTGCACCCTCGTGTACGCCCTGGTCCCGAAAGTGAGTCTGGACCGGACCGTGTCTGCGAGAGCTGAGCAGATACTAAACGAGCTGCAGCGTCATGCTGAACAGACGATGCGTCTGGAAGCGCAGGAGTCTGAGCCATCCGAACTCTCTCGGCAGAGGCAACTTGACGAGATTCTTCGGTCTCGCAATCTCTGGGCACACGGGCGCGAGGGGCTGTGATCCATTCGGAGGACCTCCTGGCGGTCACCGACGGGGCAACGCCCCTCACGCCCGACGACCTTGTAGGGCTGATTCCTACATACGTGCAGAGTCGCGAGGAGTTGAACGACGTCGAGCGCGACAATGTGATGGAGGCGATGATTTGGGCACACGGTCGGCACTGGACCGTTGACTTACTGATGACCAGCGGAGCCATGCGCCAACTCCACCGGAGGATGTTCAAGGACGTGTGGAAGTGGGCGGGGGCTTATCGACTGCGCGAAACCACCATTGGTGTCGCACCGAGCCAAATCCCGGTGCAACTCAGGGACTTGCTTGAGGATGTGCGCGCACAAGTTGAAGCGGGGGAGGCGCTCGGATGGTCGCGTGACGAGATTGCGATCAGATTCCACCACCGCCTCGTACTGACCCATCCGTTTCCCAACGGCAACGGTCGCCATGCCAGACTCGCCGCGGACTTGCTGGTAGTCGCTCTGGGGGGCAAGAGGTTCACGTGGGGAGGCGTCGATCTCATTGGTGAGGGTGAGGCGCGATCGAGGTACCTGGATGCGTTGCGACGTGCTGACAAGACCTTTGACTACGGGCCTTTGCTGGAGTTCGCGCGTTCCTAGCTCGGTCAGCCTTGCACAGGCGCAACGGCGGCCTGAGACACCGGCTCAGCCCGTACTGCGCGAAGGAGATCCGGACTCGCGAGTATCGAAGCGCGGAGGGCCATGTGCACACTCTTCGGGTGTCTAGCCTGATGGGCAGACCAGAGGACAAGCAATCCTTGGGTCGGGTCTTGAGTGACTTCCTACGCGCAAAGCCCCATTCTGCGATGGGGGGCCTAGGGCGCATACCCAGTCCGCGTAACCGTTGTTAGACACACAAGACAGGGAGTTGGCGGAGATGTTGAGGAACTTTGAGGTGATTCGCGAGCTCAAGTCACAATACGGAATTGAAATACTGAGCTCTCAGCAGCTCAACAAGATCCTTGAAGGCATGGGATTGATCCAAAAGGTCGGGGGCGATTGGTTGCAGACCGACCTTGGAATGCAGTTTTCACCCTTTGTATCAAAGACCTTCCGGGCCAATGAATGGCTTGAGGGCGTTGTTGACTATCTTGCGAAGAACCTAAAGTGACTCCACCAATTTCGCGTCAAGCATGGACTTCAAGTTGGCTAGCGAACAGCGCTGCAGAGTGTGACAGCGATTGCATCGCTCTGGGCGTGACCGGCGTTCAACTGGAGTTGGAGTTGACCCGGTTACGTTGACACCCTGAAAGTGGACACGCCAGTCGTGTCCCGAAGGGAGTCGAGGTGCCGAGAGGTCCGCATTACACGCCCGAGTTTCGATCCGAAGCGGTGCGACTGCACCGCATGAGCGGCCGTTCGCTGCGAGATGACGCCGCCCAGATCAACGTCGCCGTCGAATCGCTTCGGCGGTGGGTACGCCAAGCCGAGATCGACGAAGGCAGTGCCGCCGGTCTCACGACCGAGGAGAAGGCGGAACTGCGCACGCTGCGCCGTGAGAATGCCGTCTTGCGCGAGGAGAAGGAGATACTCAAGAAGGCCGCGCTTTTCTTCGCGAGGGAGACCGATCACCGGAGATGAAATACCGGCTGATCGACGAAGAGAAGGCTCACCATCCCGTCTCCCGCCTTGCCCGGGCGCTTTCCGTCACGCGAGCTGCCTACTACGCGTCCAGGTCGAGACCGGCGAGCCGACGCTCGCTCGAGGACGCCGACCTCAAAGAACTGATCGAGAAGATCTACGAGGACTCTCGCAATCTCTACGGCGCCCCGAAGATCCACATGGCCCTCAAGCTCGGACACGGCGTGCATGTGGGCCGCGAGCGCATCGCCCGCCTCATGCGAGAACTGGGCATCGTCGGTGTGTCCAAGCGCAGATCGGCTCGCACGCGCAGGAGCCCCGGACCCGAGGTCGCAGCCGCTCCCGATCTCGTGCGCCGCAGGTTTCAGGCGTCGGCCCCCAACGAGCTGTGGGTCGCGGACATCACCTACATCGAGACGTGGGAGGGCTTCCTGTTCCTTGCCGCCGTGATGGACGTGTTCACCAAGCGCATCGTCGGCTGGTCGATGAGAGACGATCTCAAAGCCGAGATCGTGGTCGACGCGCTCGGGATGGCGGCCACACTCCGGCGCCCGGGACCCGGGCTCGTGCATCACTCCGACCGCGGCGGGCAATACCGCTCACTGGCGCTCGGAAAGACGCTGCGCGACGCCGGCATCATGCAGTCGATGGGCTCGGTCGGCGATGCCTACGACAACGCGATGGCGGAAAGCTTCATGTCGACCATCAAGAGCGAGCTCGTGCGGCGGCACACGTTCAAGACCAGGGACCAGGCCCGGCTCGCGGTCTTCAGTTACATCGAGGGTTTCTACAATCCACACCGGAGGCACTCAGCAATCGGCTATCTGTCGCCGATCGAATACGAGACAATGCTTGCGTAGGAAGGCCGGACAGCGGTTGCTGTCTAACATTGAGGTGTTGACGAGAGCGGGGCAACTCCAACTCCACATCGTTGCCATCGGTAGCATCGACCCCCGCTAAGCTGAAAATGTTCTTCTAGGTAGAGGAGACGGAAAGCATGGATGACGATAGCAAATCCAAGGATGATAAGCTCGTCTCGGATCTCACGGCACTGGAGAAAGAAATACCGGGCCCCCACAAGAAGGGCATCGCCATGGCCCTCGAGGGCGGCGGATTGGTCCTGGCCATCTTCGGTGTTGTCCTCGTGGCGGTCGTCGCGGTGCTGGTCATCTTGGTTCTCATCGGAACCATCCGCTAGAACAGCTAGTTCTGACGTTCATTTGTCACGGTCAGGGCGATGGAGCTCGACGACTTCCTCGTGGTGGACACCTTCGGGGGCAGCGTGCGGCTGCGTCATGGACGGGATGTCGGGACCGAGGATCTGGAGGAGTGGTCCGCCCGCGCCGCGGCGGTGGAGAGTCTCCCCTCCGAGCAGGACGGGAGCATCTAGGTCGTGGCGGATCGCTTGTCCGACTACGTACGTTCGAGCGCGAAGGAGGGGCACTAGATGCAAGCGCATCCAGACGTGGCGTTGTTGGCGCCGGTGCCTGCGGTGTTCCTGCCCGAGGGCGCGGATCTGTGTGCCAACCCCCGGAAGGGCAAGGTTGCTTTTGGCAGCAGCGCATGGGAGTTGTTCGAGGAACTCGACAAGGAGCGCGATGGGCTGCCGGTGCTTGTGCTCATCTACGCGTCTCACACAGACTCCCACGCACCACTTGCGACCTGGAGCGGCTACTACGTCGGGTACGTGCGCGGCGTCGGCGGTGCACATCCTGACGGGCGGAAGATCCGCCCTGTCACCGCGGTTCAAGATGGCGACGAGGAGGGTCCGTGGGCGCTGTACTGGGAGGTCGCAGACCTGAAGCCCATGGATGCGCCCGTTCCCATTGGTGGCCTGAGGGGCTATCGGGCCAAGAAGAACCTCGAGCCGTCTCGTCCGAAAGGTCCGATCATCATCAAGCGGCCATGATCGAGGGGCGGGAGCCTGTCGGCAGATCGTGATCGCGGGGCGCGCACTTCGGGTTCGACGCCCGACGGCAGCCCTGACACGCGAATACCGAATCCCCGTGTCAGACGTAAGTACAATCATCGTGTGGTCTGACACCACCGTCCGAACGCATGTGAGAGGACCTAAATGCACGTGGGCGAGTGGCAGGATCGGCTTGAGGCCGCGTTCGGCTCTGGAGGCATTGTGGGCTCTCGTCTGCTGGAGGTCATGGACTGCGAGCACCAGTACGGGGAGTACATCGTCAGTACGTATCACGGTCAGACAGTGCTGATGGCATCGTTTCAGGACTTCTTCATCGAAACGCTGCGAACAGCTGAGACCTGG
>Ga0209540_10001125_pt1 | contig 21260 bp, 21 predicted proteins | sample BarGraIncu01121A_FD_184501 | JGI IMG/M metagenome (GOLD analysis project Ga0209540, IMG submission 184501) | Arctic peat soil microbial communities from Barrow, Alaska - Barrow Graham LP Incubations 011-21A (SPAdes) (version 2) | ecosystem: Environmental > Terrestrial > Soil > Wetlands > Peat... | reverse complement strand
TGGACCGCCACTGTGACAATGCCGAGAAGGTCGTCGAGTTCCTGCAGGGTCATGACGCGGTCACTGCCGTTCACTACCCGGGCCTGCCCACTCACCCCGGCCACGACGTGGCGACCAGGCAGATGAGGCGTTACGGCGGCATGGTCTCGTTCCAGGTTGCCGGCGGTGAGCAGCAGGCTGTCGATGTCTGTGGCGCGACGGAGGTCTGGACCCTGGGCGAGAGTCTCGGTGGGGTCGAGTCGCTGATCGAGCACCCCGCACGTATGACGCACGCCTCGGTTCGCGGGACCGAGCTGGAGGTGCCCGCCGACCTCGTGCGTCTGTCCACCGGCATCGAGGACGCACAGGACCTGATCGACGACCTCGACCGCGCGCTGACCAGGAGCGCCTGCTGATGCCCCACATCTCCCGTTGAGGTCCGTGCTCTGTGTCGACTTCGGGTCGACCTTCACCAAGGCGGTCCTGCTCGACACTGAGGGCACTGTGGACGACATCCTCCTCGCATCCGCGTCGGTGCCGACCACCATTGACACAGACGTCCTCGACGGCTACCGGTCAACCTGCGACACCATTGCCGGTCAGGGGTTTCCACCGGCGGATGAGGTGCTGGCCTGCTCCAGTGCCGGTGGCGGTCTCCGGCTCGCGGTGGTGGGCTACGAGCGTTCTGTCACGGCCGAGGCGGGCCACCGGGTCGGGCTGAGCGCCGGGGCGAAGATCGTGCATGTTGCGGCGGGGCCGATGACCACGGCGCAGGTGGCGGCGCTGCGGGCCACCCGGCCCGACGTCATCCTGCTGGTTGGCGGGACAGATGGCGGCAACGCAGAGGTAGTGCTGCACAACGGATCTCGGCTGGCCAAGGCCCGGTTGGGCGCACCGGTCGTGGTCGCCGGCAACATCGAGGCCCGAGCCGCGGTGGCACTCGCGTTGGAGTCGACCGGGCGGCGATTCATCCTGACCGACAACGTGCTCCCGCAGATCGGTGTGATCAACCCGGACGGTGCCCGCGCGGCCATCCGCCAGATGTTTCTGCGCCACGTCATCGGGGGCAAGCACCTGTCCAAGGGACCCCAGTTCGCGGCGATGGTCCGGGCGGCCACTCCCGACGCGATGCTGCGCGGGGTCGAGGCTCTCGCTGCAGCGCCGGACGGGGATGGCGGAGATGTGCTTGTCTTCGACATCGGCGGGGCCACCACCGACGTCTACTCGGTGATCAGCCCCGAGGGTGAGGATGCCACGCTGCGCAAGGAGGTCGTTGCCCCGCTGTGGCATGCGCGAACCGTCGAAGGTGATCTCGGGATGCGCTGGAACGCCCGTGGTGTCGTGGAAGCAGCCGTGGTGGAGCATCTGCTGTCCCCCGGTGACCGGGCTGGCGGCGTTGACATCGAGTCGCTCCAGACCTGGGCGGCCGGCGTCGAGGCTGAACCGGCATACCTGCCGAAGGGCGACGGTGAGGTCCGGCTCGACCTGGCCCTGGCGCGGGTGGCCGCGCTCACCGCGGTCCGGCGCCACGCTCGACCCTCGCGGCCCGGGGACCCAGCCCGTCCGCTGGCCCGGCTCGCCCATGTCATCGGCTCTGGCGGGGTACTGCGGCACAGTCCTGAGACGCTGCGGGACAGGGTATTGCGAGCCGTCACCACCGATGTCGAAGGTGGCTGGAAGGTGCCGACCCAGGCGCGCACAACGGTTGACTCGGCATACCTGCTCTTTGCGGCGGGGCTGTTGGCGGACGCTGATGGCTACGGCCTCGAGGTGGCCGCCAGGGTCGCTGGCCGCGTTCTTGCCTCGGAGGCCCTGCACCCGTAGCGGAGCCGGCGACGGTAGCCTGCACGCATGGCATCAAGGTCGCTACCTGTCTCCGTCGACGATGTGCGCGCTGCGCAAGGCTTGCTCAGCGGGATCATCAGTCCCACCCCGCTGGAGTTCAGCCAGGCGCTGTCGGATCTCGTGGGGGGTGACGTCCACCTCAAGTGCGAGAACCTGCAACGAGCTGGGTCTTTCAAGATCCGCGGCGCCTACACGCGCATGTCTCGCCTCAGTGATGAGGAGAAGGCCCGCGGTGTCGTTGCTGCCAGCGCCGGAAACCACGCTCAAGGTGTGGCGCTCGCGGCCAAGCTGCTCGGGATCACGTCGACCGTCTTCATGCCTCTGGACGCGCCGATCCCCAAGCTGATGGCGACCCGCGCGTACGGCGCCCACGTCGAACAGCTGGGCACCAGCATTGACGAGTGTCTGGTCCGGGCGAAGCAGTTCGAGACCGAGACCGGTGCCGTCCTCATCCATCCGTTCGACCACCCCGACATCGTGGCCGGTCAGGGAACCTGCGGCCTGGAGATCCTCGAGCAGTGCCCCGACGTCAGGACCATCCTCGTCAGTGCGGGCGGTGGCGGACTGCTGGCCGGCATTGCGACTGCCGTCAAGGCCGCGCGACCCGACGTGCGTGTCATCGGAGTGCAGGCGGAGAAGGCCGCGGCGTACCCGCCGTCCCTGGCCGCCGGCCACCCGGTGCCCCTGGCCACGATGGCCACGATGGCCGATGGCATCGCCGTCGGCTGTCCGGGTGAGGTGCCCTATGCGATTGTCCGTGAGCTGGTCGACTCGATCGAGACGGTCAGCGAGGACACGCTGTCGCGGGCGGTGCTGTTCCTGCTCGAGCGGGCCAAGCTTCTCGTCGAGCCGGCGGGCGCCGCGGCCGTGGCGCGACTGCTCGATGCCGGCACAGGTGTTCATAACGGGCCGGTTGTCGCTGTCCTGTCCGGTGGGAACATCGACCCGCTGCTGCTGTTGCGGATCGTCCGGCACGGTCTGGTCATTGCCGGGCGGTACCTGCAGTTCCGGGTGCGGGTCCCCGACCGCCCGGGCTCGCTGGCGGGCTTGCTGGCCGACCTGGCCGACGCCGACGCGAACGTCGTGGATATCGAGCACGTTCGCACGACGGCCACGTTGCCGGTGAACGAGGTCGAGATCGCGGTACAACTCGAGGCCAAGGGTGCTGCGCACTGCGATGAGCTGTTGAGCACGTTGCGCGACAAGGGATACGCGCTGACGTTCGGCTGAGTCGCGGCACAGGCTCTTCGGCAACATCCCGCGGGGCGCCCACACCCCGGACGGCTGGGCGTTGCGCCATCCCCCGACCTACACCCTGCTGTGGTCCGTGGCCATCCTGGTCATCTTCGTCCCTCTGACGCCCCGGCAGGCTCGCCGTTCGGTGAGCTGCTGGCCTCTTTTCGAAGAAGTCAGCCGGCACACGGCTTGGCGTCCAGGACCTTGACCTCGATGTCCTTGCCGCTGGGCGCCCGGAAGCTGGTCACGTCGCCGGCCTTGAGGTCGAGGATGGCCTTGCCCATAGGTGATTTCGCGCTGTAGACCTCGTAGTCGGAGTTCCCGGCGATCTCGCGGTTGCCCAGCAGGAAGGTCAGCTTGTCACCGGACAGCTCGACCGTGACGACCATGCCGGGTTCGACGATGCCGTCATCCGGGGGAGTCTGTCCGACGGTGGCGCCCTCCAGCAGCTGGGTCAGCTGACGGATCCGGGCCTCTATCTTGCCCTGCTCCTCTTTGGCCGCGTGGTAGCCGCCGTTCTCCTTCAGGTCGCCCTCGTCACGGGCCGCCTCGATCTTCTTGGAGATCTCGGAGCGGCCTTCACCGGAGAGCTGGGTCAGCTCGCTCTTGAGCCGGTTGTAGGCCTCCTGGGTGAGGTAGTTCGCAGCGGGCGTCGCGGTGTCGGTCACGTTCTAGCTCCTTGGTGTGCGGGGTGTTGGCACCGGTCCACTAGACCAGCGGTATGCCGTGAGTCAAACAAGCGGGTCCGGGCTCTCGATCTGATGATCGGCAGAGACCAGACCCCCGGTACGTAGCCTCAAGCGTAGCAATCTTCTGCCGACACCGGCATAACACCTGCTCAGCGGCCTGCGCTCAGCCGATCCTGCAGGACTTGACCACGCCGGTGACTGCGCGGGTGGTGGTGCGGACTCGCGTCGTGCGTTTCACCGACGATGCGTCCGAGCCCGGGACGTGGACCTCGACCAGGCCCACCGTCGCGAAGCTCCGGTCCATGGCTCGGATCACGCAGGTGACGTCGCGACCGGACGGCCGGCTGACGAGGTAGGTCACGTCCACGTCCCGGTCATCGATGACGTGGTAGCTCAGGACGGTCCAGCTCGGCTTGCCGATGGTGCTGGCCAGTCCCCACCAGACGGCCAGGGCGCAGCCGAGCAGAATGCCGATCGTGGCGACGACCCACCACTTGGCGTCGCCTGGGGCGGGACGGGGAATCGGCACAGGACAAGACCTTCCGGGGGATGGTCGTTGTGGGTGAGAGTATGACCATTGGGACCATAGCCCGGTATGACAGCGACTGTCCGGTATGACCTGTCTGGTATGACATTGAGCAGGAGCGCACGTGGAGCAGAGACGCAGGCTCATGGCGGTGCATGCGCACCCCGATGATGAGTCGAGCAAGGGTGCGGCGACCATGGCCAAGTACGTGGCCGAGGGCGTTGACGTGCTGGTGGTGTCCTGTACCGATGGCGAGCGCGGCGACGTCCTCAATCCGGCGCTCCAGCACGACCCGGAGATCCTGCGTAACCTGCCCGAGGTGCGCCGTCGCGAGATGGCCAAGGCCCAGCAGATCCTCGGTGTCCAGCACACCTGGCTGGGCTTCGTGGACTCCGGCCTTCCCGAGGGTGATCCGTTGCCGGCGCTGCCCGAGGGCTGTTTCGCGCTCGAGCCGATCGAGGTGACGACCGAGGCGCTGGTCCGGGTCATCAGGGACTTCAAGCCACACGTCATGACGACCTACGACGAGAGCGGTGGCTACCCCCACCCGGACCACGTCATGTGCCACACCGTGTCGATGTCCGCCTTTGCCGCGGCTGGTGACCAGAGCGCATACGAGCATGCCGGCCGGGCTTGGCAGCCTCTGAAGATCTACTACAACCAGACGCTGACCAAGGCCAGGATCCTGGCGTACCACGACGCGATGGAGGCGGCCGGGATCGAGTCTCCGTACGGCGAGTGGATCTCGCGCTGGCGGGACCGCGGCGAACGCACCATCACCACCAAGATCGAGTGCGCCGACTACTTTGCGGTGCGTGACCAGGCGCTTCTGGCCCACGCTACCCAGGTTGACCCCGAGGGCACGTGGTTCAGGGTGCCGCTGGCGATGCAGCAGGAGATCTGGCCGACCGAGGACTTCGAGGCGGCGGTGTCCTATGTGCCGATCGAACCGCAGGAGTGCGACCTGTTTGCCGGACTTGGCACCCCCGAACAGGCCAGCGCGCTGGCGACATCCGGCGATCTTCACATTGCGTATGACGGACGGAAGGAGGCTCGATGAATCTCGAGAGCGTCGACGTCACCGCTGGGCTTGGTGGCTTCCTGGCTTTCTTCTTGTTGGCTGTGGCGCTGTACTTCCTGATGCGCAACATGAACACCCGGCTGCGCCGGATGGCCTATCGCGAGGAGCAGGAGGCCAAGACTGCCGATGGTGGATCACTCCGTGATGAGACCGATTCCGCCGGCCCGGAGGGTGGCCCCCAGGACGGTCCCGACTTAGGCTGACCTAACGGTGCGGGACTGCCGTGCCGGTCAGTCAGAGCCAGTCAACGCAACGGAGGTTAGTGTCATGAGCGGTCGCGTGGTGCACTTCGAGGTCCCCTTCGACGATGGCGATCGGGCTCGGGCGTTCTATCAGAACGTGTTCGGCTGGACCATCATGCCCATGCCCGAGATGAGCTACACGATGGTCTCCACCGGTCCGATGGGTGAGCAGGGACCTTCTGAGCCGGGCTACATCGGCGGCGGCATGATGGAGCGCACCGAGCTTTTCCGGGGGCCGGTCATCACCATGGATGTCGACGACATCGACGCGACCCTGGCGAAGGTCGAGGAGCTCGGCGGCACAACGGTCCGCCCGCGCCAGGAGGTCGGGCAGATGGGCTTCACCGCCTACTTCACTGACCCCGAGGGCAATCTGACGGGTTTGTGGCAGAGCGCACCACAGAGCGGCTGATCGGTTGTCGAACTCGGTCAGGCACCGGGTCCGGACCCGTAGACCGCCATCGACACCGCGATGTAGTGCACGACGAACGCGGCGACGGTCAACACGTGGAAGATCTCGTGGAAGCCGAACCATCGTGGCGAGGGGTTGGGCCGCTTGGTCCCGTAGACGACGGCGCCGAGGGTGTAGAGCAGCCCACCCACCGCGATCAGCGTGACGATGGCGGCCCCGCCGGCTTCATACAGCGGCTTGAGGTAGAACACGGCGACCCAGCCCAGCGCGACATAGATGGGCGTGTAGAGCCAGCGCGGCGCGCCTACCCAGAAGACGCGGAACAGCACGCCGCCGATCGCACCGATCCAGGCGATGAGCAGCAGGCTGCGGGTCTGCTGTGGCGGAAGCAGCAACAGCGCGAAGGGGGTGTAGGTGCCGGCGATGATCAGGAAGATGTTGGAGTGGTCCATCCGCTTGAGCATGCCCCGGACCGGGTCAGACCAGTTGCCGCGGTGATAGACCGCTGAGGTACCGAACAACATGGCGGCTGTGATGGCGAAGATGACGGCACCGAGGCGTGCCTTCCCGCCCGGGGCAAGGGCCACAAGGACGATGCCGGCAGCCAGAACCAGAGGGAAGCTTCCGGCGTGGATCCAGCCCCGCAGCTTGGGCTTGACCGCCGCGACGGCAGCAACGGCCGCGCCCAGGGGGTTGCGGTCGGGCTGGGAGGGTGTGGAGCTCATGTGGCAACGGTAACCTACGGAACCGTAAGTTACTACTGCGTAACTTGTGATCCGCGTCGCTCGCGCATGCGGGCAGGTTGCGCGAACGTGCCCAGGCGTCGCAGGGACCCGGAGTAAAGTTGAAGATCAGGCCAGAGACCAAGGAGGCTTGCCCGTGGGGCTGCGTGACTTGCTGTATGGCGTCTATGAACGTCGACTCGTGGCGTCCCTCCGGCAGCAGCCTCGGCCGCGCCACGTCGGCGTCATGCTCGATGGCAACCGCAGATGGGCCAAGGCCAACGGCGCCAACACCGCACAGGGGCACCAGGCGGGGGCTGACAACATCTCGCCACTTCTGGGTTGGTGCGAGGAGGCCGGCGTCGAGGTGGTCACCCTCTGGTTGCTGTCGACCGACAACCTCAACCGTCCGGCCAAGGAGCTGAAGCCACTCCTTGCGATCATCGAGCACGTCGTCGCCGACCTCGCCGCCTCGAGGCGCTGGCAGCTCAATCCCGTTGGGGCACTCGACCTTCTCCCTGTTGAGACGGCCCAGTGTCTGAAGGATGCGGCGGACGCTACCCTCGATGTTCACGCCATGATCGTCAACGTCGCGGTCGGCTACGGTGGCCGCCGCGAGATCACCGATGCCGTCCGCTCGATGTTGCTGGAGCACGCGGCCAAGGGCACGTCGATCGAGGAGCTCGCCGAGGTCTTCGACGTCGAACACATCGCAGACCATCTCTACACCAAGGGTCAGCCCGACCCCGACTTGGTGATTCGCACCTCGGGCGAGCAGCGGCTCGGTGGTTTCTTGCTCTGGCAGAGCGCCCACAGCGAGTTCTACTTCTGTGAGGCCTACTGGCCGGACTTCCGCCGGGTCGACTTCCTTCGGGCGTTGCGTGCGTACGCCGAGCGCGAAAGGCGTTACGGCTCCTAGCTGCTCCGCGAGTATTGCGTGTCGCCGCGGATGTGATGACAGACAGCCTCTGGAAGGCCTAGCCTCAGCAGTGACGCAAGGCACCCGTCGTGCGTTCGGGAGGCCCGCCACATGGAGCGATCTCAGCTCCGGACGGAGGGCCGGTATCGGCCCCACCGTCTGATGTGGGCTCGGTCCTGGCACCTCATCCGCGAGTAGACGTACAGCCGAACGTGTTGTACGCAGGGGAGTCGCAATGGCCACGGTTCACCGCAAGACGTACGTGCTCGACACCTCTGTCCTGCTGTCCGACCCGCGAGCGATGCTGCGGTTCTGCGAGCACGAGGTGGTGCTCCCGGTCGTCGTGGTGACCGAGCTCGAGGCGAAGCGTCACCATCCTGAGCTGGGCTTCTTCGCTCGGCAGGCGTTGCAGCTGCTTGATGAGATGCGTATCCAGAAGGGACGTCTCGACGCCCCCATTCCGGTAGGAGAAGACGGGGGGAGCCTGCGCGTCGAGCTCAACCACACTGAGGCCGAGTCGCTGCCTGCGGGCTTCCGGCTCGGCGACAACGACTCACGCATCCTGGCCGTCGCAAAGAACCTGAGCCTGGCCGGTCGTGATGTGACGGTCGTCAGCAAGGACCTGCCGATGCGCGTCAAGGCGTCGGCGTGCGGGCTGGAGGCGGAAGAGTACCGCGCCGAGTTCGCCGTCGACAGCGGCTGGACCGGCATGGCTGAGCTCAACGTCACGGTCGAGGAGATGGACTCGCTGTATGAGACCGGTCGTCTCGAGAGTGAGCAGGCGCTCGAGCTGCCGTGCCACACCGGGCTGGTTCTGATGTCGCCCCGCGGAGGGGGCCTTGGGCGAGTGGGTCCGGACAAGATGGTCCGGCTGGTGCGCGGTGACCGTGACGCATTCGGGTTGCACGGCCGCAGCGCCGAGCAGCGGATCGCTCTGGACCTGCTGATGGACCCTGACGTCGGCATCGTCAGTCTTGGCGGGCGGGCCGGCACCGGCAAGAGCGCTCTGGCATTGTGCGCGGGACTTGAGGCGGTCATGGAGCGGCGTCAACACCGCAAGGTCGTCGTCTTCAGGCCGTTGTTCGCCGTGGGCGGTCAGGAGCTCGGCTATCTGCCCGGCACCGAGACCGAGAAGATGGGGCCCTGGGGGCAGGCGGTCTTCGACACCCTGGGCGCACTGGTCTCCACGGAGGTGGTCGAGGAGATCATGGATCGGGGGATGCTGGAGGTCATGCCGTTGACCCACATCCGGGGCCGGTCGTTGCATGACTCATTCGTCATCGTGGACGAGGCACAGTCGCTTGAGCGCAACGTGCTGCTGACGGTGCTTTCGCGGATCGGCCAGAACTCCAAGGTGGTCCTGACCCACGACGTTGCGCAGCGTGACAACCTGCGGGTTGGTCGCCATGACGGTGTCGCGGCGGTCATCGAGGCACTCAAGGGACACCCGTTGTTCGCCCACATCACGTTGACCCGTAGCGAGCGCAGTCCGATCGCGGCGCTGGTGACCGACCTGCTGGAGGGCCTCGAGGTCTGAGGTCCCGTACCTGCTGACCCCGGAGTCCCGTGCCTGATGGTGCAGGTGTGCCTGATGGTGCTGGAGGGCTGTGTCGTCCTGAGGCGATTTGGAGTTCTCGGGGATCTTTGGCACGGTTGCGGGCAACGTCCTGTACCTATGGGGCACACAGACCACCAGATCTGGTGGTCTTTCCTATGTGGAGGTTGCATTGTCCGCGGCATACCAGGGGCGACACACCGGAGCAGGTGACCGGACCCCGGTCGTGGGCAGGAATCGGACCACATCCCATGGGCTCTCTCACGCCCTTCGTCGTCCGCTGGGCTCGGCTGCCGCGATTCTCGCCGTTGCCGGTGTCTCCGCCGCGGGTTCGTCCGCGGCCACGCCAAATGCCTCCGGCGCGTCTTTCACGGCCAGCCCGATGGCAGTGGAGCAGGCCACTGAGCTCTCCCACAACCGAGACGACACCAACGCTGCTCTGGCCGCGGCGCGTCGCTCCGGCGTGCAGCGTGCCTCTGCGCTGACTCATTCTCAGAAGGCCACGGCAGACTTGCTGGTGAAGGCTCGCGCGCAGGCAGCGGCAGCACTGGTCCGGGCGCGTGTGGCGGCCGCCGAACGCGTTGCGCGGGACCGCGTGCGCCAGGGTCTTCTTGACCGGGCCCAGTCCGACCCGAAGGCCGTTGGACGCCTGCTGGCCGCTGACCGCGGCTGGGGAGATGGGCAGTTCGCGTGTCTGGACAGCTTGTGGACCAAGGAGAGCCGCTGGCGCTGGAACGCCAACAATGGCAGCTCTGGCGCCTACGGCATTCCGCAGTCCCTGCCCGGCTCAAAGATGTCCTCCTTCGGCAGCGACTGGGCCACCAATCCGGTTACCCAGATCAAGTGGGGGCTGCAGTACATCTCGGGCAGGTATGGCACCCCGTGTGGCGCGTGGGCTCAGTCCCAGGCAACGAACTGGTACTGAGCTGGTACTGATATCCAGCTCAGCCTGGAATCCAGCTCAGCGGGCGGAGTCGGGGCGGGTCATCGAGAGCACATCCAGTGCTTCGTCGAGCTGGGCCTCGGTCAGGTCGCCCGCATCGATGTGGCCACGGGCAATGACGATGTCGCGGATGGAGCGACCTTCGCGCAGGGACGCCTGGACGATCGCGGCGGATGCTTCGTAGCCCAGATAACGGCTGAGTGGTGTCACGACTGCCGGTGAGCTCTGGGCCAGGTCAAGGCACCGCTGCTCGTCCGCGGTGATGCCGTCAACGCATCGGTCGGCAAGGAGTCGGCAGGCCGAAGCCAGCAGAGTCAACGACTCCAACAGGTTCCGTCCGATCACGGGCAGCATGACGTTGAGCTCGAAGTTGCCGGCAGCACCGGCCGTGGTGATGGTCGCGTCATTGCCGATGACCTGTGCGCAGACCATGAGAACTGCTTCGGGGATCACGGGGTTGACCTTGCCGGGCATGATGCTCGACCCGGGCTGCAGCTCAGGCAGGCGGATCTCGCCCAGCCCCGCCCGGGGACCCGAGCTCATCCAGCGCAGGTCGTTGCAGATCTTGGTCAGGCTGACGGCGAGGACCTTGGCGGCCCCGCTGAGAGCGACCAGCGCATCCTGGGTGGACTGGGCCTCGAAATGGTCCCAGGCTTCCCGGAACGAGCTGCTGGTCGACTGGTTGAGCCGGGCTATCACGGCCGAGGCGAACCCCGGTGCGGCGTTCAGGCCCGTGCCCACCGCGGTCCCGCCCAGTGGAAGCTCAGCGGCACCGTCCGCAGCCACGAGAAGTCGCTCGCGGGCCAGCTCGACCTGTCGTCGATAGCCGCCGAACTCCTGGCCGAGGGTGACTGGGACGGCATCCATCAGGTGCGTTCTGCCCGCCTTGACGACGTCCGCGAAGGCCTTCTGTCGACCGCGCAGTGCTATGGACAGGTGGTGAAGTGCCGGTCCCAGCAGGTCCCGCGCGGTGAGCACGGCGGCGACCCGGATGGCGGTGGGGAAGCTGTCATTGCTGGACTGCCCTGCGTTGACGTGGTCGTTCGGGTGGATATCCAGACCGGTTGCCAGGTGCGCGACTCGTGCCACGACCTCGTTCACGTTCATGTTGGTGGACGTGCCGGAGCCGGTCTGGAAGACGTCGACTGGGAACTGGTCGTCGTGCAGACCGCCTGCGACGTCGTCGGCGGCCAAGGCAATGGCGCGGGCGACGTCGGGGTCCAGCAAGGACAGGTTCGCGTTGACTCGTGCGGCGGCGGACTTGATCTGGGCGAGGGCGTGGACGATCGACAACGGCATGGTCAGCCCGGAGATCGGGAAGTTCGCCACCGCACGAGCCGTCTGGGCGCCCCACAGGGCGTCAGCCGGCACCTCCACCTCGCCCATCGAGTCGTGCTCGATCCGGTATGGGCCGCTGGGATCGCTCATGGCGCCATCATGGCTCAGAGTCATGCCTCAGAGCCATGCCTCAGGGCGATGATCTAAAGCTTGCGTAGCCGGATTCGGCGGACGCTGTGGTCCCAACCCTTGGACAGGATGAGGGTGGCCCGGCCGCGGGTGGTCAGCACGTTGTCGATCAGGTTCGGCTCGTTGATCGAGTCCCAGATGCCCGCGGCGACCTCGCGGGCCTGATCGTCGGACAGTCCTGCGTATCGGTGGAAGTAGGAGTTCGGGTCCGTGAAGGAGGTCTCGCGCAGGCGGAGGAACCGCTCGACATACCAGGCCTTGATGTGCTCCCTATGGGCGTCCACATATACGGAGAAGTCGAAGAAGTCGCTGACCGCAAGGCCCGTGCGTCCGTCGGCCAGCACCCTGGGGGCCTGCAGGACGTTGAGGCCCTCGACGATGAGCACGTCCGGGCGTCGCACCACGATCTGCTCGTCGGGGACGATGTCGTAGGTCAGGTGGGAGTAGACGGGCGCGGTGACCTCGTCCTTACCGGCCTTGACCTCGGCCACGAACCTGAGCAGGTCTCGGCGATCATATGACTCGGGAAAACCCTTGCGCTGCAGGATTCCTCGGCGCTCAAGCTCGGCGTTGGGATAAAGGAAGCCATCCGTCGTCACGAGCTCGACCCGAGGCGTCCCGGGCCATCGGGCCAGCAGCTCACGCAGGATGCGCGCCGTGGTGGACTTGCCCACGGCCACCGAGCCGGCGACTCCGATGACGAACGGGGTGCGCTCGGGCTGCTCGCCCAGAAAGTCCGCCGTGACGCGGTGCAGGCCCTCGCAAGCGCCGACATAGAAGTTGAGCAGGCGGGACAGGGGCAGGTAGACCTGCTCGATCTCGGCGAGGTCCAGGCGCTCACCCAGGCCTCGCAGCCGGGCTACGTCATCCTGGGTCAGGCTCAGCGGGTGGTGGTCCCGCAGCCGAGCCCACACCGCACGGTCGAGCTCGACGTACGGCGACAGCAGGGACTGGTTCTGGGGCGGTCGCACCCGTCCATTGTGACGGACGCGCGCTTGGCTGGTGGATCGGGCGCCTCCCGTTAGGCTGACTCCCATGTGCGGAATCGTGGGATACGTGGGACCAAAGGTCGACGGCAGGGCCCTTGAGGTCATCATGGAGGGCTTGGCCAGGCTGGAGTACCGCGGCTACGACTCGGCGGGTGTGGCCATGGTCGCAGGGGAACATGTCGTGACCACCAAGCGCGCCGGGAAGCTGGCCAACCTCATCAGGGCCCTGGCCGAGGTGCCGCTGCCCGAGTCGAGCACCGCCATCGGGCACACCCGTTGGGCCACCCACGGCGCCCCGACGGACCTGAACGCGCACCCTCACCGCGGCGGCGAGGAGGGCAAGCTTGCCCTGATCCACAACGGCATCATCGAGAACTTCCTCGGCCTGAGGTCCGCCTTGATCGATGATGGCGTCCAGTTCCTGAGCGAGACCGACACCGAGGTCGTCGCGCAGCTTCTGTCGCGCTCCTATGACAAGGTCGGTGACCTCACCGAGGCCATGCGCCAGGTCGTCGGCGATCTCAAGGGCGCGTTCACCCTGCTGGCAGTTCACGCGGATGAGCCGGGGGTCGTCGTCGGTGCCCGCCGCAACAGCCCGCTGGTCGTGGGTATCGGCGACGGTGAGACCTTCCTCGGCTCCGATGTCGCGGCCTTCATCGGCTCCACCCGCGAGGCGCTCGAGCTCGACCAGGATCAGATCGTCACGATCACGACCCACGGCGCGAGCATCATCAACTTCGACGGGACCCCGGGCCAGGGCAAGGCGTATCACGTCGACTGGGACGCGGCCGCCGCAGAGAAGGGCGGCTACCCGAACTTCATGGCCAAGGAGATCCACGACCAGCCGCACGCCGTGGCTGACACGCTCCTGGGTCGTACGAATGAGTCTGGTGCTCTGGTGCTGGACGAGCTGCGCATGGACGAGGCGGAGCTGCGCGCCATCGACAAGATCGTGATCATCGCGTGCGGCACTGCGGCCTATGCCGGCATGGTTGCCAAGTACGCCATCGAGCACTGGACCCGTATCCCGTGCGAGGTCGACCTGGCCCACGAGTTCCGCTACCGCGATCCGGTGGTCAACGACCGCACGCTCGTGGTCGCGATCTCGCAGTCCGGCGAGACCATGGACACCCTGATGGCTGTCAAGCACGCGCGTCTGCTTGGCGCGCGTGTCATCGCCATCTGCAACACCCACGGCTCGACGATCCCGCGTGAGTCGGACGCGGTGCTCTACACTCACGCCGGCCCGGAGATCGCGGTCGCCTCGACCAAGGCCTTCCTGGCCCAGATCACCGCCTGCTACATCCTGGGCCTCTATCTCGCCCAGCTGCGTGGCGGCACCTACGCGGACGAGGCTCAGGCCGTGATGAAGGACCTGTGCGAGATGCCGGCCAAGATCCAGACGGTCCTGGACGGGCTGGACCGGGTCCGCGAGATTGCCCGTTTCATGGCCGACACCCGGTCGGTGTTGTTCCTGGGCCGTCATGTGGGGTATCCGGTGGCCCTCGAGGGGGCGCTCAAGCTCAAGGAGCTGGCCTACATCCACGCCGAGGGCTTCGCCGCGGGGGAGCTCAAGCACGGACCCATCGCCCTGATCGAGGCAGGCCAGCCCGTCTTCGTCATAGTGCCCTCGCCCAACAGCGAGCACGGCCTGCACGACAAGGTCGTCTCCAGCATCCAGGAGATCCGCGCCCGAGGAGCTCGCACCATCGTGATCGCCGAGGAGGGCGACGAGGAGGTTCTGCCGTTCGCTGACGTGGTCATCCGTGTTCCGGTGACGCCGACCCTGCTGGCCCCCCTGGTGACGGTGGTCCCCCTGCAGGTGTTCGCCTGCGAGCTGGCTTCGGCCAAGGGCCTTGACGTTGATCAGCCGCGCAACCTGGCGAAGTCCGTCACGGTCGAATGATCATCGGAGTCGGGATCGACGTGGTCGATGTGACGCGTTTCGGTCAGACGCTGCAACGCACGCCGCGGCTGCTCGAGCGGCTGTTCATCGAGTCCGAGCGTTCGATGGGGCTCAACTCATTGGCGGCCACTTTTGCGGCCAAGGAGGCGCTGGCCAAGGCTCTGGGTGCACCGACTGGTCTGCGCTGGGCTGACGCCAGCGTCCTGCGGAGCGACGACGGGCGCCCGCACCTGAAGATGTGGGGCACCGTCAAGGCGCGTGCGGACGCCCTCGGTGTGATGGGACTGCACGTCTCGCTCTCCCATGATGCCGGGATCGCCTCGGCTGTTGTGATTGTTGAGAGCTGAGGCCACCATGATCCGTGCGTATGCCGTGTCCTCAGTTCGCGAGGCAGAAGCCGCGGCAATGGCCGGGCTGGAAGAGGGTGCGCTGATGTCGCGCGCGGCCTCCGGCTTGGCGGCGGTCGCGTCGGCACGGCTGGGCGGCCCGGGTGGGCGACGGGTCGTCGCGATGGTCGGCGCCGGTAACAACGGTGGGGACGCGCTGTACGCCGTCGCCTCGCTCGCCCGCGATGGCGCGACCGCGGTGGTGCTCATGGTGGCAGCGTCCGTGCACGAGGGTGGCCTTCGCGCAGCCCGTGATGCCGGCGTTCTGGTGCTCAATGCGGTGGGTGGCAGCGCAGAGTCCGCTGCCGAGGTTTCGTCGGCATTGAGTCGGGCGGACCTGGTCATCGATGGGATCGTCGGCATCGGCGGACGTCCTGGTCTGTCGCCGCAGATCGAGGCCCTGCTTCGCAAGGTGAGTGACACGGCATACGTGCTGGCCGTAGACCTGCCCAGTGGGGCGGATCCCGATGGCGAGGTGGCAGCGCAGTCCTGCGTGTTCGCCGATGAGACCGTGACCTTCATCGCGGCCAAGCCGGTGCATCTGCTGCCGGCCACTGAGCCTGCCGTGGGACGACTCACGGTCCTGGACATTGGCGTGAAGATCGGCGGGAAGCCGGTGGTCGAGAGGGTGACCCAGGATGACGTCTCCTGGCTCTGGCCGCGGCCTGGGCCGGCGGACGACAAGTACTCCCGTGGCGTGCTTGGCGTTGTTGCCGGCGGTGAGAAGTACACGGGGGCGGCGCTGTTGGCGGTCACCTCGGCCGTCTGCTCCGGCGCAGGGATGGTGCGTTACGTCGGCCCACCGACGCCGACCATGCTCATTCGTCTCCGGGTGCCCGAGGCGGTCATCGGCGAGGGCCAGGTGCAGGCCTGGCTCGTCGGGCCCGGCGTTGACGTCGGCGACGAGTCTGCCCACGGCCGGGCACAACGGGCAGCCGCGCAGTCAGCCTTGGACTCCGGCCAGCCCTGTGTCGTGGATGCGGGTGGCCTTGACCTGATCATCGAACCGCGTACCACTCCAACCCTGCTCACACCTCACGCCGGTGAGCTCGCCGCTGCTTTGAGCCGGCTCGAAGGTGCGTCAGTCACCGTGGACCGCGCCGCGGTGACCAGTGCGCCCTTGGCCCACGCCCGGCGGCTGGCCGACCTGACGAACAGCACGGTCCTTCTGAAGGGGGCAACGACGCTGGTGGTGTCCCCTGGCGCGTCGGTTCTGGCGGTGCGCTCGCAGGATGATGGGCCGTCATGGCTGGCAACGGCCGGGTCGGGGGACGTGCTTGCCGGTCTGGCGGGAACGTTGCTCGCATCGGGGCTGTCCCCACTGGACTCGGGCAGCGTTGCCGCGTTGGTTCACGGGCTGGCGGGGGACGCTGATAACCCCGGGGGGCCCGTTCGTGCATTGGGTGTGGCACAGGCCATTCCGGGGGTTGTTGCAGCGTTAATGGTCCGCAGGAACGCTCGGTCCTGAGAGACTGGTAGTCATGACGGACGAGATTCCTGCGTTGGCGGCTGGTGGCGTTGCATCGCCACCTTGTCGTGAGACCGCGCGTGCCACCGTGGATCTGGACGCGATCTCTCGCAACGTCGAGGTCCTGCGCAAGCACGCAGGGTCGGCTGCCGTGATGGCTGTCGTCAAGGCCGACGCCTATGGTCACGGTCTGGCGCCCTGCGCCCGTGCTGCCATCGGTGGCGGTGCGTCGTGGCTCGGAGTGGCCCAGTTGAGTGAAGCGATGGCATTGCGGGACAACGGAATCCACACGCCGCTCCTGTCCTGGCTGCATGTTCCCGGCTCTGACTTCGCGGCCGCCATCGTCGCCGACATCGACCTGTCCGTATCTGCGTTGTGGTCTCTGGCCGAGGTCGCCGATGCGGCTCGCAGCCTGGGGCGCACGGCTCGTGTTCACCTCAAGGTCGACACCGGGCTCGGCCGCAACGGCGCGTTCGGCGACGACTGGCAGATCCTGCTCCCTGCCGCTCGACGCCTGGAGGCCGAGGGTCTCATCCGTATCGTCGGCGTCTGGTCCCACTTCGTCTACGCGGACGAGCCGACGCACCCCACGGTGCGGCTTCAAGAGGAACGGTTCGTGCAGGCAGTGAGTGACGCCGAACGCGCAGGCTGCGACCTTGAGGTCCGGCACATCGCAAACTCCGCTGCCATCCTGACCAACTCCGGGGCAGCCTTCGACCTGGTCCGTCCGGGGCTGGCCGTCTATGGACTGTCGCCGGTGCCGTTGCTGGGCGACCCGCGGTCGTTCGGGTTGACGCCGGCAATGACGCTCACCGCCGATCTCGCCGTGACCAAACGGATTCCTGCCGGCCAGGGCCTCAGCTACGGACATCAGTACGTCACGTCACAGGACACGACGGTGGGTCTGGTGCCGATCGGCTACGCCGACGGCATCCCGCGCAATGCCACGAACGTCGGACCAGTGAGCCTGGGAGGCACCCGGCATACGGTCGCCGGTCGGGTCTGTATGGACCAGTTCGTCGTCGATCTCGGTCCCGCGAGCGAGGCGCAGCCAGGGGATCAGGTGACGGTGTTCGGGGCCGGCGAGTCGGGGGAGCCGACGGCACAGGACTGGGCGGAGGCCACGGGGACGATCTCGTACGAGATCATCTCCCGCATCGGGTCACGGGTTCCTCGCGTCTACGTCGGAGGCCAAGGGTGATCCAGCGTCGTACTCTCACCGGAATCGGGATCGGTCTGGCAGCAGCGGGAACCACCGCCGCGGTGGGTGTTGTCGCCGAGCGTCTGGCCCGCGGGCTCAAGACGGCCAAGGGGTTGGAGTCCCTTGACACCTATGACGAAGAGCCCACGGCGCGGGTCGTCGTCCTCGCCGACGACGGCGTGCCGCTGCATGTGGAGATCGACGAGCCTGAAGGTCGTCCTGCGGGGATGGCCAACGGCGCGGCAGTCCCGACGGTGGTGTTCTGCCACGGCTACACGTTGAGCCTGCGCAGCTGGGTGTTCCAGCGGCGAGCCCTCAAGGCGGCCGGCTACCGCGTCGTGCTCTGGGACGCTCGAGGTCACGGTCTGTCCGGGGCCGGGCCCAAGGAGTCCTACGAGATCGACCAGCTCGGGCTCGATCTCTATGCCGTCATCAGCGCGGTTGCGCCGCAGGGCCCGCTGATCTTGGTCGGCCACTCGATGGGTGGAATGACGTTGATGTCCCTGGCGGAACAGCATCCCGAGCTGATCAGGGATCGCGTCATGGCCGTGGCGTTCGTGGCCACCAGCCCGGGGGGTATCTCGGCCGTCTCCTGGGGTCTGGGCAAGGTGCTGGGCAAGGCGGTGCACAAACTGGGACCAATCGCGGTCGGGCAGCTCGCCGGACGGCAGGGTCTGGTCAACTCGGTGCTCAAGGCTGGACGTGAGGTCGAGGAGTACTTCGTTGACATCTACTCGTTCGCCTCACCGGTGCCGCTGAGTATCGTACGGCTGACCGCCGACATGATCTTCAAGACTCGTATCGAGGTCATCTCCGACTTCATGGAGACCTTTGACAAGCATGACAAGCGTGAGGCTCTTGAGCACTTCATCGGCGTGGAGACCCTGGTCATCAACGGGGTTCATGACCTGCTGACACCGCCGGAGCACAGCGAGGAGATCGTCAGGCTGATTCCTGGCGCCGAGCACGTTCTGGTAGATGACGCCGGTCACATCATCATGCTGGAGCATGGCGACGTGGTCAGCGAGCAGCTGCTCGCGCTGATCGGGCGCGCGGAACGTGCCGCTGCCGCCCACCTTGACCTGCGTGCCAAGCCTCGGGTGCGGCAGACGCTCACGGACCTGGCCATGAGACGACGGTTGAAGGCGCTTCGAGGACGTCGCAGTGTTGTCTCCTGAGGAGTTGTCGATGCCTACTGAGACCTTCGGAGCCATCGGCGTGTCCCGTCGGGTTCGGCTGGGCACCGTGGGCGACACCCAAGCCTGGGGCGCGAGGCTCGGGGCGCTGCTCAAGGCCGGAGACCTGCTCGTGCTGACCGGCGGTCTCGGCGCGGGCAAGACATCCCTGGCGCAGGGCATCGCGGAGGGCCTGCGCGTGCGTGGCCCGATCACCTCGCCCACGTATGTCATAGCCCGCGTGCACCCCTCCCTGATCGGTGGCCCCGACCTCGTCCATGTCGATGCCTATCGGTTGGGTGGTCTGGCCGAGCTCGACGACCTGGATCTCGATGCCTCACTCGAAGATGCCGTCACGGTGGTCGAGTGGGGCCATGGCGTGGCAGAGCAGCTCAGCGAGGACTATCTCGAAGTGACCCTGAGCGGATACGACACCCGGACCGTGGACTTGGTCGGCCATGGTGTGCGTTGGACCGAGCACAGTGCCGGCTCGTTGCTGGACGACCTCGTTTCACTACCCTGAACCTGTGCTGCTGCTCGCGATCGACACCGCCACCTCGGCCATCACCGTCGCCCTGCACGACGGCGATGGTGTGCTGGCCGAGTCGAGCACCCTGGATGCTCGGCGGCACGGGGAGTACCTGGCTCCAGGGATCGCCCGGGTTCTGGCGCAGGCTGGTCGCACCGTCGCCGAGGTCAGTGCGGTGGTCGCCGGCACCGGCCCCGGGCCCTTCACCGGGCTGCGCATCGGTTTGGTGACGGCCCGCACGTTTGCGTTCGCGTGCGGCATACCGGTGTTCGGGGTGTGCAGTCTGGACGCGCTGGTCCACCAAGCCTGGTTGGAGGACGCGGCCGGGCTGGGCAAGTCCTGTGTTGTGGCAACGGATGCGCGGCGCAAGGAGGTCTATTGGGCGCGCTATGACATCACGGCGGGCGGGGTGGTGCGCAGGGGCGAGCCGATGGTCGCGAAGGCGAGGGCGATCGCCGACGAGGTGCGGGGCCTGCCCGTGATCGGGCGAGGTGCCGTCCTGTACGCCGACTGCTTCGGCCGACGCCTGGGCCCCCTCGATGTCAGTGCTGGGGCCCTGGCTGGTCTTGCGGCGCGGAGGCTGGCAGCCGGTGAGGAGCTTCCCGCGGCCGAACCGATGTACCTGCGCCGCCCGGATGCGACGCCCCTGCCACCGCGTAAGCCGGTGCTGTCATGACCTTCTGGGATGCGTCCATGCCCGAGACGACGTTGCCCGAGACGACGTTGCGGGAGATGACCTGGCGGGACATCCCAGCCCTGGCCGCGCTCGAGCCTGCGTTGTTCGCTGGTGATGCGTGGTCGGAGCGGACCTGGTGGGCGGAGCTGGCCGCCCGTCCACGCCGCTCCTACGTCGTCGCTGAGCAAGGTGGCACCGTGGTCGGGTACGCCGGCGTCGACTGTGGTGGCGAGGTCGCGGATGTCATGACCATTGCCGTCTCTCCAGCAGCTCAGGGGCAGGGACTGGGCGCAGTGTTGATGCACTGGCTCATTACGCAGGCTCGACGTGCCGGCGCCGAGCATCTGATGCTTGAGGTTCGGGCGGACAATGCTGTGGCGCAACGGCTCTATTCCACAACGGGCTTTGCGAAGCTGAGCGTGCGGCGCAAGTACTACCAACCGGGGGACGTGGACGCACTCATCATGAGAATGCATCTGTGGGACATGAACATGGACCCGACTGAGGATCCGACTGAGGATCCGACTGAGGACACAACAGAGGACACAACAGAGGACACAACAGGGGATCCGACTGGGGATCCGACAGAGGAAGTGCCGAGGTGACCGGCGGCCCCCTGGTGCTCGGAATCGAGACATCCTGTGACGAGACGGGTGTCGGGATCGTGCGCGGTCACACGCTGCTCGCCGACGCCGTTGCGAGCAGCGTCGAAGAGCATGCGCGATTCGGTGGCGTGGTGCCGGAGGTGGCCAGTCGCGCCCACCTCGAGGCGATGGTGCCGATGCTCGAGAGAGCCTGCCGCGACGCAGGCATCCGCCTGGATGACCTTGACGCGATCGCCGTCACCGCCGGCCCGGGGCTGGCTGGCGCACTGCTTGTGGGAGTGGCCGCGGCCAAGTCGCTTGCCGTAGCCCTGGGCAAACCGCTCTATGGCGTCAACCACCTTGCCGCGCACGTCGCCGTTGACATCGTTGAGCACGGCCCGCTGCCCGAGCCGACGATGGCGATGTTGGTGTCCGGCGGGCACTCAAGCCTGCTGCTCGTCCCGGACGTTACCAATGACGTGCGATCTCTTGGGAGCACGATCGACGATGCCGCGGGTGAGGCCTTCGACAAGGTGGCCAGGGTACTGGGTCTGCCGTTTCCTGGCGGGCCTCACGTGGATCTGGTTGCTGCAGAGGGCAACTCAGCCCTTGTGGCCTTCCCGCGCGGCCTGACCTCGGGTCGCGACATGGAGCGTCATCGTTTCGACTTCTCGTTCTCAGGTCTCAAGACGTCCGTGGCCCGCTGGGTCGAGGCGCGTGAGCGGGCAGG
>Ga0209540_10001124_pt1 | contig 21269 bp, 18 predicted proteins | sample BarGraIncu01121A_FD_184501 | JGI IMG/M metagenome (GOLD analysis project Ga0209540, IMG submission 184501) | Arctic peat soil microbial communities from Barrow, Alaska - Barrow Graham LP Incubations 011-21A (SPAdes) (version 2) | ecosystem: Environmental > Terrestrial > Soil > Wetlands > Peat... | reverse complement strand
GGAGGACTGATTAGTTTTGTGACAGATGAAGTGTAACTTGCAACAAACAGGGTTGCGTTTTTTAGTCCGTTGTGGGAGGATGCCGGACCGTATCCACTGTAATAACCACCTTTTTGATAAGCCCAGTTGCTTGCTCCTGTAATATTTTCGCTAGTCCAACAACCTGGGATTACTCCGCCTTCAAATCCTTCGTTGAATGGAAGTGAACTTACAGAATTGCATAAGGTTTGTGCATTGGCAACCGTTCCGGTTGAATAATTCAACGATCCATCTACGGCCCATATTTGGTAGTAGTGGGTTGTTGATGCAGATAATCCTGTTTGATTGAAAGAGGATGCCGGACCTTTAAATAATATTGTTCCTCCGCCGGATAAAACATCGGCTACATTGTATGTGGTTCCATTAGTAAGTGTTCCAAATGTATTGCTTGTGTTGTAGGCTATTATTACGTCGTTACTTGCTGCATTATTTGTCCATGAGAGGTTGATTTGTGCGGAATTTGCGGGAGTTGCCGTAAAATTGAATACCGGATTGATTGACGGACAGCTTTTATAACACAAAGAGATTACCCCCGAACTCTCTGTGATATTATAAAGTCCTCCATTGGTATTTGCAGCAGCCCACGATTTAGAACTTGGGGTGGTAGTGTCATCAAACGTAGTTTTAGACGATGTACCCGGCCATGGGCAGGCATTTGAATTGATTCTGTGGTCACTTGAGAGCACAACTCCATTGCTAGTTGTAGACGTAGCTGACATTGGAAGCATGCCTTGATGAGCAGTCGCATTTATATCGTTTGCACTGTAATGACTTGTTATATAGTTTCCATCCACATGATAAATCATCAGTCCATGTCCCGGTACCGACGCATTGAATCCTGTTTGTTGGCGGTTTTCCAGCAAAAAGTATTCATTAGCTGTGGTTGTATTATATCTGTAAATAGTAGGGTTGGCCTTAATGTCTTTTAAAGTGATAGATGCGTCCGATGTAAGTAAAGTAGGGGTAACCCAATGTGATCTGATTTTGTCGTAAGCATTCATATGAGAAGGTCTGCTTCCTGCTGGGTTGCCATTCCAGTTGCCACTTGACATTAAATCCCAGTAGCCCATTCCATCGTATTGCCCGTTGGTAGCGTAATCGGTGTCGTAATAATCCATTGCACCACACACATGCCCAAATTCATGGCATATGACACCTATTGTTGTCATACTGGTTCCGCTGATTCCCTGTAGCTCGTTTGAACAAGAGTATTTTGATATTTTTACGCCATCACATACCATAGTGGATATACTGCTTGCGTGAGGCCAGATAGTATTTGCCGGTGCACCGGAAGCTTCACCATAACCGGCATAAACTACATATACACCATCCACTGTACCATCCCCATCATTATCAAAATCAGCAAAGTTTACATCTTTATCAGCCAGAGTTACTGCTTCAGTGATTAAGGCTTCGGGATTTTGATCATAACCGTTACTATCATTAGTGCCATAATAAGCCATATTGTGTGCGGCAGTATACGGACCAGCTACAGTTGTTGTTACATTAAATTGATTGTACGATGTTTCCAGAAAGTAGTTTTTTACACTCCCTGCAGCTCCATTAAGGTTATAACCAATCTGATTCATTAATGCTTCAAAGTCAGCTTTTGTTTTTGTAAATGCTTTGTCTGTGAATCCGATTAGTATCATTACCAGTTTTCTTGTCCCTACCGGACTAAATACTTTACTAATGCCTGAGCTTTTTTGTATCGTGCTGGTACTGCTTGTTCCAATGCTTTTTTGGATGGAACTATTTGATGAGTTGTTTATATTTTGTCTGGTTTCCCAAATGGATTTCAGAATGCTGGTTTGCTTCTGACTAAACCGAATATTTTTCGATGTTTTGCTTAGGAGCATCTTGTCGTTAAGTGATCTTTTGCTTACTTCGCGTGCAAGTCTGCCGGAACATTGTAGGTCACCATCTTTATTTAAAATAGCATATTCCCAACCGTTTTTGCCGTTATTCAACAGTTTGTACCCATCGGTGGTTTCAGCCCAATGCACTTTTTCATCACCCTTTAGTTGGATTGTAACCAGAGTTCCATCAGGCTGAGTATATGTGAATGGATAAGGATAGGCCGAAACAGCAAGACTTTGAAAGCTATGAAGTAATAGTAAAATAGTGAGGATCGGGAGTAGGTAAACTTGCTTCATATTTTCAATTTTAGTTGGGCGGTAATTGAATTTGCAGTTTCATTGATTTATTTTCACAAAAATATGGAAATAACTTTGATTTTAAAAACTGTTTTTTTATAGCTAAGTTATTATTGTTCAATATTGATAATCGGGTTGGTCTGTCGTATTTAATTTATTCTCTTGCCCGATATTCTTTTGTGCTATTTTTTTTTACTCTTGCTTCTTAGGTCTATAGCTTATAAGAAAGGTATGGATGAACATGAATAGGTGGCTCAGTCTTGTAAACCAGATGCTGATTGAAATAATAGGGCAAAATGATAAAAACAAACGTCGGATTTTTAGTTCGGTCCGTTTTGTGGCAAAAACTTTAGTGTAGTTTAGCTTTTGTAAAGATTTGGTATAGATAAATTGATCTTAATCGCTTTTATTGTCAGCTATTTAATAAGATAATTTATATGTTTTAAGATGATGAGAGGGTTGAAAAGAATTTGTTTTATTTGCATTGGCTACATTTAGGACAGACGTTTTGCCTTGAAATTGTGATATTTCTAAAGAAATCCACATGAAACTCTTGATGTGGATTTTTTAGAGATATTTTGCCGGTTTATTTCCAAAAATTATAGAAATGATGAACCGGACCATGGCCTTTGCCGATTTTGTATTCTGCTCCTTTGATAATAGCTTCGTTTATATAGTTTTTTGCTTCGCGAATAGCTTCATTAAGTGGAAGTCCCTGTGCTAACATGGAAGCGATGGCTGACGATAAGGTGCAACCTGTTCCATGTGTGTTGCGTGTTGAGATGCGATTAGAGCAAAGAGTGATTATTTCGTCTGTTTCAGCATTGTAAAAAACATCGATAAGTTCGTCGGCAGTAAGATGACCGGCTTTGAGCAAGACCGATACTGTTCCGTTGCACGAAAGACGCTTGATAATTCGTGGTAAATCGCATTGACTTTTGATTTTTTCGTTTAATAAAACTTCTGCTTCCGGAATGTTAGGTGTGATTACACGTGCGATGGGAATTAATTCATTTTTGAGGGTTTCAATTGCTTCATCCTGCAACAATTTATCGCCAGAGGTGGACACCATTACCGGATCGAGAACAATGTTCCGGATATCGTAATGCGATAGAGTTTCTTTTACGGCCAGAATGAGTTCCGAGGAATGAAGCATGCCTATTTTTATGGCATCGGCTCCTATATCGTCAAGTACGGATTTGATTTGCCCCTGTACAAAGGAGATGGGAATGGGGAAGACTCCGTAAACTCCCACCGTATTTTCGTCGACTACGGCGGTGATGGCTGTTGTTCCAAAACATCCGCAAGCCGACATGGTTTTCAGATCGGCTTGTATGCCGGCTCCGCCGCTTGGGTCGCTTCCGGCTATTGATAGTACGCGTTTGTATTGCATTTGTCTTGTTTTTTTTGATTATTCAAAAATGATTAAAGCCTGATTGGCCTAATTCCGTTTTTTTATCTCCTTTTATCCAGCTTACGGTGCCTTCACCATCTGTAATTTGTCCAATAATATACAGCGGCTTTCCGAAACGTTCGGCAAACTGTTGCTGTACTGTTTCAACATGCTCCGGAGCCATGGTGAATAGCAGTTCATAATCTTCGCCACCCGACGCTGCTAGTTCTTCTGCATTCCAATCGAGGGTGTGCGCTACATTTTTTAGTATGTCCGAAACGGGTAGTTTGTTTACATCGATTGTAGCGGCTTTTCTTGACGCTTTCAGAATATGTTTCAGGTCGGAGGCAATTCCATCCGAAATGTCCATCATGGCATGTACTTCCGAAATGTCGGCTAAGAACATTCCTTCGGCAATTTGCGGTTCGGGATGATGATGTTTTGCCAGCAAATAGTCATACCCTGCAATTTTTGGTGATTTTTCCAGCAGTAATTTTAATCCTGCTGCCGAATCGCCCAATTGTCCCGTTACACAAATCAGATCGCCTGTTTGTGCCAGACTTCTTTTTCGTGCTTTTCCCTTTGTACATTTCCCGATGGCGCAAACATTTATAGTTAGATGCTTGAGCGATTTGGTGGTGTCGCCTCCTAACAGTGCTACACCGTATTTTGCCGACAATTCATGATAACCAGCCATAAATTCGTCGAGATATTCTACATCGATGGACGATGGAATGGCTATGGATAAAAATGATCCGGTAGGTGTGCCACCCATGGCTGCAATATCGCTCAGGTTTACAGCCAATGCTTTGTATCCAAGTTGTCGCGGAGTGATGGCTTCCCGCAGAAAGTGTACATCTTCTACCAGTAAATCGGTAGTTATTACCCAGTCTTCGGTTTCATTGGCCGGAATGATGGCGCAATCGTCGCCAATGCCAATTTGGTTGTCCTGTATCAAGTCATTGAATAAAGGTTTGAAGCGTTCGATAAATCCGAATTCACCTATTTCTTTTAATTTCATAGTGTGATAATTAAATCTGCAATAATATTTAATATGAAGATCCGCTTTGTTACCTAAAATAATATCGATAGATATTATCTTTTGTGGACTTCAAAAAACAATTCACCACAAAAGCCACAAAAGGTACACAAAAGCCGGAAATAAAAATCTTGAGCTATATATCGTCTGTATTTTCAAGGAAACAAAAGCTAAGTTTTTATTTCATAAAAACTTTTGTGTGACTTTTGTGCCTTTTGTGGTGTTTTCTTTTGCTTAGGTAAAATAAAGGATAATCGTATATTTAATGATTAGCTTTTTTTGAAGCAATTTCTTGTAACTCGTAACTAGTACCTTGTAACTATTCTTACAATTTACCATCCCATTCATTGAAAAATTCCTCCAGATATTGCTCCATAAACTGATGCCTTTTCGCAGCTATTGATTTGCCGGTGTTGGTATTCATTCTGCCTTTGAGCAACAACAGTTTTTCGTAAAAATGATTGATTGTCGGAGCGGTGCTGTTCTTGTATTGCTCTTTAGTCATGTTCAGATCGGGTTTAATTCCGGGATTATAAATCTCCCTGTTTTTAAATCCGCCATAATTAAAGGTACGGGCAATGCCGATGGCACCGATAGCATCCAATCTGTCGGCATCCTGCACAATATCAAGTTCAATCGATTTAAATTGTTGTTCTTGTTTGCCGCCTTTGAACGAAATATTATTGATGATGTTTTGCACATGAACAATTGTTTTTTCGTCAACAGCCAATGCACTTAAAAATTCCCGTGCTTTTTGCGCCCCTATTTCTTCATCTCCGTTGTGAAACTTCGAATCGGCAATATCGTGAAGCAAAGCTCCCAGTTCAACAACAAAAAGGTCTGCTTTTTCCGATTCCGCAATATGTTTGGCCAACTGCCATACATGATGGATGTGCCACCAGTCGTGACCACCCTCGGCATTTAATAATGTCATCTTTACAAAGTCTACGGTACTTTGAATTACGATCTTTTGATCCATGTTTATTTGCTCTTTAGTATTTATTTCTTACACCGGCCAGTTTTCCAATCGGTATGCACTGTCCCAAAACATCCATTCCATTTTTGATGCGTAGGTAAATGCTTCGGTCATTTCTGTTTTTAGATTTGATTTTTCTGCCACCTGATCGCAAATGGCAATGGCTTTTTCTACCGTTCGGGCAAAATCCTCGCTTCCGTAAGTATCTATCCAGTTTTGGTACGGATTATCTTCGGTTGTCTGATGACTGACAATATAATCGCCCACTTTCTGATATATCCAGAAACAAGGAAGTACGGCAGCTAATGCAGTTTCGATGGGGTAATATAAAAGTTGTTTCGACAAAAATCCTGTGTATAATAAACAAGCAGGCGAAGCTCCCCGGTAGGGAGCAGTCGGAGCTGATTGCAGATAAAACTCATGTAAGGCCGATTCTACAGAGATAGTATCGGCAGAGAAACGTAAAAAGGCTTCTCTGTGTTCACTGTTCTCCATACGCATGGCAATTCCAGCCAGCACTTTTCCATATTCGGCCAGATAGATGGCATCCTGACGGAGATAAAAATAGAATTTTTCGGCAGGCAAGGTGCCATTCATCAGTTCGTGCAGAAAATCTAATTTTAATATACTGTTGTAAACCGGTTCTATCGATTTCCAGGTTTGTTCACTCCATTTCATTTGTCTGTGTTTTTTAGTTTTGCTTTTAATTCTCGTGCAGCTTCCTGCGGATCGTTGGCCGAACAGATGGCTGACACTACGGCTATTCCGTTGGCACCCGCTTGTAGAATGGATGCTGCGTTTGTGTTGTTTATTCCTCCGATGGCTACTGCCGGATGTTTCGATACGGCCATTACTTCTTCTATTCCTTTTAATCCGAAAGGAGTAGCTGTGTCTGTTTTTGTATTGGTACTGAATACGGGTGAAATACCGATGTAGTCAACGTCCGTTTCATTTGCTTCATATACCTGTTCTATGTTTTCCACCGAGAGTCCGATGATTTTTCCGTAGCCCAACAGTTTGCGGGCGGTTGCGTAATCCATATCTCTTTGCCCGATGTGCAATCCGTCGGCATTGGCAGCCAGTGCCACATCCAATCTGTCGTTGATAATCAACGGAACATTGTAGGCGCTTAGTGTTTCTTTCAGTTTTACGGCCAGCGTAATAAATTCGCGGGTGCTACAATCTTTTTCGCGCAGTTGCACCATGGTTACGCCACCTTTTACGGCTTCTTCCACTATCCATTCCAGGTTGCGTCCCAGCGAGAGTTCCCGATCGGTAACCAGATATAAACTTAAATCGAACATAAGTAATTAATAATAAAGAATGATCTGTTTTTTTGTAACCAATAGTTAGATAAACAGCCTTGTAACTCGTAACTATTTACTCGTAACTATTTCTATGATGGCTTTTTCTTGCAATGTTTCGGCCGTAAGTTTGTACAATTCATCTAGAAAGTTGAGTTGCATACTTCCGGGTCCATCCGATTTGCGGGCGGCTATCTCGCCGGTAACTCCCATGGCGGCCATGGCATGTGTTGCAGCCTCCAGATAGTTGGTGTTTACGGCTGCAAAGGCACCAACGATGGCGCTGGCGGTGCACCCCATTCCTGTAACCCGTGGCATTAATAACGATCCGTTTTTTACGCAGTGGACTGTTGTTCCGTCGGTGATAAAATCATCGGGACCGCTGATAACCACAACGGCTCCGGTTTGGAGTGCCAACTGTTTGGCTGCTTCTACGGCCGAATTGGAAGATGTTGTGCTGTCAACGCCTTTGGTGCTGATATTTTCTTTGGCAAGGCACATGATTTCGGATGCGTTTCCACGGATAATGCTTGGACTGCAAATTTTGATGATGGAGTCTGCCATCAGATTGCGATAGGGAGTGGCACCTACGCCTACAGGATCGAATACGACCGGAATGCCTTTTCTACGGGCTGCACTTCCTGCCATCAGCATGGCATCCACCCATTTCTCGCTGAGAGTTCCCATGTTGATGACTAATGCCGATGCGATGTTCACCATGTCGGTAACTTCCTCTATGGCATGTGCCATGACGGGCGATGCTCCGATTGATAACAGGGCGTTGGCCGTATTATTCATCACTACGTAGTTGGTGATATTATGTACGAGCGGCGCTTTTTTACGGATAGCGTTTAAGTCGGTTGCTAAGTTGTTTTTGTTTATCATAATCTTATTTTTTGTATAGCTGTTTTGTTTTATTTGTTTTAAATCTATCGGATTCCATGAGTTTTATCTTTGGCTAATGTGCATAAAATATAAAATGATTATCCGCAAAAGCTTCTAAAAAGCATCAAACACTATAATATGAATTGTTCAACGCCAAGAATTATTTTTCAACCACGAATTACACGAATTTACACGAATCATACTATGTGCTTTCGTGAAAATTAGTGCAATTTGTGGTTCGTAATCTATCTTTAATTAGAAATGCTTGGATTTAAATTGAAAATTTGTACCAATACATGTTGCGGATAATCATATAAAGTAAATACAAAGTTCCAAATCGCAGATTGTTCTGCAAATGCAAGTTACTTAATACAAAAAGGAATGTAATACGATGTGTAAACGAAAGAAAAGAAGCTATGAACAAATTCCTACGACGGCATTATCCGCATCAGGTTCATAGGGTATAATCTCAGCCTGAAAGTAAGGCACCCCTTTTGATGAGGCAAAGATATACTTTATTTTTTAAAGAAACAGACTCTCCCGATTTTTTAAATAGAATTTATATTTGCCAACAATAAACGGATTTTGTGACCTGAAACCGTGCTTTTAGCGCTATAAAAATGGAATACTGTCCTTCCTTTTTTAAACTATTATAGCCTGTTATTGTTAGATTGCTATTCAATAAAATTAAATCAAACAAAAAATGTACACTATATTACTTTCCGCTCACTCCGTTGTCCGTTGGTTTATTCTCGTTGTATTTATTTACGCCACTATCCGTGCTTTTTACGGTTGGCTGCAAAAAAAAGAGTTCAACAAAACCGATAAGCGCGTTTTGTTAGTCAGCTCATCATTGGCTCATCTGCAATTGTTGATAGGAGTGTGGTTGTATTTTGTTAGTCCTCTTGTCAGTTTTTTTCTAAACAACTTTCATGTGGCGGTTCATCTAAAAGAGTTCCGCTTTTTTGGTATGGAACACGCTCTGATCATGCTGATAGCAATTATATTTATTACCATTGGTTCGTCAGTTGCCAAAAGAAAGAAAACCGACATTGCTAAATTCAAAACCATAGCCATTTGGTATGCATTGGCACTGATTCTTATAGTGGGGGCTATTCCTTATCGTTGATTATTTTTTGTTTCTGTTGGAAATTGTAGATACAACGCATGCGTTGTATCTACGTCATGCGTTGTCTGTTCATCATGGCAAAGACAACGCATGCGTTGTCCCTACGTGATACGCATGTTTTTACAATTCGTTTTCTTCTTCTTTTTTGCATAGTTTTTCTTCTCTCTCGATTCTTAATTTTTCGGTAAGTTTTGCCATGTATTCATTATACGGTAAGTTTAGATCTTCTACCTCAAATCCATACTCAATAAATCCGTCGTAATGTTCAAAATCTATCCGATAATTGGTGTACTCATCATGTAGAAATGCCCGAAACATGACCCATCCGTCGGCATCCAGCTCCTTTATCTCTGTATAGTATTTAAACGTGAGGTTTTGAAGCAATTTGGAAAATTCAAAAAGTGGTTTTTCTCTGAATGCAAATGTTTCTTCGGCTTTCCGCCGGCTTTCCTCTATCATTGATTGTCGTTGTTCGTCAGTCAGCCAGTCGAACTGATCCCAAAATGATGGATCCATGTATCTTGGTTTCCGGTATGCCGGATAGCTAATGGCCCATTCGTCCAGTTTCGGGTATTTCTCGCGCAGATCTTTTCCGGTTTTCCATTCTTCAACCATGGTGTGCAGAAACAAGATAAATTCATGTCCCACCCAATCTATCCGGCTTTCTATTCTTTCCAGTAGTTCCGGGCGGTGTTCGGTAGCAATGTGCGGATAATGCCGGTATACCATTTCGTGAATCGGTTTTTTCAGATCTTCTTTAAACGGGATATACACCGAATGATAAAACAGTTCAACATCCAGTGGCAATCCGGGGACAGGTTTATTTCGCCAATCAAAATACCGCAGGTTATCATCGTACCATATTTCGGCTTCCGAATATCCTAAATCGTCGTCGTCATCGTCTTCAAACATAGCTTTGTAATTTAAAAGTAAAACCTGTTTTGTTTTTTTTTATTGTAGAGACAACACATGCGTTGTCTCTACAGCATGCGTTGTTTCTACATTGCGCGTGGCATCAATTATATGCGTTTCCTGTTTATTTTCATTTACTATTAAAATCTATGCTGCTGCTGTTTTGTGAACCGTAGTATTTTATCATTATCGGGCAGATTACAAATTTGTGTTAGTAGAGGGGTATTTATTTTGGAATTTTTTCATTGGCGTTTTTCTGTTACAACAACGCATGCCCATCTTGGCTTGGCTTGGCTTTCTTTATTTTGTTGGGTATTGTTGATTGCCTTTACGAATCTCAAATTCTTTATTATTTTTCATATCGGTTATGCCTATAACCGCATCTTTTTCTTTCAATGTTTGCTTAAGCATCTTATTTGCTCTTTTAATGTTTATAATCAATGTGTCGTAAAATTCATTGCTAATTCCCAGTTTATTCGCTTTATATCGGGAAATATCTACTACGTATAGGGTATCTTTCAAGGTAATATGCTTTTTTATAATGGCAGACATTTCCTTTTCAGTAAGCTTCCTTTTTGAATCTTCGCGATTAGCATTACAAGATGTTACTGAAAAAGCTATTAGTAGTATAACTACAGAACCAGACAAAAGGCTTGTTTTAAAATTGAAAGTTTTCATAAGTGTAGGGGTTTTAAATGAGTGAAAAAATATAGTTGATTCTTAGAGTATCAAACTCCCTTCGCTGCCGCACGATTGCATCGTGTGGCAACAACATTAAATCAACATAATATCCAATAAACCTTTTTTCCCATCGTTTGTAACGAGTAGGAAGAGAGTTATAAAACTTATAATTTCTACTCTTTGTAATTTTTTTCATTTGATTATTATTTGCTTGCTACCTTACCTGCCACACGATGCAATCGTGCGGTAGCGAGGGGTTTATTTTTCCTTTAATTTCGCCCAAGTTTGTTCAACATCTTCGTCTCCTTTAAAGTAGTCAACCTGCGATCCTCTTTCAAAAATGTCCATAAGCGGACCAATTATTAGTTTATTCGTGTCAGGGAATTCTGCAACATCAAAATCGTTGTTTGTTCGTAAGTCGAAATAGATACAAGGTTCTGTTGTATGGTTATATAATTGGTGAGTGCTCGTTTCACCCATCTCAAAAAATAAAATATCTCCTTTTTTTACAATTTCAAATCCCTCTGCTGTTCTTAAAGTTGCAGAACCTTCCAATATCAATAAAACTTCTTCTGCATTTCGGTGGAAATGATATGGATATGAATATTTGTCTGGGTCTAATTTGCGCATATTAAAAAATAAATCTTTTGATTTTCCCAACTCAGACAATCTCGGACTTGAATACCACTTGTATGGTTTCAAATCTGATTGCAACTCATTATATTCGATTTCTTCTTGTCTAAAAATTTGTGGCATAGTCTATTTCTTTTAAATTGTTTGTCGTTATCAATAATTTAATCTCGCGACAATTAATGTCAATTTGCACTGGTTTTTCTATTTTTTTACGCTTGCCTTCGCTGCCTCACGATGGCATCGTGTGGCAACAACATTAAATCAACACACTATCCAATAAACCTTTTTCACATTGTAACGAGTTGGAAGAGAGTTATAAGACTTTTAATTTCTACTCATTGTAATCTTTTTCGTTTGATTATTATTTGCTTGCTACCTTACCTGCCACGCGATAAAATCGCGCGGCAGCACGGGATAGCATATCCCACCTACCAGCGCGCCCTTTTGTGCAAGTAATGGTTATATATCCGCGAGGACAAGGGGGTTTTGCTATTTAATTGATACATTATCAATTAAACATTATTATTGTCATAAAAATCTTTTCGTTCTGGTGAAATTACAACGGGCATATATCCAGACCAATAAATATAAATTAAAGGAATATTGAAGGACATAGAATACTTTTTTAAATTTACTAACGAAAAATCACAGATAGAATTCGCACTAATTATAATACCAACCAAACTATTTGTAATATCTATTTCAACAAATTCATCATTTGAAAAAGCAATGAAGCGATTTTCTTTTTCGTCTCGATAGTCTTTATGTTTCCTAAATAAATATGGTTTGATATGTTTTTTAAAGAAATATTTTTTGAATTGCTCAATATCTTCGTAATCTAATAATTCATTTTCATTGATTTTGGGAGATAATTTGAGTATATCATCATAGCACAGATATTTAATATTTTGATTTATCAATGATTTATTTTCCTTTAATTTTTTCAACGAAAATGCCAAACAAACCCCTGTATATTTATCAGCATATTGATCCCACATTCTTGGATTCATAAAACCATATAAATCTAAATTCTCTTCTGATTTGATGTTCGTTTGAAAATTTTGACAAAAAGAAACCTGCCTTGTTGAGTTTATGATTTGTTCGGAATAAGCTCTTATCTCTTGACATTGTTTTATGGGATATTCTGAAGGATTTCGTTTATAAACATAGCTACCATGACTTGGAATCATGGTAGGAAAATTTTCAATCGGGTCGATAGCCTTAATTCTGGGAGCTAGTCTCAATTTTTTTTCATATAAAATATGTTCTATTGCGGTGTTTAATTTGCAATAATGAAAAATAGTATCCTTTGATTTAAAAATATCAGGTAATTCAATTGGTATTTTTATTTGCTCCATTTGCTCCATTTTGTTATGTAGAATGCTCTTCTTATTTCTCTTTTTAAAATTGCCCATAACACCTATATATACGCTATTCTATTTGGATATGCGCTATTTAATAGCGCATATATCCCCTCTATAATCTTTATTTAATTGCACATATCCATTTTATCCTGAATTTGTTGCGAAATTGTAGAGACAACGCATGCGTTGTCTCTACATGTGGTGAAATAAATCATCCTTTGCAATAAATCACCCCTTCACCATCTTCACTTCCAAATCATAGGGTTCATCACCCGTAATAATGATGGATAGTGTTTGGGTAAGGTAGCTCAGTTTTACTACCGTTACCGTATAAATGCCCGGGGTTATGGTTTTAACCTGAAATCCACCTTTTTCGGCCGATTGTTTTACTATAGGGGCGGCTGTGCTATCCTTAAGTTTAAAAGTTACGGTGGCATTGGGTACGCCTGCGCCTGTTTCGGCATCGGTTATTTTTGCAACCACTTGCACCACATCTTTCGGCACTTCCACTTTACGGGTTTTTTTGTAATCTTTATAAAGTGCCGGTTCGGTGTCGCGTACAATTTCTACCAGTTTATCCAGACTAGCTACAATCCCATCGGCAGTTTTATAGTTTTCGGCTATTACCGAAGTCAGATTTGTTTGTTCACGCTCCTTTACATCCAATTGCGGACTGGAAGTGTCGTACAGTGTAATGTCATTCAGAAAAGCTTTTTGAGTTTCAGCGGTCAACTCATAGGGCTCTAATTCCTTCAGATACAGATTCACTTTTTCGTATAAACTCTTCGCTATTTGTACCAGTTCTACATCTTTCAGACTCGACAAATACGTTTCGGAGTATTTGGTATTTTTCAGCAAAGCTTTGTCTTTTTTGAAATCAGCATAAGCTTGCATTCTACGCGAAGTACTCATTATGCTTTTTATCAGATTAGTACGCAACTCGTTGATAATTTGCCTGATTTCATTGGCAGTTTGCTTTTTCAACAAATCATTTGCCTGAATTTTAGCAATAGCATTATCCAGCGCGGTTAGTAACTCATTAGCATTAGGCAATTTTGCTAATATAGCCGGATTAGCTCTTAGCAATATACGCAATGCGATGTACATTCTTAGTTTTTCGACTTGGAGTGTTGTCATTTTTAAACGTATTAAATTGTTAGTATTTTAAATGAGCAGAAAAACCGAACTTCTCTTTTTTTATTCCGCTTTTCTGTTTGCCTGAAATATTTGATAGTTGCGAATTACGAGTTACAAGTTACGAGTCTTGTAACTCGTAACTATTTAGCTCCGTAGACGATTATTATTTTGTTTTAGATGAAAAAAATAATGTCTCAGGTTGTTCTTTTTAGTCTGCAGATGAAAATAATTAGTCTGCAGATTGGTTTTATTCCGTTTTAGTTTGGTTCAATTGCTTCTCAGATTAAAAAAATTGCTCCTTAGATTGCTTTTTTGCTCCTCAGATTCTAAATATTTCATTTTAGATTGGAGAAATTGCTTCTCAGATTGCTTTTTTAATTCTCAGATTCTTAATTTTTCATTTTAGATTGAGAAAATTGCTCCTCAGATTGATTTTTTGCTTCTCAGATTCTTAATTTTTCATTTTAGATTGAAGAAATTGCTCCTCAGATTCTTAATTTTCTATTTTAGATTGAGAAAATTACTCCTCAGATTACTCTTCTGACCCTGCAACGGGATTTGTCAATGCCTGTGTAGGTCGTTACGTACCGGCAGATTATATTGTTTTTGATTTTGTTTTTATTGTGAATGGTTTTCCGACGAAAGGCAGCCGCATAATGTAGCGGTACACGGAAAACAAAACGCAGAATGTGCGCAATGTGGGGCCTGTTGTCTCAACAGGTAGATTTTTTTAGTCCACAGTTTGTTGTGGTGTGACTTAAGGTAAACATTCATATTGGTATTATTTTAGATTTTATGTGATAGATAGTCTATCTATAAATTTTCAATCAAAATACTCCCCAGCTTAGATCAACTGCTATAAATCAGTTGCAAATATATGTACTATTGTTTTAATTTGCAATAGTTGTATGGGGTGTTTCCCAGTGTTTTATTTGAATAACAGCGAATTTTAGCCGGAATTTCCCCAGTTTGTTATTTTAACTTATTAATTAACTGGATTTTACGATAAAAGTTAAACGTTTGACTAAATGAAAAGTTTAACTATTTTATTGTTTGAATTTAAATACGAATGTTGAGGTGGTTGATAATGGATGCGTTATGTATGCACTGCTGAGGCTGTTTTGTGCATTTAGGTGTAAAATACCGATTTTTGCTTCTGTATTTTCAGGATGGGTGCTGGAGGAGGAGGTAGGAGAGGTGCTGTTACGGAAAATACTTTAGTTTTGATTCACTTTTTGCCTTTTGTATTGCCAAAGCGCAATAAAGAAGGCTAAGCTGACAAAGACGGTGAGCACCATAAAGCTTAGGTGGAGTGATTTTAGTTCGGCAATAAAACCGAGCAGCACGGGGCCTACTAAAAAGCCGATATTGGAGGTGGCGGAGATAAAGGAAACGCCATCGGCGGTTTTGATTCCTTCGACGCGGGAAGCCAAACGAAAAATTTCGGGCACTACCACCGAAAATCCGAGCCCTACAGTGAAAAATCCGAGTATGGAAACGATAGGATTCAACACCAATACTAATAAAAATCCCAGCAAACCGAGTAAACTGGCGTAGGTAATGAGTTGCCACGAGCCGAATCGCCTGCTGAGCGAGTCGCCGGTGAATCGCCCGATCATCATGGCCGACGAAAAGGCGGCGTATCCGAATCCGATATACCTGATATTTACAAAAATGATCTTTTTCAGGTACAAAGCACCCCAGTCGGCAATAGCCCCTTCGGATACCATCAGAATAAGTCCTACCGTGGCTATTATATACAGCGGTTTCATGCTTGCCGACTTGTGTTTTTCCTGTTGTTGCGGTTCGCCGCGGCGGTCGTAGTACTGTTTTCGTAAGCGGGTTTGAATGATCATGATTATCAGCACCAGTCCGGTAATATGTAGTATCGGATTATTGATCAACGCGGCAATATAACTTCCGGTAGCAGCCCCTATCATTCCTCCGAGACTCCAGAAACCATGACTGCCGGACATTACGTACACTTCGTCCTGCTTTTCGATGGTGGCGGTAAGTGAATTCAGGGCAATGAAATACGACGAATTGGCCATGCCGAACACGAAGAGACTTATGCAAAGCGTTGTGTAATCGTAGGCCAGAAATGGGCCGTAAAAACTGACGCAATAAGCAATCAGCGCGAAGTACATATAACGTCCAACACCCACTTTGTCGACAAAATGGCGGCATATCCTGATCATGACAAAGCCGCCCATCGCCGAAAAGAAGATGGCCTTGCCAATGCGCCCTTCGGTGATGCCTATTTTTTCAGCAATCTGAGGGATGTAGGTCACCCAGGTGCTAAAAATAAGACTTATGCATGCATAAAGAAATGCAGAAGCAAAGTATTTTTTATTTCTAAACAGTAGTCTGAGCGCAATCATGTAATAATGGTATTTTTAATAACGATTACAAAACTACATCATTCTATTTTAATGGCAATAGAATAAGTGTCTTTTAGACATTCTTTTTCTTATTATCGGGAATCTGTGCCGATTTATTGTGAATTCGGCCTGATCGGGCAGAGAAATTTACGGGCTAATCCTGTTTATTTTATTTTCGACGAAAAAGTACCGACTTTTCCTGCACTACTTAATTGTACTACATTTTTTGTGTATACACTCTTGCATTTGCGTCTTTTTTTGTTACTTTGCAACTGAATCATAAATACATAAAATTATGGACAAAAAGCTTAGACGTTCAAAAGATCAGATTGTGGGCGGCGTATGTGCCGGACTTGCTAATTTCTTCGGTTGGGATTTCACTTTGGTACGGGCTCTTTATGCCCTGCTTACCATTTTTTCGGCCGGTACCGGTTTATTGGTCTATATCGTTCTGTGGGTTATCATGCCGCTCGAACAAGAATAGATATTCGGTGTTATAGCTGTACGTTATTTATTATCGGGCAGCGTTATTTGTTGTTATTCATGGTTAACTTGTAGTTATTTGTGGCTATTTGTAGTCATTGGTAATTGATGTGAATCAGTAGTTGAAAAAAAATAGTCCGTAGGACTTATATATCCATAGAATAAATAGATATGCCTGTTTATTGTCCGTAGGACATTCACATTTTACCTTGTTTATCCCCTACGGGGAATTGGTTGTATCTGTTTTCATTTTCTATTGATATGTATTCCCTACGGGAAAATAACTTACTATAAATAAAGTGTTGTATGTCGTCTGCAACTCCTGCTTCGCGTAATTAAGGGCAATAATTATCTTGTAACTCCAAATCATGAATTTCCGACTTCAACTTTTTAGAAAAAATGTCATTTAAACTTGTTTCTCCATTTCGTCCCACAGGCGATCAACCTGAGGCTATCAAACAATTGGTGGAAGGACTTCATGCGGATGTTCCTTTCCAAACTTTATTGGGTGTAACCGGTTCGGGTAAAACTTTTTCCATTGCCAACGTGGTGCAGCAGGTTCAGCGTCCTACTTTGATATTAAGTCATAATAAAACGCTGGCTGCTCAGCTGTATAGCGAGTTTAAAGCCTTTTTTCCTGAAAATGCGGTGGAGTATTTTGTGTCTTATTACGATTACTACCAACCGGAAGCTTATCTGCCAACTTCTGATACCTATATTGAAAAAGATTTATCCATCAATCAGGAAATTGAGAAGCTGCGGCTTGCCACTACTTCGTCTTTGTTGTCGGGTAGGAGAGATGTACTGGTTGTATCGTCCGTTTCATGTCTGTATGGTATCGGTAATCCCGAAGATTTTACCAGCAATGTGATTGAAATTACGCGCGGACAAAAAATTGTACGCAATGATTTCCTCCGCTCGCTGGTAGATAGCCTTTATTCGCGCAACGAAATAGAACTAAACCGGGGTAACTTCCGCGTAAAAGGCGATACAGTGGATATTTTTCTGGCGTATTCCGATTTTATCCTGCGCGTGGTTTTCTGGGGCGATGAGATTGACGAAATTCTGACGGTCGATCCGGTTAATCTTTCCGTTCTCGGGTCGTTCGACAGTTATAATATCTATCCCGCCAGTATTTTTGTTACTACCAAAGAACGTATTGCCCAGGCTATTCAGTATATCGAAATTGATATGGCCAAACAGGTGGACTATTTCCGTTCCATTGGCAAAAATTACGAAGCTAAACGTATTTACGAACGGGTAAAATACGATTTGGAAATGATTAAGGAGCTAGGTTATTGTTCCGGTATCGAAAATTACTCCCGTTATTTCGATGGTCGTTTGCCGGGTAGTCGTCCGTTCTGCTTGCTGGACTATTTTCCCAAAGATTTTTTGATGGTTATCGACGAAAGTCACGTAACTATTTCGCAAATTCGTGCCATGTTTGGTGGCGATGCGGCTCGTAAAGAAAATCTGGTGGAATATGGTTTCCGTTTGCCTTCGGCGAAAGACAACAGGCCGTTGCGATTCGAAGAATTTGAAGAACTTGCTCCGCAAACCATCTATGTAAGTGCTACTCCGGCCGATTATGAGCTGGAAAAATCACAGGGCATTGTGGTCGATCAGCTTATTCGTCCCACAGGTCTGCTCGATCCTATTATTGATGTGCGTCCGAGTCTGAATCAAATTGATGATTTGCTGGAAGAGATCACCATTCGTACCGAAAAGAATGAACGTACGCTTATCACTACGCTTACAAAACGAATGGCGGAAGAACTGACCGATTATCTGACCAAAATGAACGTGCGTTGTAACTATATTCACTCCGATGTGGATACACTTGACCGTGTGCAGATCCTGGAAGATTTGCGGAAAGGTATTTATGATGTGTTGATTGGGGTCAATCTTTTGCGTGAAGGCTTGGATTTACCCGAAGTATCGCTCGTTGCTATTCTGGATGCCGATAAAGAAGGCTTTTTGCGGTCGCACCGGTCGCTTACACAGACTGCTGGTCGTGCTGCGCGTAACTTAAACGGACGCGTGATTATGTATGCCGACAAAATTACCGAAAGTATGCGCAAAACCATTTCGGAAACTAACCGTAGGCGCGAAAAACAATTAGCGTATAACGAATTACATGGTATTACTCCTACGGCTATTATCAAAGGGGAACGTAATTCCTTTGCCAATGTGGATCCGAATGCGTATGTGGAACCCGATACTAAGCAAGCTATTGCTGCCGATCCGGTGGTTCAGTATATGTCGCGTCCGGCACTCGAAAAGGCCATTGCTAAAACCAAAAAAGCCATGCAAGATGCTGCTAAGAAGCTCGACTTCCTCGATGCTGCTCAACTTCGCGACGAATTAATTAAGCTGGAAGACCTTTTGAAAACGAAACAGTAATAAGTGTTTAATGTTTAGTGATTAATGATTAACTGTTCGTCACTTATAGTTAATCGCTAAACCCTTATCACTAACTGTTCATCACTAATTACTGATCATTTATCACTAATAACTAATCACTATTTCAGAATCGCTTACTGATATTGATAAATACGCGGCTATCGGTGTTTTTATCGGAGTCTAAAGTCCCTTCAAAGTTGAATGAGAGTATCAGCTTTTTGGTAATCATCCACGAAAGATCAAATTCCAGAGTTTGTTGTTTCAGATTGGTGAGTGCTACATTTTGTTCCGACGTGGAAACATTGTTTTTCAGCTCGTAACTTCCTTTTCTGTATTCTACTTCGGCATTTATCCTTCCGTCCAGAAAATCGTGCGACAGATTTATTCCGTATTCCGTTCCGTTACTGTAATTGGCATTAAATGATGTTGCAAAAACGGATGCACTGCTGTTGATAAACGGCACTTGTGTATAAGTAAGATAACTGGAATAATTGGTAGATGACGTAGAGCTTGGGGTTTGCAGTCTGTAGCCTGCATTTCCGCTCCAGATTATTTTTTTGAACGGACGATAATTGAACTGAAACCTGTATCCTTGTCGGGTGGCTTTGTCCATAAGACTATCCAGTCTGTTTTTATAAGTTTCATAATAATAGATATTCTTGCGGGCATCGTACGACATGGACAGCGACAGATTATGAAGCGGCCGATAACGCAACGAAATATAGGTACCGGTCAGATTGAGCGTGTTTTTGGCAACACTATCCGTTTTACTGTATAAATCTATTTCGAATGAACAGAATAAATCCAGATTTTTAAGCAGACTGTTGCTATGTTGGATATAGGCAAACCGCCTATCGGTTTTAAAACTATTCATTTGATTAAACAGTGCCAATGAAGTCTGGAAATTTCCATTATTGTTTTTCAGATGATAACTCATAAAGGCCCCGAACTGTAATAGTTTAGGGGAAACACCGTATACTGAATCGGGACGGGAACCCAGCACTGCACCATAATCAAAATTCGTGCTTCTACTCTCAAACTGAAATCCATCCACAGCTCCCACATTGGCCATATTGGTATTGATACTTCGCCCGAAGGTTAGATTTGCTGTTTTGCTAAAGTCGTATTTGAGCGATAGATTATATACTTTCAACGCATCGCTCAGTTTAATGGAATCATTCAGCTTATGTGTAAAAGATATATAACTGTTGAACGATAATTTTGAATTGTTGATGTGCTCAGCATTCAGTGTGAGGTTATACCTGAACCGTTGTGAGGAGGAAGAATAATTTGAGAAACCCGAATAAGACGAAACCGATAACCGTCCATCGACATGTGCTTTGGATTCTGCAGATTCTTTTTTATTTGTAGCATCGGCTATTAATACATCATTTACCGCAATGGCATCTTTGGACTTTTGAGTAACTACATCCATCGATTTGCTCTCCAATTTTCTTCTGGCTATAATCTCAGTAGAGCTTGCTAATTGAATATTGTTTAAGGTAGAGCATACACACGAAATAGAAGATAGTTGTTTTACTATCAGTACTGCTTGCAGTATATTATTTTGCGATTGGTATAAAGTATCTCCCACATGAATCCCGTCCGTGCTTATAAATTGCACATAGGTGTTTTGAGAACTGATATAGGACACTTTTCCTTTTATCAGCTCTGTAGCATTTTGCCCGAACAAACTTGTGCCAAGAAAAATAAACGCTATAATTAATAGATGCTTCATGTTTTTACGATTCGTGAAACCTGTAAATCAGTTTTTAGGGCAAACTGCCGGTGCTGAATGAGTGACATTTAGTACACTTGGCTGTATAGTTAGCATCGTTTGTATGACAATCGGTACATGACGACCATTTCCCTTTGTGCTTACCGGAATATATTTTTCCGAAATTGCTGTCGTGCTGTTTGAACTTAATACCTGCATCCCAGGCCTGAATGCTGTGACATGCCGAACAATCAAATGCTGCAAACTTAGTAGCATGTGCAGGATATTTCGCATTCTGTGCTCCGGTTAAACTATGACAGGTACTACAGTCGGTAGACAGTTTTTTTGAATAATCATTATTGAGGTGACAGGCTATACAATCTAATTTGTGTCCGCCGGTTAATGGAAATGCTCCATGATCAAAACCACGGCCGTTGCTTAACCAATTACGTCCAACCATGCTGTGACAGCGGGCGCAATCGGTATCAAATCCGGCTGCACGGTGATTTGGACTGGTAGTTGCATCATATTTATCTTTATGACAGGCATAACAATCCGAACGAATGTTGTCGAACCGAAGGGATGATGCCGAAGTATGGCAGCGATTACAATCTGCTGTGGCGTGTGCTCCAGCAAG
>Ga0209540_10001119_pt1 | contig 21317 bp, 19 predicted proteins | sample BarGraIncu01121A_FD_184501 | JGI IMG/M metagenome (GOLD analysis project Ga0209540, IMG submission 184501) | Arctic peat soil microbial communities from Barrow, Alaska - Barrow Graham LP Incubations 011-21A (SPAdes) (version 2) | ecosystem: Environmental > Terrestrial > Soil > Wetlands > Peat... | reverse complement strand
GGCAGGGCAAGCCGCTCGACCGTCTCGACAGACTCGCCCAGCGTCTGGGCATTCTGCTGGAGGGCGCCTTCGGCCAGCTGCGGGTGCTCCTGGTGCGCGTGCCGGGGCTACTGCACGCGTTCTTCTTCTGGGGCTTTCTGCTGCTCTTTATCGGAACGCTCCTGGTCATGCTTCAGGCGGACTTCACCGAGCCCCTTTTCTCGGTCCGCTTTCTCACCGGGACCTTCTACCTGATCTTCAAGCTAACCTTAAATTCTGCAGGAGTTGTCGCCATCGCCATGCTGCTCGGCTTCGCGGTGCGCCGCTTCATCGCGCGGCCCCAGGGCCTTCAAACCGGGGGCGACGACTATCTGAGCCACCTGCTGCTGCTGGGCATCCTCGTCACCGGCTTCGTCCTCGAAGGAACGCGCATGGCGGTCACCGAACTGCACCAGAACCCCGGCCTCGCCCGTTTTTCCTACGGCGGCCTGCCGGCGGCCTGGCTGCTCGACGGGTGGCCGGCGGCGGATCTGCGTGCGTTCCACAAGGGCCTTTGGTGGTGCCACTTCGGTCTTGCCATGTGCTTCATCGCGGCCATCCCCTTCACCAAGCTGCGCCACCTGTTCATCACGGGCGTCAACTACCTGTTCACCGACCTGCGCCCCAAGGGGGCCATCGAGACCATCAACCTGGAGGACGAGAGCCTGGAGCGTTATGGAGCGGCCCGGCTTTCCGAGCTCGCCTGGAAGGACATCTACGACGCCGACGCCTGCACCGCCTGCAAGCGCTGCCAGGACCGCTGCCCGGCCTGGGCCACCGCCAAGCCGCTCTCCCCCATGAAGGTGGTGCAGCAGATAGGCGAGATCGCCTTCGACGCACCGGAGGCGAACCTGGCCGACACGGTCACCAGGGATGTCCTCTGGGCCTGCACCACCTGCCGGGCCTGCCAGGAGATCTGTCCCGCCAACATCGAGCATGTCAACAAGATCCTTGAGATGCGCCGTCACCTGGCCCTCATGCAGGGGGAGTTCCCCGGCGACGAGGTCAGGAGCGCCCTCGGCCAACTGGAGGTGAACGGAAACCCCTTCGGCCTTGCCTTTGCCCGCCGGGCGCAATGGACCGAGGGGCTCGAACTCAGCGTCCTCGGGGAAGGGGGCACGGCGGACATCCTCTACTTCGTCGGCTGCTATGCCTCCTTCGACCGGCGCAACCAGGCGGTGGCCCGTGACTTCGTGAAGATCTGCACGGCCGCCGGCGTCAGGGTCGGCATCCTCGGCAAGGAGGAGACCTGCTGCGGCGAGCCGCCCCGAAAGCTCGGCAACGAGTACCTCTACCAGACCGAGGCGCGCGCCAACATCGATTTCATGCACAAGTACGGAGTTACCAAGGTCGTCACCACCTGTCCCCACTGCTTCAACACCCTGGCGCTGGACTACCGTGACTTAGGCTTCGAGGCCGAAGTCGAGCACTACACCACCTTTATCGAGGGGCTGATACGGGAGGGGCGGCTCGCCCTCGACCCGGGCGCGCTCGACTGCAGCTACCACGACTCCTGCTTCATCGGACGCTACCGGGACATCTATGAGGCTCCGCGCAGCGTCCTGGCCTCGGCGGGTGCCAGGATCAGGGAGATGGGAAAAAACGGGGCGGAGAGCTTTTGCTGCGGCGCCGGGGGCGGGCGGATACTCGCCGAAGAGCGGATCGGCAGCCGCATCTGCGAGGCCAGGGTCGCCATGGCCGTGGCGACCGGCGCGCCGACCCTGGTCAGCAACTGCCCGTTCTGCCTCGCCATGTTCGAGGACGGCATCAAGACCGGCGGCTTCGAGGGGAGCGTGCAGGTGAAGGACCTGGCTGAGATCGTCGCGCAGCGGATCGCCGCGGAAAGTCCCCCCTTTGCTAAACCCGTCCGGGTCAGTCAGGGATGATGGTGCCAGGACGTACTGCAGGCAGAGAAAAGGGTGAAGTCCAATAAAGGAGGCACAAGATGAAGGAGACCAGGCTGACATTGCCGGAGCTGTCGCTCATAGCAGGAACCAGGGTAGCGCTCGGCAGCGGAATCGCCCTGCTGTTCGCGGACCGCCTGAGCGATAAGCAGCGTAAGGCCGCCGGCTGGGCCCTGTTTTTAACGGGGGTGGTGAGCACCATTCCACTGGTAAAGCTTGCGCTCGACAAGAGGCGACGCTGATCAGAAGATGTTTCGACGCTGGTGCCTTTAACAAGGGGAGGCTTACGATGCATAAACGGAAACTGGGCCGGCAGGGCCTCGAAGTCTCTGCCTTGGGGCTTGGCTGCATGGGGATGTCGTTTGCCTACGGACACCCTGAAGATGCGGCATCGATCCGGGTGCTGCGCCACACGCTCGATGTGGGGATCAACTTCTGGGATACGGCCGAGATGTACGGGCCTTTCAGCAATGAGGAACTGCTCGGCCGTATGCTGAAGGAGGTGCCGCGCCAGCGCCTGATCATCGCGACCAAATTCGCCTGGAGGTTCGGGCCCCATGGCGAGCAGCTCGCCCTGGACAGCAGCCCCGCCCAGATACGGAGATCGCTGGAAGGCTCGCTCAGGAGACTGGGTACCGACCACATCGATCTCTACTACCAGCACCGTCTCGACCCCGCCACCCCGATCGAGGAGACCGTCGGCGCGCTCGCCGATCTGGTCGGGGAGGGGAAAATCCGCTTCATCGGCCTCTCCGAGGTCGGACCTGGCACCGTGCGCCGGGCGCACGCCGTGCATCCGCTGAGCGCGGTCCAGTCGGAATTTTCACTCTGGGAGAGGGGGGCGGAGGAGAAGCTCCTCCCGACGCTGCGCGAGTTGGGGATCGGATTCGTGGCCTACAGCCCGATGGGGCGCGGTTTCCTGACCGGGAAAATACAGAGCCCGGAAGACCTCGAGCCGAACGACTGGCGCCTCAGGAACCCGCGCTTTCAGGCGGATAATCTTCGCCACAACCTGCAGCTTGTCTCGACCCTGAGCGGGATCGCCGCCAGACACGATGCCACCCTCGCGCAGCTGGCTCTGGCATGGGTCCTGAGACGCGGCCGCGACATCGTCGCCATTCCCGGGACCAAGCACCTGAGCCATCTGGCCGAAAATGCCCAGGCGGCGGGGCTGCAACTCTCCGATAACGTCTGGTTCTCCCTGGACGCAGCCCTCGCTTCTTTCGAGGTGGCAGGGGAGCGTTATCCGGAAGAGGCGCTGCGCTACATCGACTCTTCGGTATAGCGGCCGCAGGGATCTCATCCGGTTCGGCCATAAGCAAAGCACCGAGAGCCTTGCGATTGACAGTCTTTAGACGACAGGAGCAGTACCATGACAAGCGAACCCCTCTCCGAAACAGCTTCCCCCGGCCTGGACCAGCTCTGCATCAACACGATACGTTTTCTTGCGGTCGATGCTGTCCAGAAGGCGAACAGCGGCCACCCCGGCATGCCGATGGGGGCCGCCCCCATGGCGTACCAGCTCTGGACCCGGTTCCTGAGGCACAACCCGGCGCACCCCGCCTGGTTCGACCGCGACCGTTTCGTGCTCTCGGCGGGGCACGCTTCCGTGCTCCTCTACGCCCTCTTGCACCTGACCGGCTACGACCTTTCCCTGGACGAGATCCGGCGCTTCCGCCAGTGGCAGAGCCGCACGCCCGGCCACCCGGAGCGCGGCCGCACCCCGGGAGTCGAGGTGAGCACCGGCCCGCTGGGGCAGGGGTTCGGCAATGCCGTCGGCATGGCCTGCGCCGAGGCGCGGCTTGCCGCCCGTTACAACCGGCCCGGTTTCGGGATCATCGGCCACTTCACCTACGTGATCGCCTCGGACGGCGACCTGATGGAGGGGGTCGCCTCGGAGGCGGCCTCGCTCGCCGGTCACCTGCGTCTCTCAAGGCTCGTCTGTCTCTACGACGACAACCGCACCTCCCTCTCAGCCTCGACCGAGCTCTGCTTCACGGAGGACCGCGCCGCCAGATTCGCGGCCTACGGCTGGCAGGTGCAGACGGTCGACGACGGCAACGACCTGGAGGCGATCGGGCGTGCCCTGGAAAGCGCCAGGAGCGAGTCGCAGCGCCCCTCGCTGGTCATAGTCCGCACCCACCTCGGCTACGGATCCCCCGGCAAGCAGGACAGCTTCGAGGCGCACGGCTCGCCGCTTGGCACGGAGGAGGTGCGGCTTACCAAGGAGCGGCTGGGGTGGCCCGCGGAGCCGGCCTTCCACATCCCGGAGCAGGCGCTCGGGCATTTCCGGGAGGCCCTTTCCCGGGGGAGCGCGGCCGAAACCGCCTGGGACGCGCTTTTGAGCGGTTATGCGCGGGAGTATCCGGAGCTCGCCCTCGAATTCAGGGAGGTCATGGAGGGGGAGCTCCCCTTCGGCTGGGACCGGGCGCTTCCTGAGTTTCCCGCCGACCCGAAGGGGATCGCCACCCGGGTCGCAACGGGCAAGGCGCTGAACGCGGTGGCTCCGAAACTTCCGCAGCTTGTGGGAGGCTCGGCGGATCTCGACCCCTCGACCTATACCGCCCTCAAGGGGATGGGGGACTTCGAGAGCGCCGACTTCGCGGCCTCCGACCGGCAGGGTGCGGTCGGCGGCGAGTGGGGCCCGGGCGGCGCCAACATCCACTTCGGGGTGCGCGAGCACGCCATGGGGGCGATCGTGAACGGCCTGGCGGCACACGGCGGCACCATCCCCTTCGGCGCCACCTTCCTCACCTTCTCGGACTACCTGCGCCCCACGCTCCGCCTGGCGGCGCTCTCCGAGCTGCAGGCGATCCAGATCTTCACCCACGACAGCATCGGCCTCGGGGAAGACGGCCCCACCCATCAGCCGGTGGAGCATCTGGCCAGCCTGCGCGCCATCCCGCGCCTGGTCGTGATCCGTCCCGGCGACGCCAACGAGAGCTGCGTGGCCCTGCGGGTTGCCCTCGCCATGAGGGGGCGGCCGGTGGCGCTCGTGCTGTCGCGCCAGGCGGTGCCGACCCTGGACCGCACCCTGTACGCGGGGGCCGGGGGGGTCGCGCTCGGCGGGTATGTCCTGGCCGATGCCGAGGGGGGCCCGCCCGACCTGATCCTGATCGCGACCGGTTCGGAGCTCTCCCTGGCCGTCGAGGCGCGGCTGGCACTCGCCCGGGACCGGGTGCGGGCGCGGGTGGTCTCCCTGCCGAGCTGGGAGCTGTTCGACGAGCAGCCGCAGGAGTACCGCGACGCCGTCCTCCCCCCCGGCGTCACGGCGCGCCTGTCGATCGAGGCGGGCTCACCGCAGGGGTGGCACCGCTACGTCGGCTCCCGGGGCGCGGTCCTTGCCGTGGACGGGTTCGGCGCCTCGGCGCCCGGTGAGGTGGTGCTCAGGGAGTACGGCTTCACCGTGGCAAGGGTCCGCGAGCTCGCTCTGGGGCTCCTCGGCCGGGAGGGTGAGTGATGCGCATAGGAATCGCCGCCGATCACGGAGGCTTCGCCCTGAAAGAGCGTCTGCGCGAGGTCCTCGGCAAAGAGGGGCACGAGGTGCGCGACTTCGGCCCGGTCCGGCTCGATCCGGCCGACGACTACCCGGATTTCGTGATACCCCTTTCCCGCGCCGTCGCCCGCGGCGATCTGGAGCGGGGGATCGCCGTCTGCACCAGCGGGGTGGGTGCCTCCATCGTGGCCAACAAGATCGCCGGGGTGCGGGCCGCCCTGGTGCATGACGAATTCTCCGCGCGCCAGGGGGTGGAGGATGACGACCTGAACGTGCTCTGTCTCGGCAGCCGGGTGGTGGACTACGACCGGGCGCACGCGCTGGCCGGCCTTTTCCTGGCGGCCCGCTTCAGCGCAGCCGAGCGCCACCTGCGCCGGCTCGCCAAGGTCGCTGCGCTGGAGAAAGAGGAGACAGCACCATGAAAGAGAATCCGCTGGTAAGGCTTGAAGCGCTGGGTCAGAGCATCTGGCTCGATTTCCTGAGCCGCGGCATGCTGGTCTCCGGCGAGCTGGTGTCGCTGATCCAGGAGGACGGGGTGAGCGGGGTGACCTCCAACCCGGCCATCTTCGAAAAGGCGATCGGCCAGAGCTCCGACTACGACGAAGCCATCACGGGCCTCGCGCGCAGGGGGCTGAGCGCCCCCGAGATCTACGAGGAGCTGGTCGTGGAGGACATCCGCATGACCGCCGACCTGCTGCGTCCCGTCTACGACCGGCGTGAGGGGAGCGACGGCTATGTGAGCCTCGAGGTCTCCCCGCATCTCGCCCACGACAGCGCCGGCACCCTCATCGAGGCGAGACGGCTCTGGGAGCGGGTGGACCGCCCCAACCTGTTCATCAAGGTCCCCGCCACCTGGGAGGGGCTCTCCGCCATCCGCCAGCTGGTGCGCGAAGGGATCAACGTCAACGTGACGCTGCTGTTCGGGATCCCGCGCTACCGGGCGGTCGCCGAGGCCTACCTGGACGGGCTGGCCGAGCGTGCCGCGCGGGGGCGTGCCCTGGAGCGCTCGGCTTCCGTGGCGAGCTTCTTCCTGAGCCGCATCGACGTGCTGGTCGACCCGCTCCTCGCTGCGCTTGCCGCAAAGGGGGGGCGGATCGGGGAGGTCGCCTCCTCGCTTCGGGGTGAAACCGCCATCGCCTGCGCCAGGGCCGCCCGCCAGGTGTACCGGGAGATCCTGGCAGGCGACCGCTACCTGGCACTGGCCGCCCGGGGCGCCCGCCCGCAGCGGCTCCTCTGGGCCAGCACCGGCACCAAGGACCCCTCCTACAGCGACCTGAAATACATCGAGCCGCTGATCGGGCCGGATACGGTGAATACCGCGCCGCTCGAGACGCTGGCCGCCTATCGCGACCACGGCAATCCCGCATCCCGCCTGGAACAGGGGGGGCAGGAGGCGCTGCGCGTCCTGGACCGGCTCGCCGAACTCGGCATCGACCTCGCGGCCGTGACCCAGCAGCTCGAAGACGAGGGGGTGGAGAAGTTCGTCCGGCCTTTCGACAGCCTGATGCAGACGCTGGAGCGCAAGCGGAAGGCGGCTCTCGGCTGACCCCGCGTTTCAGGGACAGGTCGCAGCAAAAAAAGGAGGCTTGGGTTATGCAGATCGGCATGGTCGGACTGGGGCGCATGGGAAGCAACATGGTACGGCGTCTGCTCGCCGCCGGCCACGACTTAGTGGTCTACGATAAGGACCCGGCAGCCGTAGAGGCGCTGGCGCGCGAGGGCGCGACCGGGGCAGGCACCCCCGAGGCGTTCGCGGGTAAGCTCTCCGTGCCGCGAGCGCTCTGGCTCATGGTACCCGCGGCCGTCGTGGATGCAACGCTCGCCAGCCTCGGGCCGCTTCTGAGCGCCGGGGACATCGTCATCGACGGCGGCAATTCGCACTTCCAGGACGACCTCAGGCGGAGCGCCGGGCTGGAGGAAAGGGGGGTGCGCTACCTGGACGTCGGCACGAGCGGCGGGGTCTGGGGGCGCGAGCGGGGCTACTGCCTGATGATCGGAGGGGAGCGCGAGGCCGTCGAGCGGCTCGACCCGATCTTCGCCTCACTGGCTCCCGGCCTGGCCGCTGCGCCGCGCACGCCGGGACGCGGCGCCCAGGTCGGCGCCGCCGAGAAGGGGTACCTGCACTGCGGCCCGAGCGGCGCGGGGCACTTCGTCAAGATGGTCCATAACGGCATCGAGTACGGCCTGATGGCCTCCCTGGCCGAGGGTTTCAACATCCTGAGTCATGCCAACGCCGGGAAGGCGGGGCGCGGGGCCGACGCCGAGACCGCTCCGCTGCGCCAGCCCGAACTGTACCGCTACGACTTCGACCTCCCCGAGATCGCCGAGCTCTGGCGCCGCGGAAGCGTGGTCTCCTCCTGGCTCCTGGATCTCTGCAGCCGGGCGCTGCTGGCCAGCCCGGGACTGGAGGGGTTCCAGGGGCGGGTCTCGGATTCGGGCGAGGGACGCTGGACGGCCAGCGCCGCCATCGACGAGGGGGTGCCCGCATACCTCCTGAGTGCCGCGCTCTTCGGACGCTTCAGCTCGCGCGGCGAGGCGGACTTTGCCGACCGGCTCCTGTCGGCCATGCGCCACGAGTTCGGCGGGCATGGCGAGCCGCCGCCGGCGGGCGGAGGTGGAGCGTGAGCGAGCCCCTCTCCGATGCCTTCGTGTTTTTCGGCGCCACCGGCGACCTTGCCTACAAGCAGATCTTCCCGGCCCTGCAGGCGCTCACCGCCCGGGGCCGCTTCGACATCCCCTTCATCTGCGTGGCGCGCTCCGGCTGGAGCCTGGAAAGGCTCAAGGAGCGGCTCAAGGAGAGCCTGGAGAATCACGGCGGCCTGCAGGAGGAGGCCTACGCGAAGCTCTGCTCGCATCTGGTCTATATCGACGGCGACTACCGGGAAGCCTCGACCTACGACAAGCTCTGCACGGAGCTGCGCCATACGGCGCGTCCGCTGTACTACCTGGCCATCCAGCCGAGCATGTTCGCCACCGTCGTCGAGGGGCTGTCGAGGACCGGCTGCCTGCGGGAGCCCCGGGTCGTGGTCGAGAAGCCGTTTGGCAGGGATCTCGCCTCGGCGCGCGAGCTGAACGCGATCCTGCGCTCGGCCTTTGCCGACTCCTCGATCTTCCGGATCGACCATTTCCTGGGCAAGGAGCCGGTGCAGAACATCTACTACACCCGCTTCGCCAACTCGATCCTGGAGCCGCTCTGGAACCGCAACTACATCGCCAGCGTGCAGGTGACCATGGCCGAGGAGTTCGGCGTCGGGGGACGGGGCAAGTTCTTCGAGGAGGCGGGTGCCATACGCGACGTGCTGCAGAACCACCTGCTGGAGATCGTCGCCTACCTCTCGATGGACGCCTCGACCGGTGACGCCCCCGAGGCGATCCGCGACGAGAGCGCGCGGCTTCTGCGGGCCATCAAGCCGCTCGACCCGGCGCACGTGGTGCGCGGCCAGTTCCGGGGCTACCGCGGCGAGCCGGGGGTGGCGCCCGACTCGTCGGTCGAGACTTTCGTGGCGGTCGAGCTCTACATCGACACCTGGCGCTGGGCCGGGGTTCCCTTCTACATCCGGGCCGGCAAATGCCTCCCGGTCACCTCGACGACCGTGACCGTCGCCTTCAAGCGTCCGCCGCGCGAGACCTTCGGCGAGATTGTCCCCGCCTTCTCGAATCACCTCAGGTTTCGCCTGAGCCCCGACGTGCTGATCGGGCTCGGCATCAGGGTCAAGGTGCCGGGGGAGAGGCGGGTGGGCGAGGACGTGGAACTGGTGGCGTTCCAAAGCGAAGGGGACGCGATGAAGCCGTACGAGCGGCTCCTGGGCGATGCCATGCGCGGCGATGCCTCGCTCTTCGCCTCCGAGGGGGCGGTCGAGGCGCAGTGGCGCATCGTCGATCCGATCCTCGGCAACGTGACACCCCTCTACTTCTACGACCAGGGGAGCTGGGGGCCGGCCGAGGCGGACCAGGTCATCGCCCGGGACGGCACCTGGTACAACCCGAAGCCGGTCGAGGCGCCGGCTGAAGGGTAGCGCGATCCGGCAAAGGAGTACCGAAGATGGTAGCCGTGTACGACGACAGGGAAGCATTGAGCCGGGCCGTGGCCAAGCTCTTTGCCGAGGAGGCGCGCCGGGCGGTCGAGGCGCACGGCCGGTTCACGGTGCTTCTCTCCGGCGGGGAAACCCCGCGCCGCTGCTACGAACTCCTGGCACAGGAGCCCCTGCGCAGCTTTATCCCGTGGCAGGCGGTGCAGCTCTTCTGGGGCGACGAGCGCTGGGTGCCTCACGACGATCCGCTCAGTAACCTGGGGATGACGCGCCGTGCGCTCCTTGACCATATCCCGCTCGACGAGACCCAGATCCACCCGATACCGTATGAGAGCTCTCCCCGGGAGTCGGCCCTCAGGTACGAGAGGCAGTTACGCAGCTACTTCGATACAGCTCCTCCGCGCTTCGACCTGGTGCTCCTCGGGCTCGGCGAGGACGGGCACACCGCCTCGCTTTTCCCCGAAACCCCGGTCCTTGAGGAGTTGTACCGCTGGGCCTGCGAGGTGTACGTGGCCGAGCAGGACCTCTACCGGGTGACCACGACCGCACTGCTCATCAACCAGGCCGCGCTGGTGGCCTTCATGGTGGCGGGGAAGGAGAAGGCCGCCATCCTGCACCAGGTGCTGGAAGGGGCGCACGAGCCGATGCGCCTCCCCGCGCAGCTGATAAAGCCCGAGGACGGGAGGCTGCTCTGGCTCGCCGACCACGATGCGGCCCGACTGCTGCACGAAAAACTCCTCCGCAGCAACCACCTAAGGGGGGCGGGCCCCCGTTTCTAACTCTCGATCCGGTACGCGGTTTTTTGCACCGATCGGGACCCTGGAGGAGAGATCACTCGAATGACCTACGCGGAATTGAAAATCTCGCTTCAGATATTCGGTCTTGGCGAGCGGGCCACGCTTCGAGAGATCAAGAGCCGCCACCGGGAACTGGTGAAGCGGCACCATCCCGACGCAGGAAACGCTGACGATCCTGAGCAGATTCGCAAGGTGAATGCCGCCTACCGGACCTTGCTTGACTATGTCGCGCAGTACAGCTTTTCCTTTGCCGAAGAGGAGTTCTATGAGCAGAATCCGGAAGAGCGTCTCAGACGGCAGTTTATGGATGACCAGCTCTGGGGCAATGGCTGATTTTTCTGCGCATGCCACAAATTGACCGGCTTTGACTCCAGTGAAATTGTCATGCAGTGAAAACGTGTTAATGTTTACTGATAACTATTCCAAGGAGGAACGCAATGCTTAACTGCGAGATTGCTAAGAGGGCGGCAGAGACAGTGGTAGAGCAGATCCTGAAGGGCGGCCAGCCAACCGAGGTCCAGTTGAGACGCTGCATCGACCTGTTGAAGGCGGGACTCGAGGAGGTCATACGGCCGCACATCGCCTGGGGGCAGGGGAACATCCAGGTCATCAGGGACGACTGGGCCGAAGATAGGTGCGCCGAGGCCCTCGACTACGTGCGCCACGAACTGGTGGCGCGCTCCGCCGAAGCAGGGGAAGGGATCCTCGATGACTTGCTGCTGAAGTTCGAGAAGGCGAACCCTGCCTGACAGGGCACCGGCATTGCGTGACCGCGCCGCCGGTGCCGAGGTTTCGGGAGAATGTTCACATGGGAGTAAACGACACTGGATACCGGAGGCTCTACGCCATCAGGCCCGAGAACATCCTCCTTTCACGGAGGTGCCACGAAGTATGTGACAACGTAGAAGTATGAACGAGAGACATAGCTGAACGGACGGCGTACCCAATTAACAGCAAAGGAGAGTCCCATGCCCTACATCAACGTCGGAGAGGAAAATTCGGGGAGCATCGATCTTTACTACGAGGATCACGGCACGGGTAAGCCGGTCGTGCTGATTCACGGCTGGCCGCTGAGCGGCGCTTCCTGGGAGAAGCAGGTCTCGGCCCTGCTGGCAGCCGGACGCCGGGTCATCACCTATGACCGCAGGGGGTTCGGCCAGTCCTGCAGGCCCGCGACGGGATATGATTACGACACCTTAGCCCTCGACCTGCACCAGCTCATGACGAAGCTCGACATGCGTCAGGCCGCGCTGGTCGGCTTCTCCATGGGCGGCGGTGAGGTGGCTCGCTACCTGGGCCGCTACGGGGCGGAGCGTGTCAGCAAAGCGGTGTTCATCTCTTCGGTTCCGCCGTGTCTATTGAAGGCCCCTGACAACCCGGATGGAATCGCTGGCAGCGTCTTCGAGGAGATTAAGAAAGCCATCACAACGGACCGGCCGGCGTTTCTCTCCAAATTCCTGGCGGATTTCTACAACGTGGATCTTCTGGGTGGCAAACGTATCAGTGATCAGGTGGTCCAGTACAACTGGAACGTCGCCGTCGGCGCCTCGGCCCAGGGGACCCTCGACTGCGTCTCGGCGTGGGGCACCGATTTCCGCAAGGATCTGGCGCGCATCGAGGTGCCCACACTGGTAATTCACGGCGATGCCGACCGGATTGTTCCCATTGCGGCCAGCGGAATCCGTACCCACAACGCCGTCAAGGGATCCCACCTGGTAGTGGTTGGGGGCGGACCGCACGGACTGATCTGGACCCATGCGGAGAGCGTGAACCATGAGCTGCTGGAATTCCTCCAGAAAAGTTAACGAGGCGTTCAGGATCGGCCGTTATTGTTACGGGTATCCGACCGCCGGAATCATACGGTTGCGTAGAGACGCATTGCATGCGTCTCCAGGCCAGGACGATGAACGGTAGTCTTTGGCAGCAGACGGAAACTAAATGCCCCGACAACTTTTCTGGAAAGGAAAACCTCCATGACCGTACGCCGCATCGCCAAGATTTTCAAAAGCAGACCGACCATCGAGGGGGCGGGGGTGCATCTCAAGCGGGCTTTCGGCTACTCGCAGGTCCCGCAGTTCGATCCGTTCCTGATGCTCGACGACTTTCATACCGCCAATCCGGCAGAATACCTGGCCGGTTTCCCCTGGCATCCCCACCGGGGAATCGAGACCATCACCTACGTCCTGGAAGGGCTCGTGGAGCACGGCGACAGCATGGGCAACAAGGGGGTCATCGGTCCCGGCGACGTCCAGTGGATGACCGCCGGCAGCGGCATCATCCACCAGGAAATGCCCCGGGAAAGCCCGACCGGGATGATGTGGGGCTTCCAGTTCTGGGCCAACCTGCCGGCCAGTAAAAAGATGATGCCCCCGCGCTACCGTGAGGTGAAGGCCGCCGACATTCCGATGGCAACGCTGGATTCGGGGGTGATCATAAAGGTCGTCTGCGGCGAGGTGGCCGGCGTCCGTGGGCCGGTTCGGGACATCGTCATAGACCCCGAGATGCTCGACGTTTCCGTTCCGGCGGGGACGGCTTTCACGCACCGGGTCAAGCACGGCCATACGGCGATCGCCTACCTGCTGGATGGTGAAGGCTATTTCGACGACCGGCGTGACGCGTTTGCCTTTGAGATGGTGGGTAAGGGTTGGATGGATGTTACCAGACGTTGCATCTGCGGTCCGGAAACCGTCGTGCTGTACGAATCTGACGGTACGGAAGTGACGGTTACCGCGGTGGACCGGCCGGTCCGCTTCCTGTTTATCTCGGGAAAGCCCCTGGACGAGCCGGTCGCCTGGTACGGTCCCATTGTCATGAACACCCAGGAAGAACTGCGGGTTGCCTTCGATGAGTATGCCAAGGGAACCTTTGTCAAACAGACGAAGCAGGGCGATTGAACTGGCAGTTTTGGGTAGGATCAATCCGTGATCTGATTAGTGCCGCTCTTCCGCCAGTATAAAAGCCTAGGTAGGAGCGGCATTGCTGCCGCGCACGTCGCGCCCTGGAGGACGCTCGGAAGATCGGCGCTAATCATGGTTCGTGATGAGCAGCAGGTGCCTGATGCGAGTTATCCAACTTCATGATGGTCGTAGCGCCGGACCCTATTTTCCGGATTATATTGGGATTGTTTTCGGTCCCCTCATATTCATCCTCCAGAGGTTTAAGTTGATCGCAATCTGGATAGCATGACAGAAGCTTTTGATCGCATGCTGCCATTTTGGCATTTTGGACTTCAGGGTCATCTGCAGCAGGTTCATTCATGCAGTCGGTATGCTCACTTTCGCATCTTGTTCTGCACTCGGAGTAATCTTCCGCGAATGAGAGGGGAGCGAGGGGGAATATGATCTGGCATAGAGTCAGAATGACCAGGCATTTTTTCACGTTATTACTCCTCATGAAATGAGTTGCAGACCAAACCTCAGATGCTCTCCCCTTACGCCCCCTCTTCTAAACCGTGGTCAGAATTTCACCCTGAGTCCCACCGCTGCGTTATGACTTTCAAACTTCAGCTCATTCTCGGTGTCGGGACCAGTGAAGGTGGCTTTTGAGGTCCCGAAGTAGCGGTAGCCGACGTCCAGTGAGAGCATTCTGCTGAGGGCGATCTCGAGGCCGACGCCGGCCTGGTAAGCGAAGACGGTGTCGTCGTCAGACTGGTATAGTTCTGCTCGATTCCTAGATGGGGAGGTTCCGAAGGTGTCGCTTTGGTGCATGGCGGCAAAACCTACGCCGCCGCCAAGGTACGGAGTGACCGGGCTTGGGTTGTGCAGATCCAGGAAGATGTTGCCCAGGACGGCCAGAGCCCCGACACTGCCGTCAATGTTGGTGTATCTCGTTCCGTTGATTTCGACGACCCTATTGATCTCTCCATGCTTGTACGACAATTCTCCTTCCAGTCGCACAAAACCGTAATCGAAACCGCCTGTAGCGCCGATGTTGATGCCGGGATCGAATTCAACCCGGTCATTCAGGTCACCTGCACCCACGTCGAAACCTGTCACGTCCGTGTTTGTCGGGACGGCCACTCCGATGAATGCGGACATATAGGGACCCATACGGGGAGGCGTCGCCGAGCAGATGGTTGGGGTAGCGAGGGTTGCCAGGGCGAGAAAAGCAAGCAGTCTCTTTTTCATTGTCGGTTCTCCTTTTATGGTTGGGTCTCACCAGTCTGTAGGCTTTTCACCCAACCCACGGGTAGATTGACTGATTGGCATTAATTATACAGTGCTTTTGCTGCATTGCATGGCGCTATTCCCTTTACCAACTGCACGGGTTCAAAGAGTCGTGGGTAGGGCCGGAGGGTGAGAATGTTTGATTCCAGGAGGAGTGGGGGGCGTGGGTGAGATGTCTGATTCCAAAACGGGTGCCGGGTATTGAGGGCGCTTCGTTGTCACGCGACGCAGACGAAATCCAGGCCTTCCTGCCAGCCGAGCTTCTCCGCCACGGATCTGAACTGTTGCCGCGCACCGCGCAGGCCGATTGCCGTGATCATTTTTCTGCCTGCCAGTTCCAGCTCTTCAGGCCGCACAACCGGCGCGCCATGCAGGATCTTGCCGATCTTGCGCGGATCGATATCCAGCCAGTGAGATACCACGACGCCATCAGCCGCCAGCAGGCGCTGCCAGGCCCGCGCTTCCAGTCCCGCCCCGGCTATGACGACCTCGGAGGTATCCCTGAGGAAGCCCCGGCGCAGGTGATGGAACTTGCAGCAGCGAAAGGCGTGGGAGGCGTATTCGTCCCTGGTTCGGGTAGCGCGTTCCGGGTGGTCCCGCCAAAAGAAGAGCGTTTCGGGCAGCCGGGCAAAGCGGACCCCCGCCGCTGCCATGCGCAGCCAGAGATCGTAGTCCTCGGCCCAGCCGCAGTCGCGATAGCCGCCCAACTGTTCCACGATGTTGCGCCGCGTCATGATGCCCGGATGGACGAAAGGGGACTCCACGTACAGGTCAAGCGTGACCTGGTCGTGATCCACGAGGGAATTCTGCCAGCTCTCGTAGGCGAGCATGCCGCGCTTCAGGTCGTTGCGGGGGAAATGACGGAAGCTGCAGGCCACCAGTCCGGTGTCCGGGTGCGCATCGAGATAGGATGCCTGCATCTCGAGGCGCCGGGGATGGCAGATGTCGTCACCGTCCATGCGCGCGAGCAGGGGAGCCCGACACGCGTTGAGTCCTGCGTTGAGCGCCGCCACCAGGCCGCCCCCTGCGCGCCGGATCACGCGCACCCGGGCGTCGCTGCGGGCCGCCTGCTCGAGGATAAACGGGGTCTTGTCGGCTGAGCCGTCGTCCACAACCACCAATTCCCAGTCGGCTAACGTCTGGAGGTAAAGGGAGCTCAAGGCAGCTTGGAGATAGCGTTCCTCGTTGCGGACCGGCATGAGGATTGAGATTCGGGGCGTGGAGGACATCAGGACCTTTGGTGCTCTGGGGACTGGTTGGGCGCAGGGCAATGCCCAGCGGCTTGCCGATAAACAGGCTAGCGAAAAATACCTAGACTGTTTGAAGTTGTCAAGCCTTCAATCCAGTCTCCCCCAGGGTGGAGTCAGAAGCAGAGAAGCCTGGTTAGCGTAATATTTCCATTCTTGCTGCCGGCCTCCTATTCCGGAGTCCTTCTGGTACAATTCTTGTCATGAGCTCGCCCCTTCGCGCCTGCACCCTCTCAGATACCGAAACAGTGCGCTACCGCGTTTACGGAAGCGGTCCGCTAACGCTCGTCCTGCTCCACGGCCTCGCGGCCCGCTCCGAGACCTGGACCGACCTGGTCCCCCTGTTTCCTTGCGACAGGTACACCCTTTATCTCCCCGACCTCCTGGGGTCCGGAGAGTCGTCCAAGCACAAAGGCGCTGATTACTCGATCCGGGCGCACAGCCGAAGGCTCCTTCGCTTCCTGGAGCAGGAGTCGCTTTCGGCGGTCACGCTGATAGGTCACTCACTCGGCGGAGCTGTCGTCCTTCTTGCTGCCATCGAGGCGATGCTCGGGAAAAAGGAGCATCTGCTGGCTTCGATGGTCATCATGGGCGGTCCGGGATACCTCCAGCGCCTGCCACTCATGGCCCGGATATTCCGGCTCCCCCTGGCCGGACCGCTCTTCATCGCCCTCTGCGCTCCCGATACCTGGACCAAATTCGGACTTCGGCTGGCCTACTACGACCGCCGCCTCGTCGACCGGGAGCATGTTGCCCGGTACGCCCCGTGCTACCGCGACCGGGACGCGAAGCGGGCGTTGGTGGAGACCTGCCGCCGGTTGGTCCCCCCTGACCAAGAGGAGATCACCGCGCGCTATGGCGATCTTAGCATTCCCGTCCTGCTCCTTTGGGGGCGGCACGACCGCATCGTGCCGCTTTCCCAGGGGACAAGACTCGAAGCTGCCATTTCGGGATCGAGGCTGGAGGTGATCGAGGAGTGCGGGCATAACCCGCAGGAAGAAAAGCCCGAGGAGACCTTTGCTATCATCGACAGGTTCATCAGCAACGTGGAGCGGAAGTCGTATCACACTGAATAAGGAGGCCGATTGAAAAAGAAAAGGCACATGCAACATTTTCCATTTACAGGTTTTGGTAGGGGCGACCCACCGGGTCGCCCCTACGGGTTGGGGGCAACTGGAGTTATGGGCTTAGTCACACTGAATAAATTACGAAGAAAATTGACTTAATAGGGGAAGTCATCTAATAGAAAAGTGACTTAATGGGAAACTAACCGGATAAGGAGAACAACTATGAGAGCACGAATCATGAAATTGATAATTGGCGCGTCAGCATTTGCCCTTCTGGCGAGCGGTTGCGCGACGAACCCCGACGGCAGTTACGAATTCAAGAAAACCGGGATAGGCGCGCTGGGCGGAGCCGCGCTGGGTGCCGGGGCCGGCGCGTTGATCGGCGGGAAGACGCACCGGGGGCGCAATGCCGCGATCGGCGGTCTTACCGGCGCAGTGGTCGGAGGCGGCGTGGGGAATTACATGGACCGGCAGGCAGCGGCCCTGAAGAAGAACATGCCCGAAGCGGAAGTGGTACGCGACGGCGACAAGGTGTTCGTCGCCTTGCCCTCGGGTATTCTGTTCGATCTCGGCAAGGACGCTTTGAAACCGGGGGCCAAGGAATCGCTCAGCAAGGCTGCGACTACGCTGAAGGATTCGCAAACCAATATCATCATCCAGGGACACACCGATTCGTCCGGGTCGGACGCGATCAATCAGCCTCTGAGCGAGAGGCGCGCCAACCACGTGCGCGATTTTCTGGTATCCCAGGGGGTGCCGGGCTCCCGCATGACCGCGGTCGGATACGGATCGAGCCGCCCCGCAGTCCCCAACGATAGCGAGGCGAATCGCGCATTGAACCGCCGTGTGCAGTTGGAGATCAGCCCCAATGCAAAGCTTAAAGCGCAGGAAAGCGGCAATAACTGACTCCGGCGCTGGGGCAAATCCCCCGCCGATTCTGCTGTGCCAGCCAAGAGGCGATCAAGGAGGAGAACCTCGGATGATTTGACTTGGGGCCGCGCCTAAAGCTTGCCCCCGGCAGGTAAGGTACTTTCTTTATGAGCCCGGTCCTTATCTGTTGACAACAGTCTTTATAATGTGACAATTTGTCCTGCGTTTGGGGGGCGGCTATTCAGGGCGAAGCGCCAAGCCGCCAAATCGAGCAGGTGCAACAAACAACCAGGAAACAATCAACAAGGGGCCGGGTCCCAGCGGATGGGAGCCGGCCTTTTTCGACAGTTAGGTGTATTCCGATGCCTCCCAAAGCCCATCCCCCTCCTGACCTCCCCCTTGAAAGGGGAGGAACTCGAACAGCGGAAGATTGGCGCTAATCAGGTACTTTTTGGGGCCTTAAAGGTTTCGTGCGCTACGCCGGCGCTGCATAGGTGGGAGGCGAACAATGCTGAGACTTTTTAGAATCGAAAGCGGGCTGATCAAAGAGGTCGATGTTGCAGCGGCTGAGCTGTCCGATCAGCTCCAGTGCGCCGACTGGATCGACGCCCATGAACCGGATGACAGCGAAAGGGAATTGCTGCAAACGCTGCTGCACACCGATCTGCCCGAATCCGATGAATTCGATGAAATCGAGACATCCGCCCGCTGCTTTGTGGATCAGGCCGGGATACATGTTCACTCGCTGTTTTTATCTCAGACCGAGGGACGGCATGCCACCGTTTCGGTGGCGTGCATTCTGCAAAGCCGGCACCTGATCACGATCCGCGAGGGGGATCTGGCCGACTTCCGGCTGCTGCGCATGCGTGCCAGGCGAGGACAGGTGGAGTGCAGCTCGCCGTCCGAATTGCTGATTACCTTGCTGGATCAGAAGGTGGAGAACCATGCGGACACCCTGGAAGATATCCACCGGCAGCTGGAGGGCGTCAGTTATCTGGTGCTCGAAAACGAGGAGGCCGATCTGGAAGATGCCATCAGCAAGCTCGCCAGGCTGGAGGACAGCAACGGCAAGGTCCGTCTCTGCCTGATGGACACGCAGCGCAATATTTCCTTCTTGTTGCGTCATCTGCGCAATCAACCGGACCTCGCCGAGACCATGCGGGAGATCATGCGCGACGTCGAAGCCCTGATGTCCCACACCACATTTCTGTTCGACAAGATCAACTTCCTGATGGATTCCACCCAGGGTTTTATCAATATCGAGCAGAACCAGATCATCAAGATCTTCTCCATTGCCGCCGTGGTGTTTCTGCCGCCTACCCTCGTTGCCAGCATTTACGGCATGAACTTCGCCTATATGCCGGAGCTTAAAATGGTGCTGGGCTACCCGTGGGCCTTGGGCCTGATGGTTATTTCCGGTATCGCGCCTTACTGGTACTTCAAGCGCAAGGGGTGGTTGTAACCGGCTGCCCGAAGGTCGGCGGCTCTCTCAAGTAGCAGCTTCCCAGCAGCTTCCCGGCGTCTTCTTCAGGTAATCCTTCACGTCGGCGGCGGCCCTGGCGATCTCGACCGCCGAGGCGTACTGGTCGGCGCTGCAGTTGATGACGGAGATGGAGATGGTGGTGACCGGGAAGAATCGCTGTACGCCATGACGATCGCACCTTTCGATACCTCCCGCCTTACGGTCTTCGGCGCTGAAATGCCCGATTACTTCGGCATCGAAGCTTTTGATGACCGCCTCGCAAACCGCTGCCACCTTATCTGCTGACACCACCATGACGAAATCGTCTCCCCCCACGTGACCGGCAAAATCCTTAGCACCCCCGTGTTCGCGCACTGCCGCGTGAATCAGGTAGCCCGTGACACGGAGCAGTTCGCTTCCTTTGGCATAACCGTAGTGAGCCCCGAACGGTTTGAAGTTGTCCAGATTGGCAGAGCAGAAGGCAAACGGCGCACCGCTTTTCAACCGCTCATCGAGGACCCGTTCTATGGCGAGGTTCCCCGGCAGGCGGGTGAGCGCAATGGTGTCGAGATTCATCTGCTCCAGTTCCTGGAGCCTCGCCGCCATCTGGTTGAAATCGCTGGCGAGGTCGCTGATCTCTGCTTCCGCCGGTACCTGCGGGTCATAATTGAAATCCCCTCCGGCGATCCGGTGGGTTGCCTTTTGCAGCTTGCCGAGGGCGCCGAAAATGCGGTAGGTGACGAAGGGAGCTATCCAGATGGTGAGCAGTAAACCGCTGCAGGATATCGCGATGGCCCACCTGATGGTCGATTTTTGCTGGTCATCGGCGCGTTTTAGCACGGCCTGGAGCATTTCCTGCCGCTTGAAGTAGAACGCATCCAAAGCGGCTCGCAGCCGCAGTGCCGAGGACCGAAGCTCCGCGGTGTTCCCCGACCTCCAGGCGAAAAGCTGCTCCGCTGCCGTATGGTAGCCGCGGTAGAGCCGTTTCAGTTCGGCAAGGTCTCCGGCCGGCTCCGGCCTCTCCAGCACCGCCAGGTTTGCCATGGATTCCTTCTCCCGCTGGCGGAATAGTTCGATGAAGGTGGGGTCCTTGAGGATGGCGAACTTGCCGGCGAAACTCTCCTGCGCCAGCAACGAACTGCGCAGCTTGATCAGGGCGCTTATGGCGGGCAGCTCGATATTGGCGATCCCGCGCGCAGTCGTGTTGATTGCATAGAGGTGGAAAGATGAAAAGGCGAGTGCCGCTATGGTAAAGACTGCCATGGCTGCATAACCCGCGCCGATCTTCAGGATCAGTGAGAGCTTCGAGAAGCGGGAGCCGGAAGAGGGCGGTTGCCCTTTCAGCAGCTTCTGAACCTCTTCCTTCGTTGCCTGTTCCATGTTGCGCCTCCCCCTCGATGAGGTGTTCGGCTGCCGGGAAACATGCTCACTCTTCGATTGCCGCTTGACTATTATGCCCTGCCCCCCAGATCTCGCAATGCGTGCCGCCCGTACCGCTGGCAAACGCCGGCCCGGCGGTCCAGTAGGCCGCCGATGCCTTCTTCACAATAATAACAGATAGGTTGGCGTGTAATAGCGAGTCGTAGAGAGTTCGCTGCAGGTGCCGGGTAGGCCGGTTGGGAAATTTGACCCGGCATCTGCAAACAATCGGGGATCAGGTAACTGTAATTGAGCGCTGCCGCGCTTTAGAGGAGAAGAAGGCGAGGGGTGGAGCTTGCGACGAGGCGGGCTAGCCGCCAGCAAGATAGTAGAGCACACCATAGGTGGCGAGCCCCGCCAGCACTGAGGTGCCGAAATTGCGGGTCCTCAGGTAGACGGCGGCAACCGTGAGCAGTGCCGCCACCTTGAGGAGCATCTGGAGCAGATCGATCCTCCCTCCCGCAGCCGGGAGGATCGAATAGACCAGGAACACCGCGACGAAGGAAGGCCCCACCGCATTGAGAAAACCTTTCAAGCGCGGAGAGAGCGCCCTCTTGGCCGACATCCTGCGCGAGGTCAGCAGCAACGGGACCAGGCGCATGAGATAGGTGGAGAACCCCGCACACGCAATCAGCGCGAAAACCCTGCTAGTCATCGTTCCCCCCAAGAAGGGCGCCCACAACGGCTCCCGACACCCCTCCCACCAGCAGCGCGGCGGTCGAGAACCCCGAGAGCAGGAGCAGCGCGGCAACCAGCGCCGCGACGAGGGCCGAGGCCGCTCCGCTTCCCTTGAGTAGTGGCAGGAGTATCACCAGGAAGAGGCTCGGCAGGGAAAAGGAG
>Ga0209540_10001118_pt1 | contig 21319 bp, 19 predicted proteins | sample BarGraIncu01121A_FD_184501 | JGI IMG/M metagenome (GOLD analysis project Ga0209540, IMG submission 184501) | Arctic peat soil microbial communities from Barrow, Alaska - Barrow Graham LP Incubations 011-21A (SPAdes) (version 2) | ecosystem: Environmental > Terrestrial > Soil > Wetlands > Peat... | reverse complement strand
GTGGTAGCTCCCAGTTCTTTTATATAATCCAAATGGTCCTGAATGCCTTTGATATCTCCACCATGTCGGCCGTAGTCAATGTTTCTGTTTACCTTGTCGGGTAGAGAAGCGATGTTGTCATTTTTGGGATTCCCATTCGCAAACCGATCCGGCATAAGCAGGTACATGACGTCGGCGCTTGAAAAACTTTCACGTTCCGCTGATCCGCTTCTGCGATTTTTGAGTTCGTACTGAAACGAAATATTTGCTTTTTTCGGTTGTTTCAGTAGTACTTCGAATTTTCCGGCTTTTGCTATCGTCGGATCTATTTCCAATGTAACAAACAAATAGTTCGGACTGCAAACACGGTTTACTTTTTGTATTTTGACTCCCGGATACGAGAGCGTAACTTGGCGATTGCAGATTTCGGAGCCGTGAATCAGTAATTGAAGCTGTGCATTCTTCATGCCCACCCACCAAAAAGCCGGTTCGACGCGTTCTATCTGTGCAGAAATGCTGATAGAGATAAAAGTGAGAAGAATTAAAAATAATTTCTTTGTCATATTCCCCTTGTGATTTTGATATACTAATTGAATTAATGATTAGCAAATGTAAAACATATTTATGTAATCAGAAGCTGGTATTGAGCTCGGGAGATATATAAATATTGCAATCGTTTGCAGTGTGTGCGTTCTATTCTTTCTGTTGTAGATTTGCCTGCTGATAGTTTACGGCAGAGACCCTATCCAATTCTTTTGAAATCTCAATTGCTTCCTGAATAAGTTCTTCCGGATAGTCGTTAATCTGAAGTATGCGAATTGCATTCCTGTCTTTCAGCTTTCCTTCTTTTAGTTTGTAATCAAAATCAACAGATTTATGATCGACGATTTCGCTGAAATGATACAGTTCGTATTCGTTCTTCAATAAATCAGCCAACTCAATGTCGTGCGTTGATACAAAAACAATATTATTTTCTTTTGAAAGTGCAGATAATACCGCTTTTCCTGCAGATATTCTTTCTATGGTGTTCGTTCCCTTAAATATCTCGTCAAGTAAAAATAAGTTGGTCTTACCGTTCGTGCTGCTGTCAATCATGGCTTTAATAGTCAGCACTTCTTCGAAATAATAACTCTTGTCATTCATTAAGTCATCGCTAATTCGTATTGCCGAAAAAATATTCATCTTAGACAGACTAAATTCGTCAGCAAAACAAGTGTTTATTGTCTGTCCGGTTATTGTGTTGATTCCAATAGTCCTGATAAAAGATGTCTTGCCAGACATGTTAGAGCCGGTTAGAAGAATGGATTTTGTGCCAATCAGGATGCTGTTTTCAATGCAGTTTGGTATCAGTGGGTGGAAAACATTCTTTGCAGTTAAGGTTCTCTCTTTTGAAATGGTGGGCAGACAGTAGTGATTTAACCCCTTTCTTAGAGAGGCGATGGAGATCAATGTGTCTATTTCTCCAACGAAAGTAAATACATCTTCTATTTCTGTTCTCTTGGTGTCAAGCTCTTTTAGTATGTGAAATAAAAACAAAGGCTCAATAAGAAATAGAGTTTTGAGTAATTCGGCTATAAACCAAATAGCTTGTTGCAGATCTCCCTGAAGTTTTGTTTCCAGTGCAAACAAAGACAGGTGATGTTTTATCTTGTCGATGATTCCGGTTGATTGGTAGATGTCGGGATTTATTTCTTTTCCAATGTCGGTCTTGATTAAAGTTTTAGCAACGTCATTCAATTTCAGAAGTTGAGGTAAAGAGCTAAGGTATTCGTACAGGTTCTTTTTATTCCAGATGTGTATCCAGGTATTTATTGCGAATACGACGATTAAAAGCGGAAATGTCTTGAGTGAGACGATTGTCATCAATAATGTGGCAAAAGCAAAGAGCGATAGTAGACGAACTACGAAAAACCATTTAGGAGGCTTAGGATGTTCATCCTGAAACAGGGTGGTTATATAATAAGCTTCCGTATTATTAAGTTTGGATAGTTGAATCTGTAGTGCGATGCGCAATTCGGAGTCCTTTGACAGTTGATCTATGATCTTCTCGTCTCTTAAAGTTTTGCTGGAGCTGTTTGGAATTGTGCGGAGTTTATTATATAGGTATTGTTGTCCGATTTTTGAATTAGTCCGATCCAGAAACGTAAACACTTCGTCCAAATCTAAATCGTTCGATGTCTTATCCGATATGATTTGAAAAGCAGTTGAATCATTTTTCTTTCGAAAGTACTTTTCAATTCGCTGAAAATCGAAGAATTCATCTTTAGTTTCTCCGAATGAGTTGGATAGTTTCTCCTTTAGTCCTTTTTTTCGTTTGCCGATCATAGCTGAAATATTTGTATTTTCAGATAAATAAGTGCAAATGTACGATTTTATTTTGGATGCATTTAACCAAATGGTTGTTTGGCTTGGTTTTGTTCTTGTTTTAAAATAAATCTCCAGGCTTTGTCGCGCCATTCTTCGCCGGCATAGTCAATTCCGATGCGTGGAGCAGTGCTGAAGTCTGATTCGTCGGGTGCATTTTCAATCCACATACGGTTTGAAGTCAGCAAATCTTCGCCATAAAAGCTTTTATCTATTTTTAATTCACGACCCACTTTGCCTGAACCGACAATCCGGTCTATACCGCGAATTAAAACAGCCTGAGGATGATTTTCGCTGCCGGTCACCACATTCAGCATCCAGTACATTCCATATATAAGATACACATAGACCTTTCCTCCTTCGGAATACATGATGTCAGTTCGTGCGGTTCGCCCTTTGCTGGCATGGCAAGCTTTGTCTTCTTCGCCAAGGTATGCTTCGGTTTCGGTGATGCGATAGTGCTGTGTTGTGCCGTCATCGAAAACCCGTATCAGAATCTTGCCGAGCAATTTCTCGGCCACAGTCACGGCATCTTGTTGATAAAAGTGTGCGTTTAATATGTTCATGCTGCAAAATTAATGAATTTAGTCTGATCAATGCTTTTGTGTCTTTTTTTGAAGGATATTTTATCTGATGAAGTGTGGTTTTGGTCGTCAAAAAGCTGTTTGAAAATGGTAGTTTTCGGGCTGAAAAATGCAGTATAAAAAAAAGATGTTCAATTGTTTGGTAATCCAAAGAAAAGCTGTATTTTTGCAGTCCGTTTATTATCACAGTGTAATAGTCCGTTTTGTTGTGTGTAAATATCGTGTTTTGTGCCGATTAGCCTCTCTCAAAATAAGGTTGAAACAAATGAAACGACTGAATTATTAATTAAAAACATTTTTATAAAGTGGATACGTTAAGTTATAAAACCATTTCTGCCAATAAAGCAACGGTGCAGAAAGAATGGGTAGTAGTGGATGCTACCGATATGGTATTGGGACGTATGGGCTCAAAAGTTGCTAAACTTTTGCGCGGAAAATACAAACCTAGTTTCACTCCTCACGTTGATTGCGGTGATAATGTAATTCTTATCAATGCAGAAAAAGTTCAATTAACCGGTAACAAATGGAATGACCGCATTTACCTTAGCCACACTGGCTATCCGGGCGGACAACGTGAAATTACACCTGCCAGATTAATGGCAAAGAGTTCTGAAAAGCTTATCAAAAAAGTGGTAAAAGGTATGTTGCCTAAAAACCGTTTGGGAGACAAGCTTTTGGGCAATTTGTATGTATTCCCAGGTGCGGAACACAACATGCAAGCTCAACAACCAAAACAAATCGATTTAAACTCAATTAAATAATCAGTATGGAAGTAATAAATGCCTTAGGAAGAAGAAAAGCGGCTGTTGCTCGTGTTTTCGTAAGCGAAGGAACCGGACAAATTACAATTAATAAACGCGATATTTCCGTATATTTTCCATCACCAATTTTACAATATGTTGTAAAACAACCTTTGAACAAATTAGGAGTAGTTGAAAAATATGACATCAAAGTAAACCTTGATGGTGGTGGTTTCAATGGGCAAGCCGGAGCTTTGCGCTTAGCAATTGCTCGTGCGTTGGTGAAAATCAACCCTGAAGATAAATCAGCATTAAAAGTTGACGGATTCATGACTCGTGACCCACGCGAAGTGGAACGTAAAAAACCGGGTCAACCAAAAGCCCGCAAGAGATTCCAGTTCTCAAAACGTTAATGATGTGTGGATAAGCAGATGTGTCAATGTGATGATTTTTAATCAGCACATCGTCATATCATCATATTATCACATTGGTTTAGTATCTAAATTGCCGAGACTCATAGACACTGGTGGCTACTCGACGATTGATTTAAACAGAAAGTAAACAATTTTAAACAACAAAAATGTCAAGAACAAATTTCGACGAATTATTAGAAGCAGGTTGCCACTTTGGTCACTTAAAGCGCAAATGGAATCCTGCCATGGCTCCTTATATCTTTATGGAGCGTAATGACATCCACATTATCGATTTGCACAAAACGGTAGTGAAAATTGACGAAGCTGCTGCAGCTTTGAAACAAATTGCAAAATCAGGACGTAAGATTCTTTTCGTTGCAACTAAAAAACAAGCCAAAGATGTAGTTTCTGAAAAAGCTGCTGCTGTTGGAATGCCATATATTACTGAACGTTGGGCTGGTGGTATGTTGACCAACTTCCCTACTATCCGTAAAGCGGTTAAAAAAATGACCACTATTGATAAAATGGCTACTGATGGTACTTTTGAGAACATCTCAAAACGCGAAAAATTGCAAATTACCCGTCAACGCGAAAAACTGGAAAAGAACTTAGGTTCTATTGCTGATTTGACTCGTTTGCCTTCAGCACTTTTTATTGTTGACGTAATGAAAGAACACATTGCCGTATTGGAAGCTCAACGTTTGGGTATTCCTGTTTTCGGCATTGTGGATACAAACTCGAATCCTAACGACATCGATTTCGTGATTCCGGCTAACGATGATGCTACAAAATCTGTAGACGTAATTCTTACTGCTATGGTTGCTGCTATCCAGGAAGGTTTGGAAGAACGCAAAGTAGAAAAAGTCGATACAGAAGCTGCTGAAGCTCCTGTTGCAAAAGATAAAAAATCGAGAATTACCAAGAGACCAAGAACTCAAAAAGAAGACGAAGATGCGTTGAATGCTAACGTGGTTAAAAAATTCGTCAAAGAAGAAGAATAAGATTAATTGGAGGTTGTCAGTTGACAATTGACAGTTAAATATTTTTAAGCGAGTTACCTGTTATGATTTTTTGTAGCTTGTAACTCGTTTTTTTCTATCCAGCCTGTTAAATGGGTGTGGAAAAAGATAAGAAACATACATAAACTAACAATATACTGCTCCCTTTCTTTCGTTAGAAGATTGAAGAGCCGTTTTTAAAACTTACAATTATGGCAGTAACAATGGCAGAAATTTCAAAATTGCGCACCATGACTGGTGCCGGTATGATGGATTGCAAGAATGCACTCGCAGAAGCCGCTAATGATTTTGAAAAAGCAATTGAAATTATTCGTAAAAAAGGTCAGGCAACAGCTGCAAAGCGTAGCGATCGTGAAGCTTCAGAAGGTTGCGTATTAGCAGCTTCAGAAGGTGGCTTTGCAGTCGTTTTGGCATTGAAATGCGAAACAGACTTCGTAGCTAAAAATGCTGACTTTATCGCTTTGACACAATCTGTACTGGATGTGGCTATGGCTTCAAAACCAACCTCGTTGGCAGAACTTGCAGCGTTGACTATCAATGGTCGCGTTATCTCGGAAGTTATTATTGATCGTTCGGGTATTACCGGCGAAAAGATGGAACTGGACTACTATGAATTTGTTCAGGGTGGTACAGCTGCAGCTTATATTCACCCGGGAAACAAGCTGGCTACTATTGTGGCAGTAGCTGAAGAAGGTGCTGACGAACACGTAGTACGCGACGTAGCTATGCAGGCTGCAGCTATGAATCCTGTATCATTAGATCGTACTTCTGTTCCTCAAAAAGTGATTGATACCGAATTGGAAATTGGTCGTGACAAAGCACGTGAAGAAGGCAAGCCAGAAGCTATGCTGGACAAAATTGCTCAGGGTCGTTTGAACAAATTCTTCCAGGAATCTACTTTGTTGGAACAATCATTCATCAAAGATGGTAAGATTTCGGTTGCTGATTATTTGAAAGCAAACAAAGTGACTGCTGTTGCCTTTAAACGTGTAACATTGAATCAGGAATAATTTTAATTGATAGACGATAGGTCTAATAATTATATTTAAAAAGCTCCCGAACATTCCGGGAGCTTTTTTATTTGAATAATGAAGCACTTAAAGCCTTAGAATGTACGCAAATTTTGCTATTTTTGCATTTCGTTTTCAACTACAGCTTTTCGGGGACGAAAAGAACGATTTCAACTAAAAAACATTCTCATGAGAAAAGTAAGAGTGCGCTTTGCACCCAGCCCTACCGGAGCATTACATATTGGCGGAGTTCGTACCGCTTTGTACAATTATCTTTTTGCAAAAAAACACGGTGGAGACATGTTGCTCCGCATCGAAGATACCGATTCGGCACGTTTTGTGCCCGGAGCGGAAGATTATATTGTGGAATCACTCAAATGGCTTGGCATTGGTATAGACGAAGGTATTGGAGTGGGCACCGATGGGCCACATGCACCTTACAGGCAGAGCGAGCGTAAGGCTATTTACCGGAAGTATGTAGATCAGTTGCTTCAGGCCGGATTGGCTTATGTGGCTTTTGATACCCCTGCTGAGTTGGATGCTAAACGGGCTGAGATAGCCAACTTTCAGTACGATGCCAAAACGCGCGATTTGATGACCAACTCGCTAACTTTGGCTGCCGATGAAGTACAGGCACGCATTGATAAAGGCGAACAATATGTGGTTCGGATAAAAATAGAACCCAATGAAGAAATTAAAGTGCAGGATTTGATACGCGGCGAAGTGATTATCAATTCGTCGGTACTGGATGATAAAGTGTTATTTAAATCGGCCGACCAACTGCCTACTTACCACATGGCAAACGTAGTAGACGATTACCTGATGGACATTTCGCACGTTATCCGTGGCGAAGAATGGTTGCCATCGGCTCCGTTACACGTATTGTTGTATCGTTATTTGGGTTGGACGGACGTTATGCCACAGTTTGCACACCTGCCACTATTACTAAAACCCGATGGAAATGGAAAATTGAGCAAACGCGATGGCGACCGGCTTGGATTTCCTGTTTTTCCGCTCAACTGGACCGATCCGAAAACGGGTGAAAGCTCTTCGGGTTATCGCGAAGCAGGTTATTTCCCCGAAGCAGTAGTTAACTTCTTGGCACTGTTGGGATGGAACCCGGGAACAGAGCAGGAACTATTTTCTATGCAGGAACTTATTGAGCAATTTTCGCTCGACCGTGTGAGCAAGAGTGGTGCCAAGTTTGATTACGAAAAGGGAAAATGGTTTAACCATAAATATTTGCAATTAAAACCGGTTGAAGAGATTGCCGGGCACTTTCAAAAGATATTGACAGCTAAAGGAATCGAAGCAGAACCGGAAAAAGTGATTAAAATAGTGTCGTTGGTTAAAGAGCGCGCTCATTTTATACACGAAATCTGGGATCAGTCGGGCTTTTTCTTTCTGGCTCCAACCGAATATGACGCTAAAACAGTGCAAAAACGTTGGAAAGCCGAAACGCCTGCGTTGATGACTGAACTGATTGATGTGCTCGAAGGCATTGATGATTTTTCGGTCGAGAATTCTGAAAAAATTGTCATTGGCTGGATTACCGACAAAGGATATAATATGGGTGGGGTGATGAACGCTTTTCGTTTGGCAGTGGTTGGCGAAGGAAAGGGTCCGCACATGTTTGATATTACCAACGTCATTGGTAAGACCGAAACGATTACCCGTTTGAAAAAAGCGATTGAAACTATCAGTAAATAACAGATGCCGAAAAAAGTCCTGATAATAACGTATTATTGGTTTCCGAGTGGGGGAGCCGGCGTGCAACGTTGGTTGAAGTTTACTAAATATCTGCGCGATTTTGGTTGGGAACCGATCATTTACACACCCGAGAATCCGGAATTTCCATCAATCGATCCATCGTTTGAGAAGGATTTACCTGATGGACTGACTGTGTTGAAAACACCCATCTGGGAACCGTACAACGTATACCGTACGCTGACACGCAAGAAGAAAAGCGAACCGATCAATGCTGCTTTTATTTCAGAAAATAAAAAACAGGGCTGGAAAGAAAAACTTTCTATCTGGATTCGGGGTAATTTCTTGATTCCTGATCCTCGTCGGTTCTGGATTGCTCCTTCGGTGCGTTATCTGACCGAATATTTGTCGGAAAATCCGGTTGACGCAGTGATTACTACCGGTCCGCCGCATTCTATGCACTTAATAGGCCTGGGGCTGAAGAAAAACCTGCCGGACTTACCCTGGCTGGCCGATTTTCGTGATCCCTGGACCAATATAGACTTTTATAAAGAATTAAATCTTACTGGTCTGGCCGATAAAATACATCATCGTTTGGAAAAGCAGGTTATTCGTACAGCCGATGCTATGGTGACGGTATCGGATGGCTGGAAAAATGACTTTCTACCGATGAAGCCCAAACGAATTCAGGTAATTACAAATGGTTACGACGAATCGGATGTACAGCAGGTAGCAGTGCCGCTGGATGAAAAATTTTCCATTTCGCATATCGGTACACTCAATGCGGCCCGCAATCCGCAAACGGTATGGAAAGTATTGAGTCGGATTTGTGCTGAAAATGCAGAATTCAAACAGGACTTACAAATTCAGTTGGTGGGGAAAGTTGACTTTTCGGTGCTTGAATCAATACGGATATGCGAATTGCAGGACAGCTTGAATAAAATAGATTATTTATCGCACAGCGAAGCCATTGCCAAACAGCAATCTTCGCAGTTATTGCTGCTGTTGATTAACCAATCGCCCAATGCTAATGGAATTCTGACCGGAAAATTCTATGAATACCTTGCATCTAAGCGTCCTATACTGGCTGTTGGTCCAACGGATGGTGATGCAGCCAAAGTACTTCGTGATACAGGGGCAGGAGCCATGGTGGGTTTTTCCGACGAGGAATCTACCTACGAGGTTGTGCTGGATTATTACGCAAAATATAAACAAAAAACACTGACAGTACAAACCGAATCGGTAGTGCGTTTTTCCCGTCGTTCACTCACCGGTGAGTTAGCCACTTTATTAAACTCTTTATGCGAAAAGTAGTAAGCATTGTAGGTGCTCGTCCGCAGTTTATCAAAGCCGCCACACTAAGCCGTCAGTTCAGATTGCTTGGCGTGCAGGAGTCCATTATTCACACAGGTCAGCATTTTGAAGCCAATATGTCGGACATCTTCTTTCGGGAAATGGAAATACCCAAACCGGCTTATCAACTGGATATTCACACGCTGTCGCACGGTGCTATGACGGGCAGAATGCTCGAAGGCATTGAAAAAGCATTGCAAGTGGAAAAGCCCGATGGCGTAGTGCTTTATGGCGACACGAATTCTACGCTTGCCGGTGCGTTGGCAGCTTCTAAACTTCGTATTCCGATTGTGCATGTAGAAGCCGGCCTGCGATCTTTCGACATGACTATGCCCGAAGAAGTAAACAGAGTACTTACCGACCGTGTTTCCAGCATTCTTTTTTGTCCTACGGAAATAGCAGTGAATAATCTCAAAAGAGAAGGATTTGATCATATGCCGGCAAAAATTGTCAACAGTGGCGATGTGATGTATGATGCGGCTTTGTATTATGAGGACAAAGCTCAGCTGAAGTCGGATATTCTGAGACGTATTGGCACCAAAAAGTTTGTGTTAGCCACGATACACAGGGAAGAAAATGCGGATTCGCCGGAAAAACTGCGCAGCATCATTGCCGGACTAAATGAAATTCACAAACAGATACCGGTTGTTGTTCCACTTCACCCGCGCACCCGAAACATACTGGCACAGCAATACATATTGCCTAATTTTATTATCATCGATCCTGTGGGTTACTTTGATATGATTATGCTGCTGAAAAATGCGGAGTTAGTAATAACCGATAGTGGGGGTGTGCAAAAAGAAGCTTTTTTCTTCGGAAAACATTGCATCACCTTACGCGAGCAAACCGAGTGGATAGAGCTGGTAGAAAATGGATTGAATGTTTTGGTTGGAAGTAATGCGCAGAAGATGAAAGAGGCTTTTGAGTTATTTTCAACAAAGATATCCGATTTCAATCTTGACTTGTACGGTAACGGACATGCAGCTAAAATAGCAGTAAAGGAAATATTAAGTTTGTAATAAATTTTATATAATAATAACAATCAAAATATGGAAGATCAATCAACGATTTTAAAAAGTAAAACTGGTTATTTTCATAGTCAACGTCCTGAGATGAAAAAATACGTTCCTGAAAATGCAATTCGTATTTTGGATGTAGGATGTAGTGATGGTTCGTTCTGTGCATCTTTGCGACAGGCAGATAGAGAGATTTGGGGAGTTGAAATGAATAAAGATGCTGCCAAAAAAGCTTCAGAGATTTGCAATTATGTATTAGTTGGAGATTTTAATGAGATATATGACCAATTACCCAAGAATCATTTTGATTGTGTTGTATTTAATGATGTATTAGAACATCTTATCTCACCTTGGGACACAATTCGACTTGTTAAATCCTTACTTTCTGAAAATGGTGTAATTGTAAGTTCAATTCCGAATTTTCGATATATCGCAAATTTAATAACCGAAGTAGTTTGGGAGGGAGAGTTCAGATATAAGCCTGAAGGAGGTATATTGGATGATACTCATCTAAGGTTTTTTACATCGAAAAGTATTATTCGAATGTTTCATGAACAAGGTTTTGAAATATTAACTCATGAAGGACTAAAAAGTTGCAAAAGTTGGAAAGAAAAATTATTTATTAATATGACTTTCGGTTTATTGAAAGATTCCCGTTACAAACAATTTGCTACTGTTGCTAAACCTCTTGCGCAAATATAAGTCATTATGATATCAATAATTATATCCACTCATAATTCTGAATTCTTTCAAGATGTTTCGCAAAATATAAAAGAAACTATAGGTGTAGAATATGAAATTATTGCCATAGAAAACCATAATCGCTATTCAATATGTGAAGCTTATAATTTAGGATCTGAACAAGCTAAGTATAATTATTTATGTTTTATGCATGAGGATGTTTTTCTTAAAACAAAAAACTGGGGAGCAAAGTTGATTGATATTATGAATAGTGATACATCTATAGGTTTAATAGGAATCGCAGGTTCAAAGTTCAAATCTACTTATCCAACAACAGGTTGGGGTACTGGTCCATTCGTTTCTCGTTTTTGGAGAGGGCATCATTTTAGTGGAAAAGAATTACCAAAGCATGTGGAATTAGATACAAGTATCCATAAAAAAGAAACTGATGACGTGCTAATTGTGGATGGCGTTTTTATGTTCACAAAAAGAATCGTACTTCAATCTTGTAGATTTGATGATCTTAAACTCACGCACTTTCACGGATACGATACTGATTTTTCATTACAAGTTTACTTTCAGTCATATCGTGTGATTGTTTTCAGAGGATTGGAGCTAATTCATTTTTCCTATGGTGATTTAGGTGATGAATTTGCTAAAGCAAATCGAACGATTCAGAAAAAATGGTTATCGAAGTTGCCTATTGCAACTAAAGATTGTAAGTTAAGTTCGATTCAGCTATCTTACTATAACGTTTTAATTTGGTCTGGATATTTGTTAAATGCATTAAAACGCAAATTGAAATAAAGTAACATACGAAAATAGATTTATTCCTAAATTTGAAAGATACAATTCTACACTTTATATTTGTAAGACTCAAATTCGTATAACAACTTTTGAAATAACAAATTTCTAAGAATTTCATTTGATAAACAACTATTTTATAGAGAATTTACTATAACTGCAATAAATAGCAACAGTTAATAATGAAACCCAAAATTAGTATTATTGTACCGGTTTATAATGCAGGCAAATATCTGAGAATTTGCCTCGATTCATTAGTTTGTCAGACTTTATCCGAAATCGAAATAATTCTTATCCTCGATGTTCCTATAGATGGAAGTGACAAAATAGCAGAAGAATATGCTGCTAATGACCCGAGAATCAAACTTATCTACAATAATGAAAATCTCCATACCGGTTTTTCACGCAACGAGGGCATAAGAAATGCTTGTGGCGAGTATATTGGTTTTGCTGATCACGATGATTACTGTGAACCGGAAATGTTTGAGCAGCTCTACAACAAGGCTAAATCGGAGGTGGCAGATGTGGTGATTAGTAATTTCTTTGATGAGAATCCGGTTGATAAATTTTATTTTGCATTCCCCGAGGGCTATAGTAGCATTGAGTTTCAAAATCGCGCCTTCGAAGCATTAATTAGTGGTGATTATTCCATTCGGAATTCAAAATCATTCAGAAATATGAATGTTATTTGGAATCAAATTTACCGTCGATCATTTTTGCTAGAGAATAATATTCTATTTCCGGATAATCGGATATTTACAATGGAAGATGTCTTTTTTAGCATAAAAGTATATCATTTTGCCCGAAAAGTATATTATTTACCTGCAACATATTACCATCATGTCAATACAAGTGTAAATACATACAATAACTATAGTTACCGTTCGATAGCTAAGATTATTCCATTACTCGAAGAAATTTTAAAGTTTCTGAAGGATAACAATATCTGGTATAAATATAAAAACCAATTTACAGTATGTACGCTTAAACGTTTGTATTCATCATTCAGAAACGAACTGCAATTTAAAGGTATAAGTACGTTTAAATCTTTCGTTCGTACGATTAAAAATAATGCTTCAATCCAGGAAATACTAAATAACTTCGAGGAAAATAAATTTTTGCTAAAACAATTTGCATTTACAAAACGCTTATTCTATCTCATTATACATAAATAAATTATACTAATTATGAGCCGTATTAAAGTAAGTGTTATTATCCCTGTGTTTAACACCGCTCCATATTTGAAAGAAGCCGTAGTTTCGGTCTTTAATCAAACTTTAAAGGAAATTGAAATAATTGCCGTAAATGATGGCTCTACAGATAATTCGCTTGATTTACTCAATAACTTATCTTTATCCGATTCAAGGCTAAAAGTTATATCCTTCGAAAAGAATGTAGGAGTTTCTATTTGTCGCAATACAGGATTTGATGCTGCACAGGGTGAGTTTATTTATTTCTTCGACAGTGATGACATTATAGAACCTGATTATTTAGAAATCAGTTACGAAAAAATGAAATCGGGGAAATATGATTTTTTAATCTTCGATGGCACTTCTTTTTCAGATAGTGGAATAAAAGCAGGATTTAATGCGACCTATGAGCGTACTTATTTGATGACTAAGGACGATTATAATGGAACTGAGCTTGTTGATTTGCTGATACAGAATAAAAAATACTCATGTAGTATCTGCTTATGCCTTGTACGCAGATCTTTTATTGACGATTTATCTCTCAGATTTTATCCGGGAGTTCTATACGAAGACGTTTTGTACACCATACAATTGTACCTTTCAGCAAAAAGTATTACGTTTATTCCCCGGACATTTTTTCATCGCAGGGTTAGAGAAAATTCGACCATGACATCGAAAGTATCAGCTAAGAATATTGACTACAGATTAACAGTCGGAAATGAGCTGCTAAAACTGGAAAAGCATTTTAATGACAAACTCAGCCTAAAAATACTCAATCATCAAACCCGAAGCCTGTTTATTTTTCTGATAAAAACCATGCTCAGATCCGGACAATTCGGTTTGCTTGCAAAATACAGCTTCAGAATTACCAGAATAATCATCCGAAGCTTCTTATAAATAAAAAGTTATAAGTCCGAGAAAACAATCAAAATTAATAGAGCGCACAATTAAATGTGTCGAGATTGAAGAGGATATAGCTCTCTATGGAAAGCAAATCGTTAATTGATAATTGTCTAATTTCAGAAAAAAAAGAGAGACTGTAACATCCCTCTCTCTAAAATAATACAAATCAGAACAGAATTATTTGGCTATACGTATTTTCGTAATCCAATAAATTTCAATACTTTCCATAGTCTGACAACCCATCTGAAAAATATTCTATTTTCAATTGTTTCTATAAAATTCCTCTGATAAGCAATATCTTCGATTCCACATTTTTTCATGATATTATTGATCCGTTGAGTGTGGTAAGAATCAATTCCATAGCTTCTTGACCACCATGTATGATAAAGAAACGGTTTATTGTTATGACTCATTAAAGCTGTAGTAAACCCATCGGGTAAAGTTGTAGCATCAAATTCCAAAACCTTGTAATTTAATCTGATCCAAAGGAAAAATGGATAGTACGGCTCATACATATCATAAATATAACTGGTTTTGACCAAATCCTGGTTAGTCATCTCAATGTATTTTGGATCAAACGTCGAATACTTTTTCATTAAATCTAAACTGAAGTCCTTACGCAATACTCTCAAATCCATAATATTGAAAAATGGATTAATTACTAGTGGATTATGGCCTCTGACAGGAACTACCCCTCCGTCGGGCATTCCACAGTTGACATATTTATTTTCAACAAAATAGGTCAATAAATCAAGCAATTCCTTATTGTTAACGACAAAAGCATCCTCATCTATATTGATAACTATATCGGCATCCGATTTCATAATCTGATAAAAATATCCTCCACCGGTTGTGAATTTTAATTTCTTTTTTGGATAAGGCAAATCAATCGATTTTCCCGACAATTGAAAAAGTTGGTTATTACATGATCTGGTGTAAATTTGAATATTTAATCCGTCTAATGCTGTAGTCATAAAACAGTGTATTTATGTGTATTTTAAAGTTATTTGTCAATTTTCTAAGTTATTCCTGTATCTATATTTAAGAATTGGTTTAAATACGTTACTTTGAACAAAGTTTAAAGCCTGGCTAAATAATTCAGGAAGCAACAACTTTACCATCGTAATATAAACTATCATACTTACAAATAACTGAGAAATTAGAAGAAAATACAGGTTAGTTATAATCAAAGACATTAATGTTGAAACTATTGCAATCACGATACCAATAAATATGGATGGAAGAATATCTTTTAATTGATTTTTCCAGTAGTGATTAATTTCTCTTTTAATAGCAAATATCGTAATCAAGGCTGACAGCCAGTTAGCGACACTAAATCCTATCAATAAAGCAATAATACCATATTTTAAACAAACAAGAACCGAGATAATAATGAGAGCCTTCTTTATAAACTCAATTCTAAAGGTATTTTTGGATTTACCCCTTGCATTCAGAGCACTAATAATCAAAGTGTATAGTGGGTTAGATAACGATGCCAAACATAACAATTGAAAATAAGGTATGGCTGGAGCCCATTTTGCTGATAATAAAACATTAATTAATGGATTAGCTATCGCAATAAGTAATAGAAGTAGCGGAAAAATAATGACTGAAGAACGTCGTACTAGCTCACGGAAAACACGTAGAAATCGGTCTGTATCATCCTGAATCTTCACAAAAACATTATAAGTACTACTAAGTACTACCTGAAAACTATAATTAGTTGTTTCGTTAAGTTTGTTAGCCTGATAATAGAGCCCGACTTCTTGTTTCGGGAAAAATTTTCCTAAAACCAATATATATATATAACTAAATATATTATTAAGAATGGTTGTGCCTAAGAGGTTCATTCCATAGCTAAAGAAATTTTGCAAAACTAAAAAGGAAAATTTAAATTTTGGTTTCCATCTTACAAAACAAGAGATAACAATAACTCGTGTAATTTGGAAACTAACCTGTTGCGCAACCAATGCCCATACCCCCATCCCTTTAATAGCAAGAATAATACCTGTAATTCCGCTCAATATTACAGATATAATATTGACCACTGTATTGCTTTTCAAATCAAGTTTACGGATTAGCTTTACATTAGGTATCAAATACAACGAGTTTACAAGTATAGCTATAAAAACGACTCTGGCTACTTCAACCAGTTTTGGCTGATTGTAAAAATCAGCAATTAGTGGAGCTAAAAAATATAAAAGGAGATACAGACAAACCGAAACAAAGACATTAAAGTAAAAAACCGTGCTGAAATCTGTATCATTTGCATCTAGTTTACGAACTAAAGCTTGTCCAAATCCACCATCAACTAACGTATTTGATAAGGCTACGAATATCATAACTAAGGCAATCAGTGTATATTCTGCAGGTGATAGTAAACGTGCCAACACTATTCCAATTACAAATTGAATTATCTGTTGACCAAATCTATCAATTGTAGTCCATGCCAATGTACCAATCATCTTTTGTTTTAAATCATCAGCCATATTTTTCTATTCTTGTTCATTTTTAAATTATTAACTATCTATGCCAGAAATCGCCAGTCTGCACATATAAAAAAATAAATAATAGCCAGCAAGCAACCAGGCTACTGTAAGTGCTATTATATTCAGATTAAATCGAGTTCAATAAATCTATCGGTAAGCCACAAAACTTATTTCCCTTTAATAATATCAAATCCTTTTCCGTAAACACCAATGACTGATGACTGTGATATAAATGCATTGGGATCAATATCTTTTACAATGCGGAATATCTTGATCGATTCGTTTTTGCGGGCTACCACGGTAATCACTTTTACCGGTTCTTTGGAATACCAACCCATCCCGTCCAGAATGGTGACACCGCGATGTACCTCTTCGTTTATCTTGGTTGCAATAAGTTCGTATTCTTTGGAAAAAATAAAAAACTGTACCGACTGGCGTACACCGTTTATTACCATATCTACAGACATGGTGGTGATTGCCATTGCGCTTAGACCATAAACGATGGTTTCTAAACTCCCGAACTTAAAGAAGTACGAAGAGCATATAATCAATACATCGCAGTAGAGCAACACCCTGCCGAGGGTTACATTGCGGTATTTGTTGACCACCTTGGCAATAATATCGGTTCCACCCGAACTTCCGTTAGCCAGAAAAACAATCCCGATGCCGGAACCTGAAAGTAATCCTCCAATGACACAGGCCATAAAATTATCGCCTTTGCCCACAAAAGTCCCCGGCACTGCCTGAGGAATAACGGCAAAAAAGAAAGTAAGTATGGCTACTCCATAGATGGTACGGAGGCTAAACGCCAACCCGATAGACCGGACAGCTATAACCAGCAGTACGAAGTTGATGCAGAAATAGGTGATTGAAATTGGCAAGCCTGTTGCGTAATAAACAATGGCTCCAACACCGGTTGCACCACCGCCGGTGATTTGATGTGGCATTAGAAAACCTTTCCATGCAGCACAATACATCAATAATCCGAATGCAATAGCAATGTATTCGCGAATGTTTCTCCAGGAATCTTTTGTGATGGACTTTAAACTCATTGGATTATTTTATAAAACAATATTTACAATTTTACCCGGAACTACAATCACTTTCTTCGGAGTTTTACCATCCAGTTGTTTCTGTGTTTGCTCATGCGATAATGTGATTTTTTCAACATCATCTTTGCTCATATCTGCTGGCAGTTCGAGCGTAAAACGAACTTTACCATTGAAAGAAATAGGATATTTTACAGCCGTTTCTTTCAGATATTCTTCATTGCAAACAGGGAAAACGGCATCGCATACGGTGTTTTCATTCCCCAGAATATGATATAACTCTTCGGCAATATGCGGTGCAAACGGAACCAGCAATATAGACAGGGGTTCAAGAACTGCTTTTTTACTGCATTTCAATGCAAATAGTTCATTAACGCAAATCATAAAGGCCGAAACAGATGTGTTATACGAGAAATTCTCGATATCAAAAGTGATCTTTTTTATGGTTTTGTGTAGCGTCTTCAGTTCTTCTGCTGTAGGTGCCTCATTGTTTACAAGTAAGTTTTCATCTTTGTAAAACAAGCTCCACAACCGTTTTAAGAAGCGATGAACTCCATCAATACCATTGGTATCCCAGGGTTTGGATTGTTCCAACGGTCCGAGGAACATTTCATATAAACGCAAGGTATCGGCACCGAATTTTTCAACAATATCGTCCGGATTTACTACATTGTACATAGATTTAGACATCTTTTCTACCGCCCAGCCGCAGATGTATTTACCATCTTCGAGGATAAATTCGGCAGTTTTGTATTCGGGGTGCCAGTTCTTGAATTTCTCAATATCCAGTACGTCATTCGAAACAATATTTACATCAACGTGAATGGCTGTGGTTTCATATTGTTTTTTGAGATTCAATGATACAAAAGTATTTGAATCTTTTATTCTATATACAAAGTTGCTGCGCCCCTGAATCATTCCCTGATTAATCAGTTTTTTGAATGGCTCATCTTCGCAAACCAGACCTAAGTCAAATAGAAATTTATTCCAAAAGCGACTATAGATTAAGTGACCGGTAGCATGTTCTGTTCCGCCAATATATAAATCTACATTCCGCCAGTATTGATTAGCTTCCGGGCTGACCAATGCTTTATCGTTTTTCGGATCCATGTAGCGTAAATAATAGGCTGAAGAACCTGCAAACCCAGGCATGGTACAAAGCTCCAGCGGAAAATGATCGTCTGTTTCCCAGTTTTTGGCACGTCCCAATGGTGGCTCTCCTTGTTCGGTAGGGAGAAATTTATCTATTTCGGGTAATTCTAAAGGAAGTCTGCTTTCATCAAGCATGTAAGGCATTTCGTCCTTATAATAAACCGGAAATGGCTCACCCCAATAACGTTGGCGACTAAAAATGGCATCACGCAATCGAAAGTTTACTTTTACCCGACCCAGTTTTTGTTCTGCAATATATTCCTTGGCTTTAGCAATGGCTTGTTTTACGGTAAGTCCGTTCAGAAAGCCGGAATTTATCATGATTCCTTCTTTTGCATCGAAGCTTTCTTCAGTTACGTCACACCCTTCGATAAGAGGAATGATAGGCAGATTGAAGTGTTTTGCAAAAGCATAATCGCGACTATCATGAGCCGGTACCGCCATAATAGCTCCGGTTCCATATCCGGAAAGTACATAGTCGGAAATCCAGATGGGTATTTCAGTTCCGCTTACGGGATTAATAGCATACGAACCGGAAAAAACTCCGGTAACTCTACGGTCGGCAATACGTTCGCGCTCAGTTCGCTTTTTGGTAGCATCCAGATAATTCTGCACTTCAGGAGCCTGTTTGTTAGTGGTAAGTTGTTTTACCAATTCACTTTCGGGGGCCAGAACCATGAATGTAACTCCATAAATGGTATCGGCTCTGGTAGTAAAAACTTCAAAGTTGAAATCCTGATCTTTTACTTCAAATCTGAGTTCGGCACCTTCGCTACGTCCTATCCAGTTCTTTTGAGTTTCGGTCAACGAATCTGTCCATTCAACAGTGTTCAACCCATCCAACAAACGTTGAGCATAAGCTGAAACACGCAAACTCCATTGGCGCATAACCCGTTGTTCAACGGGGTGACCTCCACGTACGGAAACACCTTCGCTTACTTCATCGTTTGCCAAAACAGTTCCGAGTTCCGGACACCAGTTTACTTTTAAGTCTGCCAAGTAGGCAATTCTGTAATTCAGTAGTATTTCCTGTTGCTCTTTTTCGGTTTTAGCTTTCCACTCATTGGCTGTAAAGCTTATTTCTTCAGTACATGAGGCTTGAATTCCTTCTGTACCCGAAGTTTCAAATGCTTTAATCAGCGATTCGATAGGTTGCGCTTTTTGCAATTTTGTATTGAAATAGTGGTTGAACATTTGTATAAATGCCCACTGAGTCCACTTATAGTAATCGGGTTCGCAAGTCCGAATCTCGCGGCTCCAGTCATAACAAAATCCGATTTTATCTAATTGTTCCCTATAACGGGCAATATTTTTCTTTGTGGTAACCGCCGGATGTTGTCCTGTTTGAATTGCATATTGTTCAGCAGGTAATCCATAAGCGTCGTATCCCATGGGGTGAAGTACATTGAACCCTTGCAGGCGTTTGTAGCGGCTGAAAATGTCAGAAGCAATGTATCCAAGCGGGTGACCTACATGCAAACCGGCTCCCGATGGGTAGGGAAACATGTCTAATACATAAAATTTGGGTTTGCTGTTGTCAATTTCGGTTTTATACGTGCTGTCCTTTTTCCAGTAAGCTTGCCATTTTTGCTCTATTTCTTTGAAATTGTACTCCATAATATATTGAGGATAAGTATTAAAAACGCTTTTTCGTTTGTCTTCTTAATTTGAAATTAAACGTGCAAAGTTAATCAATTTAGCTGAATAACGAATTCGTCTGCCAGCTAAAAAACACATTCATTGCTTTTTAAACATAGTTCTAAGCTGGTGTTTAAAAAAAATGATTATTTTTGCGGGTTAATTGATTAAATTTAGTTCGAAATGTCCAATCTACATGCGTCTATTCAATTTAAAGTTCCAGAGCCAACTCTGAGACGTTTACCCTGGTATTTAGCTTATGCCCAGTTGGTATTGAAAGATGGAGAGTTATATCTTTCTTCTACCCAAATAGCCAAAAACATAGCTGTTGATGCATCGATGGTTGCAAAGGACTTGTCGTACGTCAATATAAATGGTAGAACACGTGTTGGTTATGATGTAAAAGAGCTTGTGGACATCCTTGAAGCTTTTTTAGGGTTCACTAATTCTCACAAAGCTTTTTTGTTTGGAGTTGGTAGTCTGGGTGGTGCTCTGATGCATGATAATGGGCTTGAACAGTTTGGTCTGGAAATAGTTGCCGGATTTGATGTTAAATATGAGTTGTCCGGTACAAGTATCAATCGCGTTCCTATTCATCATATTGATCGTTTTGTAGAGCTTCAACGTCAGACAGGAATTAATATTGGAGTTCTGACTGTTCCGGTTGATAAAGCGCAAATGGTTTCTGAAATAATGATTGCGGGCGGCATTCAGGCTATTTGGAATTTTACGCCGTTTCGTATTCGTGTTCCGGAAAATATAGTTGTACAAAATACATCTATTTATGCGCATTTGGCTGTGATGTTTAATCGGTTGAACGCTATAAAAGAAAATGAAAAGAAAAAAAATTCAACTCCCAAACAGCCTAAAATAAAATGAAGATATTTGCTATTGGCCAAAATTATTCAGAGCATAACAGGGAATTGAACAATGCGATTCCTCAAGAACCGGTTGTGTTTATGAAACCGGATTCTGCATTGCTCAAAAATAACAAACCTTTTTATATCCCTGATTTTACTCAAGAATTGCATTACGAAACAGAGTTGATAATCAAGTTTAACCGGTTGGGGAAGAATATTGATTCTAAATTTGCCGGAAGATATTTTGCTGAAATAGGTTTGGGTGTTGATTTTACAGCGCGGGATCTTCAACGAAAGCTAAAAGCAGAGGGTAAACCTTGGGAAATCTCGAAAGCATTTGACAACTCAGCGGTTATAGGAAATTTCTT
>Ga0209540_10001117_pt1 | contig 21322 bp, 17 predicted proteins | sample BarGraIncu01121A_FD_184501 | JGI IMG/M metagenome (GOLD analysis project Ga0209540, IMG submission 184501) | Arctic peat soil microbial communities from Barrow, Alaska - Barrow Graham LP Incubations 011-21A (SPAdes) (version 2) | ecosystem: Environmental > Terrestrial > Soil > Wetlands > Peat... | reverse complement strand
GGCTCTGGCGCAGCCTCAAGTACGAGGACATCTACCTGAAAAGCTATGGTAGCGTCCCTGAGTTGACGCTGGGCCTTACGGAATACTTCAGGTTTTACAACACAGAACGAATGCACCAGTCGCTGGGTAACCGCACGCCGGTAGATGTCTACCAGACGGCCTCCGGCGGGGGGGCTATGATCGTGGATAAATACGACGTGAAAGAAAAACCACAACCCGAAAACGGAAAAGACTCGGGGCAGCGCCGTGCCGCTGCGCGGCCGGCTACCATCTTAAACTCCACCTCTTTTTGTCTTGACTAAGGGGTCCACTCAACGGCAATAAAACGAATAGACGCCCCAGCGGAGATTCCTCGTGAGATCTCTTCACGCTCAAAGAGAGATAACGCTAAGCAAGATCGCCGACGGGTACTTGGAACTATGCCCCCATTTGAAGACAAAACACCATGAATCGATGCAGCATGTTTTCCAAGAGCCTTGCCAATTTCGCTCAAAGACTGTCCATCTTTCCACTTTTGCCAGAGGTCAGCCTTCTGAGAAGCTGAGAGCCCTGGACGACCCATATTAGCCATACGCACCACCTTTCGAAATGAAAGATTATACCGCGTTGCGTTGACCCATTGAATATACCCCTGCCAAATTTGCCCGTACAACGGCTAATGGAAGCCTTGTGCGTCCCCTGCAAATATTTTTGCAAAGGATGATTTTTTTTGCACCCTTCCCAAGGGGAGAGCCTGAAAAATCGCAACCGGCAGTTAGGAAGAAGACTTCGAATCATGGGCGGAGGACGCGGCACGGGTTCTGAAAGGAAGGGGATGTCGAGGGAAGTGCCGGCTACGGTATGGCCCCGAATTGGAGCGGGTCAAGGCAAGCCCCTGACGTCCCGAAGTTTTTAATCGCCGTAGAGGCTTGCCACACCTAAGAGCGCCCTGCTCGCACCGGCGTCCTACCTGCTCATTCTCCTTGTGGGAAAAGAACTGGGACGGGCTGGCCAGGGAGGCCGGAGGATATGGTAACGGCACATCTTGCAAATCTGACCTTCTCGTAAAAGGGGAAAAGCCCCGCGGAACCCCCGGACCAAACAAGCAAAACCAAGGGCTGCTTACCCAGCACCCCCTGTCCATACTGATAGATCTGGCAACTCTACGACACTCCCCCCCATTTTTGGGCACCATCCATGACCTTGCCGCAGGGACAACGCCTCAACGCCCCGCAAATGGCGATGCAGCAGAGAAGGATGGACTTTCCTCATGCACTGTGGTAGAAGCTGAGATTGGTAGACTCTACTTTTTAATGGGGCCGCCTAGCCGGTAGGCCTATCGGGCGGACAGACCACCCCTACTCGCCAACGCTTCGTGCATCATAGAGAAGGAGTTCACTTGTGGTTGCGAAAGACGAACTCGAATATGCGAGGGATCCATGCGTTCTGATTCAGAGTGAGCAGCGCTTCCGGGATCTCGTGGAGAATACCAGCGATTGGGTTTGGGAGGTGGACGAAAAGATCCGCTATGTCTATTCCAGCCCCAAGGTTGTAGATCTGCTCGGCTACTCCCCTGAAGAAGTGTTGGGAAAAACCCCGTTCGATTTCATGCCCGCAGAGGAAGCTGCACGGATACGCGCAGGCATTGAACGGCTTCTTCAAAACCCATGCCCCTTCCAAAGGCTTGAAAACGTCAACATCCACAAGGATGGGTCCCTGCGGGTGCTCGAGACTAGCGGCATCCCCATCTACGATGCGAGTGAGCGATTTGTAGGGCTGCGGGGAATCGATCGTGACATCACCGCACGAAAACAGGCCGAAGAAGAGATCAACAGGCTCAACGATGCCTTGGCGGAAAGAGCCGCCGAATTAGAGGCTACCAACCAGGATCTCGAGGCGTTCAACTATGCGGTTGCCCACGACCTGCGCCAACCGTTGAACCTTTTGAGCAGCTACTGCCAACTGATCGACAAGACATTCGGCGACCAACTGCCACCAGAATGCCTTGAGTACATCAGGGCGGAATACCAGGTCATACTGCGGATGAATCAACTGGTCAAATCCCTGCTGAGGTTCTCACGAATGGCGCACGTGGAACCGGACCGGGAGCTGGTTGATCTCAGCATGTTGGCGCAGGAAATATTCCTGTCGCTCAAGACGACGGCGCCTGAGCGCCAAGTTGACTGCCTTATCCAACCCGGGATGGTAGCCAACTGCGATCCACACCTTCTGCGGATAGTGTTTAGCAATCTTCTCGGCAACGCCTGGAAGTACACCAGCATGAGAGACGTCGCGGTCATTGAATTCACTGCAGATGATCGAGAAGGGATATGCACCTATCGGATTCGGGACAACGGGATGGGATTCAACATGAGCGATGTGGACAAACTTTTTGCCCCGTTCCAGCGCCTTCCGGGTAGCGAGAGATATAAGGGTTTCGGAATCGGCCTTTCAACGGTGGATCGGATCGTTCGGCGACATGGCGGCAGAATCTGGGCAGAAGGGGAGCCTGGCGAGGGTGCATGTTTCTACTTTACCCTTGGCTAGACCCCGGCCGTGCTCAAAGGGGAACGATGGTCAGGAACTCCGGTCCACCTCCGGTCCTGTTTGATTTATGTTACCTTCCTCCATCCGTGCGAGAATTTCACTTCTTCGTCCTTTTGCTGCTTCCGTGGTCGGAAAAGAGGTTGTTTTATGTCAAATCTCAGTGTAAATTTACTCCGTTTACGATGGGTGGCGGTAAAGCTCCAGGCGAGACAACACCCTTTGACGACATAGAGACAGTTCATTCGGAAGCCACCGGGCCAGCGGCTAGTGCGTCGGCTTCGGGAGCAGGGGGCCGGAGGTTCGAATCCTCTCATTCCGACCATTAAAATCATGGCCTTTGGCTCACGCCAAGGACCTTTTTTTGTAGGGTTCCGGTCCCCCTCCGGTCTACAGGCCGACCTTTCTTACTCTGCCTTGCCGCTTCAACCGCCTGTCCCCCCCCCCGCTGCAACGACCGTCGTACACTGATTGGGCCCAATGAAGATCCCGGTTACCGTCAAGCCTCAGAGCGAACGTTGCCCCTTTCGGTTCTTGCACTCCGGTCTCTCCGGTCCTTATCCGGTACCGGACCTTCGACTCGCCGACAAAACCTCCCCCACTGCTACTCCTGCTTCGCATTGTTTACACCCACCCCGTATAGCAGTATTCCAAATTTCAGTTGTAATTCCTCCATGTTATAAGTACTATCAAATTTGACCGCATTAGGAAGTTGACCTTCTAGCGATTCAATAAATCAATAATTGCCGTACTGGCATAAAGGGGTAACTAGAATGGCGGTCGAATTATATGAAAGGCTTGGGTTTACAAAAAGTCCTTTCTCCACATTTTCTGCAGAAGAAGAATTAGAGTTTTTAAAGGATGTTTTTGTTGAGCCTTTATATTTCTCCAGCATCGAGTCTGAGATTAAGGATGGGCATAGTCGTTTTATTTTGGGGGCTAGAGGCATAGGAAAAACTGCCTTAATTCTTCGGCTTAAAGAAAATATTGACAGCCTAAATACGTTTTCTGTCATCATCGACGACTTTGATGGAATTCCCTCAAAAAACAATAAAAGCAAATTTTTACAGACCATGCTTGAGCGTTTGGTCCGCGACTTCTGTTTTACTCTAGCCAAAGATCCGAGTCTCTTGAAAAAATTAAACGGCATAGAAAAGGAAAAACTTGCTTTCATTATAAAGGAGTTCTTTCGTACCATCAGCAAAAAAGAGTACGAAAAATTCTATGACAAGGCTACTAACTACAAAAACAGAAACTTTGCTAGGCGTATATTCAACTCTGTGTTCAACAAACCCATAAATCTATTTATTTCTGGTGGAGTAGAGTTGGTATCTGACGCGGTCAGAAAGTCACTTGGACTCCCTGACGCCAATTCAACTAATTTTTTCAAGAGTTATGTACCAGAGCTAAAACTAGAAGAAATTGAACGCGAAAAAAAGACTAAGGCTTTATTCTCAGACAGCAAGGTCATCAAAGAGGTAATTTATGACCTTGCTCAACTAATACAAAAGTGCGGGTTAGGCAAACCTGTAGTTTTTTTCGATAAAATCGATGAATATTCCGTATTAAATAGCAATATTAAAAATATAGCTGAATTTTTGGAGGAGGTCTTAAAAGACACTGCTCTATTGTTAAATCAAAATTTAGCGCTGGTGTTCAGTGTGTGGGATGCCCTTAAACCTGAGCTGGCTGCCAGGGGTGTGCGATTCGACAAAATCAAGCCTTTAGATATAACTTGGTCAGATGGAGACTTAAAACGTATTCTTGATAAAAGGTTTGATCATTTTAGCGGTGGTAAAATCACGCACGATGTTATCATCAGGAACAATGCCGATTTCCAAGGCATAATTTCCTTGGCAAGTAACTCCCCACGATACCTTTTCAGATTATTATCCGTCATTTACGACCAACAAAACAACAATAACCCATCAGCAAACTATATCGAAACCGACAATATTCTAGTCGGTAAGCGTATTTTTTCACAGACTTTTGATTTTTACGCTGCTTTTCCAGGTAAGCGCGGGACCAAAGAAGATATTCTAACCAATATCAACAGGTTACTCAGAATTGGTAAATCCACTATCAGAACTCAGGATTTTGTTGAGGTGTTCAAAGTCAGCACCCCCACCGGAATAAATTACATTGCAATCAATAAAGACTACGGATTTCTTGTTGAGTCCTCTGATATCGATGGAAAAGCTAAAATTTACAACATCACAAATCCAATAATCCTTAACCTTATTGCAAATGAGGTCCCTGAACTAAGAAAATAAATACCACCACATCACGGAGGCCGACCGTACCATCCCGGTGTGTCCACAAAACAAGGATATATTCCTTCTGGCCACAAAGCTCTCCTCTCAGCCGGGGAAATATCCCCCTGCCCTTAGTCAGGGGCAGGGGGGAGAAACGATCTCAGGCTGCTTCATCCAACACAGTGGCAACACCAGCAGTAGCCTTCTTGAGCCCGTCGGCGGAAAGATAGGCGTAGCGCTGGGTCATGGCAATGTCCTGGTGCCCCAGGAGCTTCTGCACGTCGAAGAGACTCGCCCCGCTCATGACCGCCATGGTCGCGAAGGTGTGCCGGAGGTCATGGATGCGGAAGTTCTCCACCCCTGCACGCAGGCAGGCCTCTGGGCGGGTAATTGTTCAGGCTGAGCGCGTATCTGGCGGAGACAGTTCCTGGCTCTTTACGAGCTGGCGGGACTGGTGGTTTCCCGTATGATTTCGACTGTCGGAGCTTATTCCATATTCGCGGGTTATTGAGGCGTGGGACCTTCCGGCGACCAACGCACGGGCAATATCTAATCTGTTGGTGTGATTACATTCTTACATTTTCTGCAAGCTTGGCGTATAGCCTGAAACCTCCTATTGGGTTGTATTAGATAATCCTCCGGTTTTAACTACTATATAAACGTATAAACTATATAAAGTATATAAACTGAAAACTGGTAGATATATTTTTATTGGGAAGTTTATATACCTTATATATTTAATATGCTTTATATGTATTATATAGTTTATATATCTATTATAACTAACCCAAAAATATCATTCCCAAAACACATTCATACCATTGTGGGATTTAATGTTATTTTCTTCCAATTCCTATTGAGCCTTTCATGGATATTTTTACAAAAAGCCTTCTCCCTTTTGCCATCATTGTACTGATGATGAGCATATACTCCATATCCAAGCTTTTGAATGTCACCATTTTTTACCATTTTGCTGATAATGGTATCAATACCTTTCCCAACTCCCTGCTTTTCCATAACTTCTACTAATTCCTTTCGCGGCACAGGCTCATCCGTTGCCTCTAAATAGTTGATAATAGCGCGGCGGGAGTCGCTGCCCTGAAATTGTTCTGCCGCTTCTCCTTCCAATACATATCCGCAGTCCTCGAAGCGAAATGATAATTCACCCTCGCCAACGTCGCGACCACGGAAAGTGAAAATTCTACCCTCACCGCGCCCGGTATATGGTCGGTCCAGTTTTGCTAATGTGTCCGCGGCTGCTGTCAAGCCAACTGATCCTGTAATTTCATCGAAGGGGTCTTTGGTGGATGTTTTCTTCGTATGGTGTACTACTAAGACCCCAATATGATGCTTATTGGCAAATTCCTGAAGTGGGGCGAGATTTTGATAATCGTCACTATAAAAGTATCCTGTGGTTTTGCCGGGACGTTTAAACCGCTCCAGAGTGTCCACAATTACCAGTCGTGTGTCTGGATGGTCCAACATCCATGTTTCTAATCCATCCATCCCCCCTTCGTGTATTCTGGGCCAACCATCAACAGTAACAATGTGCAGGTTGTCCGGAGCTGGCTGATTTTTCAACATTTTTAAAAGTCGGCCTTGTATTCTTGATTCGGGGTCCTCAAGTGCCAGATACAATACGGCGGCAGGTTCAGTCGGAATAGATCCGAAGGCGTCTGACCCTGTGGATAAGTCAATAGCTACATTCAGTACAAAGAAGCTTTTGCCAACTTTAGGCTTTCCAGCGAATAATGTCAGACCTTCAGGTATTACCCCTTCGATTACCCACCTGATTTCCTTCATATCCTTTTCCATCAACTCCTTTGCTGTAGAGCCTTTACTATGGATGGTTAAAAGATTTGGAGAGCGATACCCTTTCAGAAGATCTTCAGCTTGATCGATTTGTCCCCTGTGGATCAAAATCTGAAATTTTTCTGCGAATAGTTCCAATCCTCTTTGGTGGAATAACTTTTTAGCCTCGTCGTAAACATACTGAATATCAAATTGTCCCTTTTTCGAATCAAATTCTACAGATAATGATTTTATAAAATCTCTGATTAATGCAGTCTGAGTTTCATTAATCCCTTTCCTTTCTTCTGATTCTAAAATTCTTTGTAAATCAAAGCCAGGGGCTTTAGCGTACTCCGTGTAATATTTAATACACCATCCTGCCACTGTAATGGCAAATGGTGCCTTTAAAAATTCAGGCTTATATATAGGCTGTACCATACGGATAAAGTCAGCACTGATCGCCATTCCTATGATGATTAGTCTATCTATCTGGGCATCACACTCGGTAAACTTCATATTTAATTGCCTCCTATAGCGTTTTACCTCCTGACAGATATTGGGGATAAAAAGCGGTCAGGATCCGCCTTGTCAGGTTGTCCCTTATTCCCCCAATGAATCACACCACTGTGTAGCCATCCCTGTACGGAGGTATGGGGCTTTGTGTTTCAACAGGGTAGGCGGCAAATTTAGTGGCCGGAGAGCTATGTATGGGGGGGACGACTTCTCCCTCCCCCCCATACATGCGTAGTAAAATGATAACGGATGCGTCTGCTAAATGATGACTTGTCATGATGGATTAGAAATTAGTGCTTATTACAAACCCGATTCAGCATTATACTTCTAGATGGTATGGATAATCCTACTACAGCCAGTAATCTTTCAAGTTCTTCAAGTAATGGTAAAAATGTAACGGCATACGGTTGTCCACAATCCTCTTCATGAAAGGCAGCGTTTTGAAGATAATTCAGAACTCGTTCCCAATTGTGTTTTCGCAAATGGTAAACAGCATCATCGCGATACTGATGGGCCTCCTCGATAAGTCTGTTTTCAAAATCATGTAAAAGGATGACTCTTGAGATGTACATATCCTTAAGCTCTTCATCTTTTATTTTGTTGTAATCCCCTACTGATCTGATAAGAACCAATGAACCATCGGCATCCTCAACCACACTAATTTCAAACTTCTTAACAATGGTGGCAACTTCTATTTTCATCGCAAGCTTTTCAAATTCAACCCAAATCCTCTCAGGTTCGCTTTCCATAATGATTCCTCCTTTTAAGTAACCACTTTTGTTGATTGCATTGTTGACGGTGGAGTATCTCGCCTTGGCGGTCACATCCTTTTTCGGTGGGCGGCTTCCGTGGTGCTTGCAACCATATTAGATTGGATCCAGGCATCAACGTCCTCCGGTCGGTAGTACACCATGGAATTGATTTTGCAAAATGGGGGGCCGTCGCCTCTCCACCTGGCGTTTCGAAGAAATGGTAGGGTGAGGTTGTAACGTTTGGAAACGGCCGTTTCTCTCAACAGGCGTACCGCTTCCGGTGGGGTGGGGTGGGGGTGTGTTTGGGTTGTCATGATATTCGCTCCTTGTTGTGTAGTAACGGCACGAACAATAGCGAAATATGGAAAGGCTGTCTGTGGAGGGAAATAGGGGGGAGGTTGGGGCACACATTTAAACGGGAGCTTTCTCTCCTGAAAATTTTGCTAAGGCTTTCGGACCGCGTTCGGGTGGTCCCGGCCAAATTTCGAAGTAGTATTTGTACGCCGTATCTGGAGCTACGCGGAATGGGACATTCGGGTTGGTAGATACAGTTACGCCTCGCTCAGAAACCATTTCGCTGGCTTTAGTGATTGTTTTCGCTTCCCCGACCCAATAAAGCCGTCTTACCTCAAATGCGACCGCCTGCCTCCTGTAAAGCGACGTGTTCTTTTTCCCTGGTCGGTAGCGTAAGTACAGTGCGTGGTCCGCTGATTCTACTCTTGCAATTGCCTGGAATGGTTCGAGAAGGTAATCCATTAGTGTTTCAGGTAGGGTTCGAGATGAAAGATTTCGAGAGATAACATAGGCCAAAGTTCTTGCTGAGTCTTTACAACCGTTTTTCGCATTTTTGACCCAAATTGGAATAAATGCTTCAATAAAATGTAGTGATAATTCCTCGCTCCAAATTCCTTCCTCTGACATAGTTCGCCCCCTTGTCGCGCCCCTTTGATGGGAAAAGGTTCCCGCCCTTGTTCTGAGTGCTTGTTCTGCCCGTTTCCTGCCGTGCTATATCCGTTGTAGTGGGATAACTTTGCCCACTGCCGTGCCGGTTGTAATGCTGATTAATTTCCGTCCCCATGCTTCAAGAGCGGCCTGTTTCTCTTTATCATAGCTGTGGCGGTTGTAGGTCCTGATTATCCCTTGCTTAGCATGGTTCAAGACAGCATCGATGATCTCATCCATAAACCCCATTCCTGCCATGAACGTGGCCGCTGTTCTTCTCAGGTCATGGGGCGTAAACTGTTCGATTTTTAATCGGTTTTCGGTGACGGGTTTGCCTTCCTTGTCATAAAGAGGTTTGTTCGTCTTATCAGTCAGAGGCAATGCTAGGTTGCGCCTCACGGCAACCGGGAGTGCGTGGGAATCAATAGGTTGTTTCTTCTTCTTGTGCGGGCAGGGGAAGATATAACCCTTTGCGGTAGTTTCACCGGTTTCTGGGTCCGTGACGGTAAGACTGCCGATTAGGTCTAGGGCGGTCTCAGTGAGATATACTTTATGCTCTCGACCATTCTTTGCGCGTCCTGCAGGAATTGTCCACCAGTTCCCGTCGATCTCGCTTGAGTGCATTCCTGAGATTTCCCCTGGTCGCTGCCCTGTCGCAAGTACGAGTTTAAGCGCCAGTCGTATTTCTTCGCTCATAGCGGCATTGTCGATGCTCTCCCATAAGGTCTTGATCTCGGTTTCAGTCAAGGTGCGCTCTCGACGGGTGTTCGGTGCCAGAGCCTTGACGCCGGTAAATGGGGTGTGCTGGAGAATGTCCCGCTCCACAGCAAAATTGAACATCTTGCGGGTGATCTTCAGTACTTGGTTGCTCATAGCGGGAGTGCCACGGTCAACGATGTTTTCAAGCAATAGGGTAACGTCCCGCTTGGTGATGTCGGAAGCTTTACGTTTCCCCCAGGTTGACACGACCTCCACCTTAAGCAGCCGCTCATCAGACTTCCATGACCTCTTGAATTTCTTGGCGTGCCGCTCAATGTACTCTTTCACAAGATCGGCGATTGTGACCTCTTGTTTTTCAGCTTCAACGAGACGTGCTTTTTCCCTTTTCTGTTCATTTGGGTCTATGCCCGACTCCATCAGCCCCAATTTTATCTTTGCTTCCTTACGCGCTGCTTCTGCTGATTTTATAGCGGTGCTCCCGATCATGACGCGTACACGCTTCGGGCCTATTTGCTTCCGGATAAAATATTTTTTACCTGTTGCTGATACCCTGACACCGAAACCGTCGAGTTCAGTGTCTAAATAATCAACCTGTTTTCCTTTCTCTGCAAAGGGGAGTTTCGCAATGCTTTCGATAGTTAGCTTTAGTCTGTCCATTATTCTCCGCCATGGTGTAAAGGTTTGTAAGTACATGTTAAGAACAAGATTTGATTTTGTCCAGTTGGTCTACCGGGTTTTTTCATTTGTAGCGTTTTGAGCGTTTACCTCGCGCCAAGGGTGCAAGGATGAAGGTTTCGTAAAACATGCTAATAAAGCCCTCCATGTCCAGTGGGGTGCAGTGATAGGGTCGATATAGGGTCGGACGTAGGGGGAAGCGTAGAAGCGATGATATAAAACTATAGAATAATAACCTATTGAAAGGCAAGGCTTTTTAGTGATAGGTATAAACCTATAGAAGGCTAAAGAAAGCCCAAAAGCTTATTATCTGTTTACTCCTAAGGAAGGGGTCGTCCGTTCGAATCGGATCGAGGACACCAATAAAATCAAAGGGTTACAGTTTAGACTGTAACCCTTTTTTTATTCATGCAACCTCTTGTGCAACCTGTACGGCAACGGTTGGGTTGAAAAGAAGTACTCGCAAGCGCCAAATGCTCGTGGCCATGGCTAGGCCTGAGGACGCCGAGGGGGACGTGGTTCAGTTCGTTGACTTACGAGAATGGTAAGGACCTGCGGTTAGGTGTTTCCTCTTGCTCTACTTGTTGGTCATTACGCAATACTTCCGACGTCTCTTTGCTCTTTGACAACCGAAAATTTCAGTCGGTCATAAGTCCTCCGGACGGCAGCTTTCCAATCTTCCTTCCCGCCGGGAGCAAAGGAAACTCATACGTATCTGATTCCTCATGGTGAATACGGTGAGTTGTTGGAGTTGATCGGGAAAATTTCCCGTAAGCTAGGCATATGGTCATACAGCAATTCCCCTCTTGTGGCAGCTTGCACGACACCCGATCGGGAAAGGCCAAGGGTCTTCGATAGCAGGACGCCGTTGTAACCAAACCTTTTTGTGGCGATAAAGCAGATTACTGCTCTGGTGGCCGACAGTTGCCTTTGTTTGCACCCTTGCCGCAGAGCCGATACCTCAGTGCCGAAAACGGCCGCCACTCGCCCAATGATTTCATCCAAGGGTGGTGGTGCTGCGGCTCCAGTCTGTATCGTTTCCGTTTCATGCCACAATTGTTCGACGAATTCGCCGCTACCGAGAATTCTTTCGTCGTAAGCCCCGAACTCAAGGGTTCCGGAGAATTTAAGATAGCGCTTTAGTCCTCCGCCAACCAGTTCATCTCTTCTGCCCAAGGCGACTCCTTCGGCAACAAAATCGCGATATTTTTCCCTTGCGATTTTCGGGTTGTCATCAAACATAAGCAGGACTTCATCGGTGACCTGTCCGGGTAGAAGGGGATTTCCCATCATGCCGGCATGACCGCACCATTTATAGGCATCAAGCTTGCGCATCGATGGAACCAAACCCGCTCGGAGGGGATTTAAGTGAATGTAGCGGACAAGTTCCAGTAGGTAGGCATCTTCCTCGCAGGCAATGGATTTGTAGCGGTTTTGGAAGAGGTGTCCACAGCGATGATGGCGGAGGTTGAAGACTACAGCGTAGCCGGTCAGCAGGCGCAGCATTATCTCCGACAATTTGCCTTTCGTTGGGCGAAGGAGGAGGTGGACGTGATTTGAAAGCAGACTCCAGGCAAGACAGTCAGTCTGAGTCTTAAGGAGCAATAGGGAGAGGCGATCCTTGAAAGCCGACCGGTCGCAGTCGTCGAGGAAGATATCTCTTCTTTCGATTCCGCGGACCATTACGTGCTGGAGGACCCCCTTGATGTCGATACGTGCAGACCTTGGCATCAGCTAATGCTATCGCTTTTCCCGAGTAACTCAACAATCTGAACTACGTCCCCTCGGGCTCCCCTTTATGGGACACCACGAGCCCAAGAAATAGTTTTTACTTGCATCTGGAATCTTGCGCAGAAGCATATCGACGACCATGTGGGATCACTAAATGATTGTAGCGAGCCAGAATAGGAGGGATGATGAGTTATATTAAATGCGGCTCCGCATTATTTATTTTCCTTTGCATAATGATTTTTGGTTGTGTCGGTTCTGAGGGGAGAGACAAGAATAACTTACATAATAAAACGCAAGGAGCGATTGCAACCATGGAAAAGTACTATATCGGAAGATATTCTTTGCTAGTACCGGTTGGGTTGGTTCTCGATGGACACAGTGCACGGCTCCGAGAAGTCCAAATTATAGAATTTAAATGGCCAAACAGTTCAAATAGAGACATTTCAAGGATAAATCTGTGGAACGAAAAACTATCTGAAATCAGCAATCTACGAAAACCAGACGACATTAAAAATATTGTTATTGAACAACGTACTCTGCCATCAACGGGTCAATGGTCAAAAGCGGTTTACTATTATGGTAATCATGCTCAGAATGACGAAGGTTTCTGGGATATTTTAGTCGATTCAGGGGAAACTGGTATTTGGTTGAAATATGATGGTCTAGTCAACGCGAAAGAAGAAATGTTGGAATGGGTGTTAGAAGTTGCAAGAGCGTACCAACCATTAAACGAAGAAAAACATTTGAAAAACGCATCAGACAGCCAATTCTGCCTCAAAAACGGTGTAATAAATATCTCCTATAAGCAGCAAGAAAGCACCTACGCCCGCTTCGAGGGACATCCTTTCGATCTGAAACTAGAAATCGAGATGACCGATACCCATACTGATGAGCCAAAGGATGAAGGACTATTGGCCCGGATCGCTGCAGTCATCGCCACAGGTTATGCCACCGGTGTGGATATCGACCGGATTCGTTCCCACAAGCGGAAGGTAGCCGGATTAGACGGAGAAGAGGAAGTAGATAGGATGGCTGATCGGGATGGAACGGAAATTAGCTTTGGATGGCGCTATGCTGGCAAAAAGGATTCGGGAGAATTCCCCAAAATTGTTATCACCATGGAATCACCCGACGGCAACCTGGACGAGAAGCTCAAAATATGGGACGCCATTCTTGACTCAATGAAACCTCTGTACAAGAACTAGACGTGGCTTCACATTAACCTGAACCACCCGCTGGAGCCCGGCTATAGCCAACACCAGGGTGGTCACCATGGGGTCGCGTCTTGGAACGTGACATGTTTCGGAGGGACCAGGGGCGTCCCCTTGGTTCCTCCCCAAGCGGAAGGTAGCCGGATTAGACGGAGAAGAGGAAGTTGATATGGTGGCTGATAGGGATGGAACGTAAATTAGCTTTGGATGGCGCTATGCCGGGGATCATGCAGGCTAACGCGGCAAAATCACTTGACTGCACGGTCGAATCGATATCGCACCGGAAAGAAGGAATAGGATGAATACGAATGAACGACCTATTCCGTGGCTGCTATTCGGCGCGGAGTTTATGGGCACGGCGTTGCTTGTTGCAGTCGGGTTGTCGTTTGTGATCCTGGCCTTCGGCCAGGACAGCCCTATGGTTCAACTCATTCCGAGCGCCGGTTGGCGTCGGCTGATCACAGGCTTTCTGTTCGGCACCACCGGCGCCCTGATTGCGCTCTCGCCACTCGGCAAAGAAAGCGGCGCGCACATCAACCCGGTTGTTACCCTGGCATTCTGGCTGATGGGCAAGCTGAGAGCTCGTCATGCTTTGGGCTATATGCTGTCGCAGCTTACGGGCGCAGTAGTCGGGGCGTTACCCTTAATGGCGTGGGGGGAGATGGGACGCAGCGTGGCGTTCGGTGCTACCCTGCCCGGCGCGGGTTACGGAGCCTGCTGGGCATTGCTTGGAGAAGTGGCAACTACTTGCGCCCTCATCGTTGGGCTGTTCTTCTTCCTGCGGCATCGGCGACTGCGGCCTTTCACACCGGCTCTATTCCCGATTTTGTATGCCGCCATGGTTTTCATGGAAGCGCCCATCTCCGGCACCAGCACTAATCCGGCCCGCAGCCTAGGACCCGCGGTGATCTCCGGCGCTTGGCATGGCTGGTGGGTTTACTGGTTGGGCCCATTGCTGGGCACCGCTCTGGGCGTTGCTTTTTACCGGTTTGCCGGGTCGGGTTGGCTCACGGTTGAGGTCGCAAAGCTCTACCACTTCGGGCACGACAGATACGGCGTTTTTCGCTGGAAGGGGTGATTTGGTTGCCCAAAAGCGCGGAGGAATACCATGGACATCAGGCTTGACGGCAAGCGTGCCCTTGTCACCGGCGGCAATTCCGGCATCGGTGAGGCAATTGTAGTATGCCTCGCCGAAGCGGGCGCACGGGTGGCGATCAACTACGTTGCACATCCCGAACTCGCACAATCGCTCGCGCAACGGATACAGTCGCAACACGGCATTGCCATGACGATCAAAGCCGACGTTGCAAACCCTGAGGCTATCGCGGAAATGTTCCAAAGCATCGATGCGGCCTGGGGGGGGATTGATATACTGGTCAACAACGCGGGCATCGATGGTGGCCGCGCTCTCGGCTGGGAAACCGATATTGAAACCTGGCGGAAAGTGATCGAGGTGAATCTGATGGGAGCCTTCTATTGTGCCCGCGAAGCCCTGCAGCGGATGGTGCCGCAGGAAAGCGGCGTCATCCTCAACATCAGCTCGGTGCATGAGGAAATCGCCTGGTCCGGCTATAGCGCCTATACCACCAGTAAGGCTGCCATCAGCATGCTGACCAAGACCCTCGCCCAGGAGGCTGCTCCTCACGGAGTGCGGGTGTTGTCGCTTGCGCCAGGGGCGATCAAGACTGCGATCAACCGCTCCGTTTGGAGCGATCCAGGGAATCTGCAGGACTTGATTAAGAAGATCCCTTTGGGGCGGATCGGCGCTCCGGAAGAAGTAGCCCGCATGGTGGTGGTACTGGTCTCCGACATCGCTTCCTACGTGACCGGTCGCACGATCTTCGTGGATGGGGGCATGACGGACTATCCCGACTTCGCCCAGGGCGGTTAGTGGGGAATTGTTACAAAAACCAGCAGCGGGAGCCGTTATGGATGCACCAGATCGATATGCACCGGGCTGGCCCGGAATTCCGGCGCGCTGGACCTCCAGCGCCAAGTCGGGTGTGGGCACCGCACTCAGCAGCAAGAGCCGTGTCTGGTTCACCCTGAGCCACGGGATCTTTAACGAGATCTATTACCCCCGCATTGACCAGGCCTGTGTGCGCGACATGGGATTGATCGTCACTGACGGAGCAGATTTCCTTTCCGAGGAAAAGCGTGACGCGACCAGCGAATTCCGCTGGCTGGCCAATGGGGTGCCGGCGTTCCATCTGTTCAACACGTGCAGGCTTGGCCGCTACCGTATCGAGAAGAAGATTCTGGCCGACCCGCAACGGGACACTGTCTTGCAACAAACCCGATTCGTTGCCCAGCAGGGGCAGGTCTCGGATTATCGGCTCTATGTGCTGCTAGCGCCGCACCTGGGCAATCACGGTGCCGGGAATACTGCCTGGGTTGGCGAGTATAAAGGCCAGCCCATGTTGTTCGCCGAACGGGAAGGGAATGCGCTGGCGCTAGCCTGTTCCGCCCCTTGGCTAAATCGTTCCGTGGGGTTCGTTGGCTTCTCGGACGGCTGGCAGGACCTCTCCTCCCACCAACGGATGACTTGGGATTACACGCAGGCCGAAAACGGCAACGTCGCCCTGACGGCAGAGGTCGACCTGCAAGCTGGCGGCGGGGAATTCCTGCTGGCCCTGGGGTTTGGGCGTAACGCCGCCGAAGCAGGAAACCGCGCCCGCGCAGCACTCCAGGACGGCTTCGACGCCGCGCAGTCGGAGTATGTTCGGCAGTGGAGCAGATGGCAGGAGACTCTGCTGCAACTCGACAAGAACCGGTCGGATGACAAACAAAATATTTACCGGACGAGCACGGCCGTCGTGCGCGCACACGAGGCCTTCAATTTCCCCGGCGGAATAATCGCCAGCCTTTCCATACCGTGGGGATTCAGCAAAGGGGACAACGATCTGGGCGGCTATCACCTCGCTTGGCCGCGCGACCTGGTTGAGTCGGCGGGGGGGCTCCTGGCTGCCGGCGCCCATGGGGAGGTCCGCCGCGTGCTCTGCTATCTGCAGGCAACCCAGGAGGCGGACGGACACTGGGCCCAGAACATGTGGCTGGACGGCTCGCCCTACTGGAACGGCATCCAGATGGACGAGACAGCCCTGCCGGTTCTGCTCGTTGACCTGGCCCGGCGCGTGAAGGCTCTGGACGCCGCCGATGTGGCCAGGTTCTGGCCGATGGTGCGACAAGCCGCGGCCTACCTGGTCCGTAACGGACCGGTGAGCCCGCAGGACCGGTGGGAGGAAGATCCCGGCTATTCGCCGTTCACGGTCGCTGCCGAGATCGCTGCGCTCCTGGCGGCGGCGGACCTGGCCGATCTGCACCATGAACCGCCCATCGCAAGGTATCTGCGCGAGACCGCCGATGTCTGGCACGCATCGATTGATCGCTGGATGTTCGTGACCGGCACCGATTGGTGTCGCAAGTACAATGTCGCCGGGTACTACGTCCGGATCGCGCCGGTCGTGAAAGAAGAGGGGGTGTCGCGATTCCTGGGGAGCATAGCTGTAAAAAACGTGACAACGGGCCTGGACGAAAGCCCTGCCTGTCACCTGGTAAGCCCCGATGCCCTGGCCCTGGTCCGATTCGGATTGCGTGCAGCAGATGACCCGCGCATTCGGGACACGATCAAGGTCGTTGATGCGCTGCTCAGGGTTGAGGCACCGCAGGGTCCGATCTGGCACCGGTACAATGGGGACGGCTATGGCGAGCGTGAAGATGGCGAACCTTTTGACGGTACGGGGGTCGGTCGGGTGTGGCCACTTCTGACCGGCGAACGTGCCCACTTCGAATTGGCCGCAGGCCGGGTGCAAGAGGCAAAGCGGCTTCAGGCAGCCTTAGAATCCTTTGCCAGCGCTGAAGGTCTTTTCCCGGAGCAGATCTGGGACGCGCCGGACCTGCCGGACCGGGAGCTTTTTTTCGGCCGGCCATCCGGTTCGGCCATGCCGCTCGTATGGGCACATGCCGAATACCTAAAGCTCCTCCGATCCCTCAGTGACGGACGGGTCTTCGATATGCCGCCGCAAACAGTGGAACGTTACCTGACGGACAAAACCGAGGCCTTGTGCTTGGTTTGGCGCTTCAACCACAAAATTCGTTCCTTGCCGGCCGGCAGGATCCTACGCATCGAGACGCTGGCGCCCGCCGTCATTCGCTGGAGTTCTGATGACTGGAACACGTCCCAGGATATGCGAACCAACGATACCGGGTTGGGGATTCACTCGGCAGACCTGGCGACCGGTTCCTTGACCGAAGGAAAGCAGGCCAGATTCACGTTTTACTGGCCGGACGCCGGACATTGGGAAGGAGCGGACTGCGCAGTCAGCATCGATTCCGCACAACTCTTCGGATGACTGGCTGACCTTATGGAGAATACATTGGCTATGGTGATCTACACCGTGGGTCATTCGACACGTAGCCTTGATGACTTTGTCGAACTGCTACGGCACTACGGCATCGCGAGGCTTGTGGACGTTCGGACCATTCCCCGTTCGCGGCACAATCCACAGTTCAACGGTAGCACGTTGGGAAGGTCTCTACGAAATCGTCGGATCGGTTACCGGCACATGAAAAACCTGGGGGGGCTGCGCCATGCCCGCAGCGATTCCCTAAATACTGGCTGGCACAACGTCTCGTTTCGCGGCTTCGCCGACTACATGCAGACACCGGAGTTTGCCGCGGCCATAGAAAAACTCGTCGAGCTGGCAAGGGAGAAGCCCACCGCCATCATGTGCGCAGAGGCAGTCCCCTGGCGCTGTCACCGTTCCCTCATCGGCGATGCACTCATCGTTCGCGGCATTGAAGTGAGGGATATCTTCAGTCCCAAAAATGCGAAGCCCCACGTTCTAACTCACATGGCTGTGGTTCAAGAAACGCAGATAACGTATCCGCCACCACAGGAGAGCGGGGGTATCGTGGCTCACACTGCTGCCGCCGGTGCAGGGGATGTCGCATGAAAAGCGTCACGGCGATTCGGTTTTTAATCGAGGCTTAACTGTAACAATCCGCGTTTAACTGGCAGCAGTGTATGGATTGACTGCGTATTCATGATTGCCGGTAATCCCTTGCAATTATTAAATATTCGGTTTAGTGTGCAAATCTGAGCTGGGATATATTACGGCTAATGCGCAGCCGACTCAACGGTTGAATGGACGAAAGATAATTATGAAAAGAACCCTGATTATTCTTGCCGTGGCCGTGCTGTACGTCATTGCAGTTTCCTCTGTATTGAGGTGCCTGCCGTTTGAAAAGACCCCTGAATTATTCAAGTCACTTTTCACCAACAATTGGCTAGCTGCTGTTGCGTGGATGAAATTCAGGCACACCATTGTAGTCGTGATTATTGGCGGCTTTCTGGCTTTGTTTCTGATTCGCTACGACAATAGAAAAGCACAGGTTAACGCATCTGTTGTCGCAGCTCTCGCAGTCCTGTGGGGGTGCGTTTTCAGGTTGGCAATTATTGGCGTCACTAACTTAACGTGGGGCGAGATTACAGACTATATTACCATCGGGGCGGCAATCCCAGTTCTTGTAGCCATACGCAACTGGACGTCGAGGGGCATCAGTTCCTCGGCAAGACCACAAGTTTAAGGTGGGATGCAATTTTATAAAACTATCATGATTTTTAGCTGGGATCACTGTTTATCTTCGATACACAAAAAAAGGCCGCTGCTCTCTGGGATAATCTCCCAAAGGCAACGGCCTTTTTATCATATTATTGCACCCCATATAAGCTAGGTGACCGGTCCTCTCCGTTGAAGGCGGATGTGCTTTTTAGAGTGTGCCGGAGAGTCTCTCAAACTCCTTGCGGGAGCGCACGATGCAGTCTTCCACGGCCATCCCTGCGAAGTAGTTGCCGGTCACGAATAGCTTTTGCGCGGCGATGCTCTTGTCGATCTCGGCGATGAGTCTCTCGTGGCCGACGACGGGGGAGGGGAGACGGCTATCGCGCTCAACCACCTGCTCCAGGTCCTCCCGTTTGACGCGGAGCACCTCGGCGACCCGCTTCAACTTGGCCTCAAGGGGAAGACGGCCGGACTTGAAGTGGAAGCTGAAGCCGCGCATGGTCGGGTGGGGCACGGTGTCCCTGGAGACGGCCGAGTAGAAGTCGTCGTTCGCCGGGATGATGCCGGCCAGGAGGGGAAGCTTGAGCTTTTCCTTCAAAACGGCGAAGCCGACGGACTCTATGTTCTCGACCTTGATCCGGGCCAGCACCCCTGAGAGCTCGGGATTGATCTCGTCTGCCAGCCGGGCCGCCTCGGGCGGCGGGACGGCGAGCGCCAGCCGGTCGCTTTCGAAGCCCCGCCCGTCGGAGAGTTCCACGACGAAACGCCCGGCGCTCTTGGTGATGCGGCTCACCTCGGCCCCGGTTACCAGGGTCGCGCCGGGAATGGCCGAGATCCGGTCGGTGATGCTGGAAAGCCCACCCTTCAGCGTGAAGCTCTTGATGACGTCCTTTCTCCGGGGGCGCTTGTTGAACAGCATGTTGGCCGGGAAATCGTTGGCCCGCTGGGAGATGACGGCGTTGAAGGCGGGGGCGAAGACGCGCTCGTAGTTCCTGCGCCCGACGATCCGGCCATAGTAGGAGGCGACGCTCTCTCCTTCCTTTTTCAGGGTGAACAGGCGCCAGGCGGAGGCTGCCAGCTCCGGGAAGGAGAGCTGCGAGGTGATGGAGCGGATCTCGTTGTCGACCAGCATCTTGAAGGAGACCTTCTCCCTGGCGAGGATGCTCCGCATGAGGCCGTACTGCTCCATGAGGCCGATCAGCCCGCCGTAGGAGTTGTAGCAGGTGTGGGCTCCGAGTTCCAGCCAGAAGCCCTCCGCCTTCCCCTCGAAACGGTGCGAGTGGAAGCACCCTCCTACTCGCGCGCTCCTCTCTATGACGAGTGTCCTGAACCCCGCTCCCGCGGCGTAACTGGCAAGGCTCAGGCCGCTGATCCCCGCACCTATGACGATTGCGTCGTATTGCTCCATCTGGCAGCTCCCGGTGGTTAAGTATGAATTAATATCGGGATATATAAGCCCGCCAGGCGCTCCTTGTCAAGTTTACAATGGTTGACAAGCGCCTGTGCACCGTTTACATTCTCGGAAGCGGATCTCTAAGATGGATGAAAGGACTTTTATTATGGCAAGGGATTATTACGAGGTGCTCGGTGTCAAGAAGGGCGCCTCGATGGAAGAGTTGAAGAAGGCGTACCGAAAGCTTGCGGTCAAGTACCACCCGGACAAGAACCCGGGGGACAAGACGGCCGAGGACCGCTTCAAGGAGATCAACGAGGCGTACGCGGTCCTGTCGGACCCGAAGAAGAAGGAGCAGTTCGACCAGTACGGCTCCAACACCTTCCACCAGCGCTACTCGCAGGAGGACATCTTCAAGGGCTTCGACGTCGGGGACATGTTCAAGGACCAGGGCCAGGGCTTCGGCACGGACGACATCTTCTCCCGCATCTTCGGCGACGCCATGCGCCGCCAGCGCGGCGGCCACGGCCACGGCCGCATGGCGGCGTCCAAGGGGGAAGACTTCAACATGGAGATCCAGGTTACCTTCCGGGACGCCTATGACGGCGCGGAGAAGAGGATCGCCTTCATGCGCGAGGGAGTCCGCGAGGAACTCTCGGTGAAGATCCCGGCGGGGATCGAGAGCGGCGCCAAGCTGCGGGTGGCGGGGCGCGGCGGCGCCGGCCGCATGGGCGGCCCTGCCGGCGACCTCTTCCTCACGGTGACCGTGGGAACAGATGCCATCTTCCTGCGCGAGGGTGCGGATATCATCCTCACCCATGAGGTCCACTTCAGCGAGGCTGTGCTGGGGGGCTCGATCGACGTGCCGACCATGGAGGGGACCAAGAGGATCAAGATTCCGGCGGGGATCCAGCCGGGTACCAAGGTGAGGCTGAAGGGGCTCGGCTTTCCCCATCTCGGCAAGAAGGAGAGGGGGGACATGTACGTGCGGATCGGGGTGAAGGTGCCGGAAAAGCATACCCCCCGCCAGAAAGAGCTCCTGGAGCAGCTCGCCGCCGAGGGGATGTAAACGTTCAACGTTCTACGTTCTACGTTAAAACCCTGAACCTTGAATCATTGAGTTCACAACGTAGAACGTAGAACGTAGAACGTAGAACGTAGAACGTAGAACGTAGAACGTAGAACGTAGAACGTAGAACGTAGAACGTAGAACGTAGAACGTAGAACGTAGAACGTAGAACGTAGAACGTAG
>Ga0209540_10001116_pt1 | contig 21332 bp, 30 predicted proteins | sample BarGraIncu01121A_FD_184501 | JGI IMG/M metagenome (GOLD analysis project Ga0209540, IMG submission 184501) | Arctic peat soil microbial communities from Barrow, Alaska - Barrow Graham LP Incubations 011-21A (SPAdes) (version 2) | ecosystem: Environmental > Terrestrial > Soil > Wetlands > Peat... | reverse complement strand
AGCGGGGATTATTCTCATGGCAATCGTAATAGTCGCCATTGTGATTCTCGAAGTGATTCTCAAAGTAATGAACTAAAAGAATTTCAGCAGCTGGCTTTCCTCTTACACAATGTAGGAGGATGTCGGCAACAATAATGGAGGACAACAAGTGAGAGAATTTGAAAAGATCACGCCGAAAGACGCAAAGAAGGAATTGGAAAAGTCAGCGCACGGACGGGTGCATGCAACTCTTGAGGAAATCAAGAAGCTAATCGCCTGTTTCGTCTCGGGAGACTTTGATCCGATGAAGGAAACGAATCTCTACATCAAGTACGGCAGCGAATACTGTCACTTGCTGGAGATTCTTCATTGAAAGAAACAGTTTGATTTACGAGAGCCACCGCACGCTATGTGTGGTGGCTCTTCTTTTTTTTGCAAATTGTCTTATAATAAAGCATATAAGATGTAATTTGAGGGGAGTACAGGGCATTAGACAGATCAAACGATCACGGAAACTCACTGCGCAGCAGGATTGGTACGAACATCAGGTTTCTATCGACGACCTACTGACAGACTGGCGCCTTCGGCAAATAGGGTTTGATGATATTTCCGGGCTTTCGCTTGAGCAAGATTCATAGAAGAAGACACCTTCCTCTTTGCGTATCCAGGCCGGCGCATGTTTGCTTAATTTGATATGTCATGATAGACTATTCATATTAAGTCAATTACAATTTTCAAAAGGGAACTCCGTCAATTATTTCAAGAATTCACGCAGCTTTTGGCCGCGTTTTTTAATATAACGGCATCGCCGGAATAACAAGGAAGAAATTTACAGAAGATGTAGGTTTCTATTTTTTTGCGCAAAAATGCGCATAACACAAGAAAAGGAGGAAAAGAGTATGAGTAACAAAGCGAAAATGGGAAAACCAAAAACGACCAAGGCTGAATCCGATCAGGAAGATGAGGAATTCTATCAATTTCAAATGAAAAAGATAATGGAAGACATTAGAGCAATTTGTGCTAGAGAATCGGTGCCATTCAACGAGTCTGTTCTGGAAGGATTTGAGTATTCTCAACTGTGCCAAATACTGTTGGGTTATCGAGCTGGATATGACATTACCCAGGTTGTGACGCCTGCATTTGGTTGTGCAGAAATCGCTCTTTTGCGATCTCATCTGCTGGATTCCGGTCTGCACCACAAGGCTATCGATATGTCCGCATATGCAAAGCCGGAATACAACGAAGGACAAATGAAATGGATTTCTCGCGGAATGTTCGAGATATGGAATGTATCCAAATATGCTATACCAGAGTTATCTGCACAGCAGATGGGAGCATTCCTTACAGCCATGCGTGATGGTATTGATGTATCAGCGTATGCGACATCGGAAATCGAAGGTGACCTGATGATTGAAATGCGTGTTTGGCTGATGGGGGCGTAAAACCTCTCGGATTATAAAACGCTGGGTACTCCAGGGATCAGCTTCGCGAAATCCGATACGGACTTACTCACAGTATGAATGTCTCGATCTATGCTGATCCCCGCATCTCCTGGCTACATATGAAGGCTATACGAGAATTCATGGGTGCTGGCTGCGAGGCTCTGTTGACTATCGTTGACGGCAAGTGTGTCATCCCCGAATAAAAGAAAGATGTTAAAGACAAGAAGGACCTGCAGTAGTTGTAGGTCCTTCTCTTTACATCAAGCAAAACCGAAAGGAGTGAAAGCAAAATGGAAGAAGATGGAACCAGCAAAAGAAAAATGATTTCGCTAAAACAGTGCATGGATCAAGGAGTTGATCTTTCACCCTATATCGAAATGAACGATTACCAAAAAAGAGAAATCGCGCTGGGGATCCTAGGCCGGTTGGATGTATCAAAGTATGCCATTCCGACGTTTACCGCACTCCAGATGAGCTCGATTCGCGCTGCATTGGAGGAAGGCATAGACATCACGCTGATGGCCGATCCAAAATACAATCATGCGCAGATGCTTCAAATTGCGTTTGGCGTAAGAGATATGTTGGATGTATCTAAGTATGCAGATCCAAAATACAATAACGCGCAGATGCGCTGCATTCGATTAGGACTGCTCAATGGATTAGATACCAGCCTATATGCAGACATCCGTTTTAACTTGCAACAAATGACAGTGATTTCTGATGGCCTGACAGCAAACATAGATGCAAGCATTTATGCAAAACCGGAATTTAGTGCAGATCAGATGCATGCAATCCTTGTGGGACTTACACAGAGGTTAGACGTATCATCGTATGCAAAACCGGAAATAGAAGAAGCTATGATGTGGGAAAAGCTTGCCTGGTTAGATAGCGAATTAGACATTTTGCCGTATCAGAATGCAGGCTATTCTTTCGAATTTATCAAGTTGATTCGAATTGGTAAGGAACAGAACCTTGACATAAGCTTTTTTGAAAACCCGAAGTTTTCACTTACTCAAGCCAAACTCATACTTTCCGGGTTGGAAGGTGGTCTCAATGTTTCGGCATATGCAAATCCACGCAATACGGTGAAACGGATGAAATACATAAGGGATTGCATGTTTCAAGGAATCGGCAACATGATTGTCATCAAGGAAGGAACACGTACCTTTCGGGTTCCTAGATGTTATATCCCGAAATAAAGAAGTCGCAAGAAGGGAGCAGCAGACGTAATGTCGCTGCTCCCTTTTGTTGCTGGAAATCATGATATGTGATACCATATTCTACATAAAGTCAATTTAATCCATTTAGAGAAATTCTCCAGTTAATTATTTCAAAAACATCACGCCTTTGGGCTGTGTTTACATAGATGGTGAAAGCCACAACAACGGAAGAAATCAGCAAATTATTGCGGGTTTCTATTTTTTTGCGTCAAAACACGCAAAACACAGAAAGGAAGGATCCATATGAATGACAAAAATGTCGAATTCAACAATGAAAGGAGCGATAAAAGAGTAGCACAATTCCCATCAAGAACAGAGGTCCTTGCCATCCGAGCAAAATACCCGATTGGCACAAGAGTTCTGCTGGAAGAGATGAAAGATTCCTGTCCTGTTAAACCAGGGACTATGGGGACCATCGATTTTATTGATGACATTGGAACAATCCACACAAAATGGGACACGGGTTCAACTTTGGGCCTGATAGTCGGAATAGACAGCTTTTCGCTGCTAAATAACAAGGAGGAAGAAACAGATGTGTAAAGAGATTATATTTGTCACTGTATGGTGTACAAGTGCCTCGGGAAGTGAACCGAAGGCCGGCGTCGAGTTTTTTACCAACCATGACGACGCCAGAAAATTCGCCTCCGACTCAATCGACAACAAGATCAACGAATGGGAAAACATATGTGACAACACCGCCGATATGGAAATCAAAGCCGTTTTTAACGGTGACGAGATTCATTTCAGCATTTGCAACAAAAACACGAGTGAGTCGATGGATTTTCGCATAGAAACCTATGATGCGGAGACACATGCTCGTTGCACAGTGACTCCAAAGATAGCCGCAAACGACTATCATTGGCCCGCACTCTTCCTATTGACAGCCGATTACGAAGGAAATGATGAACTAAAAAGTCTGTTGAGTGGCGTCCCGCATAATCGCACCGCAAAAGATAATCACACGATTGATCTTTGTTGGAATGTAACAGGAAAGGACCACCGATTTGAACTGCTACAGAAGGAATTGGTTCGGTTAAACGTTCCTTTCAACTGGTTCAGCAGTACCTATCCGATGGAATATGGAGAACGACGCTTTTTCAGACCATCTATTGACGGAAAAGAATCAGAAGACACACGGTTTGATTTCAAAAATATGGGTCAATCCGAAACAAGTCTACAGCAGTTGGCAAAGAAGAACAGAGAGAGGCTCGAGGCGGTGTCTCATGGCTGATTACTTTTGGGGCAGACTTGAGATCCAGGCGACAGACTATCTAAGACCGCTTGTGAAAACCCTCCTAGATGATAGAAAATTCGAAGAGGTTGTCACAGAAAATGGCATTATGTCCTTCAGTGACAGCAACGCCATGTATGGAGAATTCGAAGATGAAGAGAACGAGCTCGTCACTATGGGTGTTTCCTTTGACAGAGAAAGCTCCTGCTTCGATTCAACACAAGCTAAGCGACGAGTGTTCCGTCCGAAAATGTTCGGGCGGGAAATAATCGACAAAGTTTATGACATGACAAGCGACTATTTTCCGATCGTAAACGGCGACGCCTTGGGGAATATCCTCGGGGCGCCTGCCACCACCGAAAAGGAAAAACTAGAACAATTAGACAAGATTCTTGCCCTTTATGAGCAAAGCTGCTTTACCGGTCCCGAACTGAGCGACCTGGTCAACGAGGTGGAGCAGGAAGAGGTGAACGAAGGGGAAGAAGAAGCAAAAGAAATGGAAGAAGCTCGATGGTTGGAGACTGATTCACTCTTCTTTGTGAAAGCGGAGGAGCTCTTCAAATTCTCTGTACTCGATGCTTACTACAAAAGAAACGCAGCATTGCTCAAGGTAACAATCGATGTAAGTGAGTACATTACACATGGAATGTTTCTCCAAGATATTTCAAAATACGTGGAAGGAAAAGCGAGTATCGACGAGCTGAGGGTTGAGTATCCAACAGGTTGGATGCGCATCCTGGCAGAAAACATTGCTAAACTTGACTTTTTCACTAACAAATTAAAGAACCACAGCTTCGCTGATCGACCTTTCGAAAAGATCCTCGCAGATAAAGTCTCTATCGATCCCCTAGACGGGAAGATGCGGATCAGTATCTGCCAGGAATGTTTTAAGAAATACGACTTGCCGCAAAAACTTATGGAACAATATGTTTCAAATGCGGGCGCTTGTTCGTTATCTGGCTGCAAGGGATTTGCACAGATCCGATGTATCGTTTCTTAACAATCAGACAAAGTGAGAAGAGGGAGGCTGGTGTAATAACCAGTCTCTTTCTCGGTTGCAGCGGAAGCTGCGCAAAAGGTAGGTAGTATGAATACAAGTGTTAAAACTATTAAAGGGCTAAGGAATCAAGGTGCACCCTATATGCCGGAAGAACCGAAAAAATATGTTTGGAACGAGGTTACCAGGCTTATATTCATTAAGGAGCAAGACGATGACGCATTTGTTGTCATCGATGCAAATTACGGAAGGCACGGGGCCATTCTTATCGCCAAGATCAACCTGGATCAGTACATCAAATGCAAATTGTTTCGCCATGCGATCCCGCAATACACGGAAGGCCACAAAACCATCAAAGAGATGAAGGAAGCACTTCCAAATGTATGGAAGCATCTATTGGCAGACAACATTGCGGCCAGGGACTTCTTCAACCAAAACGATCCAAATCGGACCTATGAAGAAATGCGAGCAGATTCGGTATGGATTGATCCCTCAACCAAAGCAATATCTATTCGCATCTGTGATGATTGCTTTCTGAAACACGCCCTGCCAGGGCAACTTTCAGGAAAAGTGATCTACGCCCAGGACCTCTGCTCAATGCCCGGTTGTACCAACCATGTCATTGTCCAGTGTTCCGTCTCGTAATAACAAAACACAGGGCCTATCTCAAACGAAAGTTTAGAGATAGGCCCCTTTTATGTTTAAGCAATTTAATTTCATTTTCGTAATGTTCTCACAGTTCTTTTTTCCCATCCCGGATAAATTCGTAATGCGGAGAGATGCCAGCCCTGCTTTCTTCCTCCATTTTACTAAATAATTCTTCTGCCCACAAAGGCGGGTCAGCGAATAACGTTAACCGGCTATCCAACAGCATCAATACCGGATCAGGCCGCTCACCAAATACGGAGTTGTCGTATGCACGGACTCGATCGGACACACGCAAAAGACGAGGCAGCAGCGCCATTGTCCTCGGGTATCTTGATCGTATTAGGTCTTCACTTACGGGGTGTCCGCCCTCAAGCACTCTTTGTCTGACGCGCTCCACATTGATCTCTACTGAGCGGGTTGTCACAAATATCAGGCTTACTTCAAATCCAAGATCCTTCGCACGAGCCATGATCTCAACACGACTCTCATGTGAGCATACCGTCTCCCAAATGAATGAATTTCCTGCCTCAATAAATTCTTCCCTTATGGTATTGCATTTTCCCCAGGCAGCCTCATCACGAGCTTTTCTATCCGGATAATCGCCCACTAATGATCTAGCAACACCGTCCGCGCAAAGATAAGGAATGTCCAACAGCGCCAGTTCTGTATTACTGATAATCGAACTCTTCCCTGAACCATTTGGCCCGGCTACAACATAGAATGTTGGACGTTTTGCCATATTTCCTCCAAAAAAGCAGGACCTTCAAAAGATCCTGCTTGTTCATTTGCAAATTAAACACATTAGGCGCGATTTCTCATAATTTTCTCTGTGCTTTTCATCATAAACCGATCTGTCGCCTTATAGTCATACGTCACATCTTTAACAAACTGACTTGCTTCACGCAAGGCAGAGTCGGCGTACTGCTGTGGAGAGGGTGTAACCCTTTGCCGTTTCGTTTTCATAACATCAGTCCTTTCCAAATAGGTACTACATTGATTGTCTTCATTTTAACAGGGATTGATTAGCAATTGCAATAGAATAGCATTTCTATATCCCCTTTGAGCAGTATCTACTTGCGCTGCAGCAAAACGAAGCGGTAGGAAACAGATATTTGCTAATTATATTTACTTATATCGTGCATTTTCAGTAAACAACTGGACATAAACACGAAACGTGGTTATACTAATAGTAAAAAGGAGGGCGGTACATATATGGAATTTGATCTCATAGCGCATACAGATGGGGCCTGTGCCGGAAACCCTGGGCCGATGGGCATTGGCGTTGCTCTGTACGACGGGCAATCGGGCGAACTGATCGACAAGCATTCCAGCTTGATCGGCTTTGGAACCAATAATATTGCAGAATACACGGCGGTCATTACTGCCTTGGAGATGATCTGCGCACACCCAGAAGCACATTCGGCAGTGATTCGTTCCGACTCGCAGCTGATCGTGAATCAGATCAACGGCAAATATGCTGTAAACAACCATGATATGAAGGATATGATCAAGCAGGTCCAAAGCGTAACCGGTTGCCTGCCTTACGTGGTGGTTTTCGAGTGGATCTCAAGGACCCTCAACCCGGTGGCGGATGCACTGGCAAGCGGAGCCATCAGCATGCCACAGGCAGCCGAAGACGAGACAGGGATCATCCTATGGTCCGATGATATGCTTGGACAGCCAAACCCCGTTAAGCTGGCACAGCTGCCCGTGGTCAAGTGTCATGCGGAAATTGAAGAGCTGAACCACGCGGAGACAGAAGCCAAGTTTGCCTCGTTTATCGGATTGAAACCAAACGGTACCGATGGGTATGGCAAGCGCAGCAGGATCTTCTTACTAGAAGCAATTGAAACCCGCTTCGGTCTCAGGGCAAGTAACTGGTTAGACAAAGCGCTCAAGGACGCCGATGAGGAATTCTCATTGAATGCGATGCGATGGGCAGCCAGAGGGCTTCGTCCGGATTATGCACTCAAGAAGGCTGCGGTGGATGTTGAGATGGAAAGTAACAGAAAGACGCGCCATACGAAACACTGAATACGAGGGAAGGAGAAATAACCGATATGGAAGAAGCAGCGAAGATTACATATTTGCGCGATACGGACTTCTTGCCACCACAGTCAACTGATGTGGCGTGTTTGGCAATCCCTGAACGCAAAGAAAAGCAGCTTCGCGAGGCAGGTCTCAATACTCTTGAGCAGCTTCTTCGTTTTTACCCGATCGGATATGATGATTACTCCAAACCCACGGCGATCAGTAAATTGGAAGAGGGAAAGGACTGCGTAGTATTAGGAACAGTCAAAGACATGCGGATATGCAGCAAAGGACGCATTGATGTTCTCTCTGTTACGATTGAAGACATTTACGGAAATCAGGCAAAAGCAACATGGTTCAACCAGTCTCATGTCGGACAGCAGCTTGTTGCCGGACAGACGTATGCGTTTTGCGGAAAGGTAAAGCTCGATCCAACCGGAAAGTATCTTCCGTCCATTATGGTGACACGCTTCGATAATAAACCGGAGAAGATTCTCAGGATTCTGCCCCGGTACCGCAAAGTAAAAGGTATGGCCGAAGACTATCTGCTTGGGCTCATCGAAAAATCGTTTGAAATCACGGAGCCGGCTGATCACGTACATAACCACTTCATCTCGGAGTTTGCTTTACTTACGGAACGCAAGGCACTTTCCAATATCCACCATCCGGAACATCTGGATGACCTAAAGGCAGCGGAAGAGCGTCTTTCTTTTGACATCCTTCTGCCCTTTACCTACAACCTGATGAAAATGGAAAAGGAAATGACAAAGCCGTCAACTTTTCTGATATCCAAATTCACTTCCATTAAAAAGATCGCAGCGGACCTGCCATATGAACTGACGCACGACCAGAAAGTGACCATCAACGAGATTCTTGTTAAGATCAACACCAAAAACCAGCTGAACGCACTTATACAGGGTGATGTCGGATGCGGAAAGACGATCATCGCTGTTATGCTGATGGCAGCCGCTGCCGAGAACGGGATGCAAAGCTGCCTGATGGCACCTACAGAGGTATTGGCAACCCAGCATTACAAGGAGCTGCAGGAACGGCTCGCGTGCCTCCCTCAAATCCGTATTGGTTTTCTGGTTGGCAGCATGCCGGCGCCGGAGAAGAAAAAGGTTATGACAGCCATCAAAACCGGACAGATAGATATTGTAGTGGGAACACATGCCGTCATTCAGAAATCGATTATCTTCCATAAGCTCGGACTGGCAGTCATTGATGAACAACACCGGTTCGGTGTAGGAGAGAGAGACGCACTGCTTCTTAGAAACAACCCGCATATCATCTCCATGAGCGCGACTCCGATCCCCAGGACGCTTTCTATGGCACTGTATGGAACGCATACAGCTGTTTTCAATATCCTGGAAAAACCGGCAGGAAGACTCCCGATCCAGACAGCGATCAGCCAGAGTAATCCGACAGCGTATAAATTCATTTACGGCCAGATCCAGAAGGGACATCAGGCATATGTCGTATGCCCGTTTGTCGAGGCTTCGACTAACGAGCAATTCAGTGATGTCGAATCGGTCCGTGAGACCGAAAAGGAACTGATCGAGGCGTTCGCATTTGATCCTAAGATCAAGATAGGCTCTGTCAATGGCCGCATGAAGAAAGAAGAAATCGATCAGGTGATCGGAGACTTCTCGGCCGGAAAGACAAATATCCTGGTCAGCACTACGGTCGTCGAAGTCGGTGTCAATGTTCCTAACGCAACCGTTATGGTAATCAAAAACGCCGAGCGATTCGGGCTTGCACAGCTACATCAGCTGCGCGGCCGTGTGGGCAGAAGCGAATATAAATCATTCTGCATCCTCATTACCGCCAAGGACACGGAACGCTGCAAGGTACTCTGTGAAACAACAGACGGATTTAAGATCGCACTGGCGGATCTTGAACTGCGTGGACACGGGGCATACCTAGGCACAAAGCAGTTCGGACAGGATTTTGCCGTTGAATTGATGATGGGAAAGCCCGACCTGTACCAGAAAGCACAAAAACTCAGCCTAGTCATCGATGGGGATCCCCGGTTCAAAGAGGCTTACAGCTATTTAGCGAAACCGGAGCCGGAAGCTCTTGATGAGCAGGGAAAGAAAATACGGAAAAAGGCACCGCGAGCGGTCGCACAAATCGGATGCTAAGAAGAAATATAGAGAGGATACGACAAATGAATAAGAAAGGCACTTTAGATCGGTTTGAGGGAGACTTTGCCATTATCGAATTGCCGGACAAATCCATGATCGATGTCTGCAGATGGCAGGTCAACCCAGCGGTCAGAGAAGGGGACAAGGTGTCATATTCGGAGTTGGAAGGCTGGATTGCAGATGTTGAAGCAACAGCCGTGGCAAAAAAGAGCATCAGAGGTCTGATGCAAAGTCTGTTCTTAAAGGAGCATCATGGATAAATTCATTTTGGCCTTGTTCTTTATTGCTTCGTTCGGCGCCGGTATTTCGATACACCGGTTTCTCAGAAAGATTAAAACAAAACAGTCAATTAACAAGGCCGGGAAAATCATGGCCGTCCTAGCCGTGGCAAGTATAGTCTTAGGCATCGCAACAGTGATAGCGTTTGCCACACCGGCCCAAAAGGATGTAATCCTTGCCGTCTCTCCAACAAGCACCGCGCAAGCCAGTACGCCTGCTTCTACCACAATACCTTTGATAACAAATTCTGCTGTAACACAAAGCAGCGCTGCACCGACAGAAACCACAGCGGAAGCGGAAGCGACAGCGACAGCAACCGAAATAACGGCAACCGCCGGAACGCTGGTCGTTCATTATATCGACGTGGGCCAGGGCGACGCCATTCTGATCCAGCAAGGCACGCAAACCATGCTGATCGATGCCGGAAGCAACGAAGAAGGACCATCTGTCGTAACTTATCTAAAAGACCAGGGTATTTCCAAAATTGATATCCTGATTGCTACCCACCCGCACGAAGATCATATCGGAGGACTGGATAATGTAATCCAGGCATTTGAAATTGGCCAGATCATCATGCCGGATATCATAAGCACTACGCAGACATTCGAAGATGTTCTTCTGGCTATAAAGGACAAGGGACTCACCATTACAAAGGCCGTTGCCGGAACCAACTACGAGCTGGGCCAGGCAAAAATCCAAATTGTCGGTCCTATCACCATCGACGAGAACGACTTCAATAACGCATCGGTTGTCTGCAGAATCACTTTTGGAGAAAATAGCTTTCTGTTCACCGGCGACGCAGAGGCGTTATCTGAGTATCAGATCATCGCAGCCGGATATGATGTGAGTGCAAACGTACTCAAGCAACCGCATCACGGTTCTGACGGAAGCTACTCCGCACCCTACGCTTTGTTAATAAATCCTCAGTACTCGGTAATAAGTGTAGGCGAAGGAAACATGTATTTTCATCCCCACGCAGAAACCCTAATTAAACTTGCACTCGCAGGTGTTTCCGTCTTCCGCACAGACCTGTCCGGAACGATCGTTGCAACAAGCGACGGAAGCACGATCAGCTTCAATGTGTCACCAGACGCCGGAATAGCCCCGACAGGCAGAGGGACACAAACGGACAGCGAAACCTACATTGAGCCCTCAGAAACGGCTCCTGCGGCTGGACAAGAGACAGCTGCGTCTGCGTCCTCTTCCACATCCAGTGACGCAAACTATATTGGAAATGTTAACAGCTTGAAATTTCATCTTCCAACCTGCAAGTCACTCCCGGAAGAGCAGAACCGAACATATTTTGAAACCAGGCAGGAAGCCATCGACCAAGGATACTCGCCTTGCGGCAACTGCAACCCATAGCAATCGAGACAAAAGAAACAACAAGGTAAAGGAGATATGTGAATGCTGAAGCCGAAATTGTGCAATACAGAAATGGTCCAAGCTATTCTTGATGGAGTGACAATGCCAAAAACCGCCATAGCACGGATCGTGTGATACAATCAATCAATGAGGGAAAAAGATGTTTGCTGAATGGATGTTTACTAAAATGCCCGTGTGCGAAGACGACATTAAAATAATAGAAGAAAAGTTGTCGTTTGCTTTCCCATCCGATTATAAAAATCGAATTGTTGCTATCAATGCGGGAGCACCCCAATTCAATCGTTTTGCTGCGAAAAACGGGGGAGAAAAAACGATCAATAACCTGTACTCCCTTAACTTTATGGACGGTATTTCCTATATACTAAACTATCAAATCCGTGACTCAGACTACGAGAACCTACTGGTTGCAATTGCGCGAGACGGGCTGGGCAACAAAATTTGTTATGTTCGGTCGGACAAATCGATAGTGTTTTGGAATCACGAAAAGGATACAATCGATCTCATTTGTGGATCTTTCAGCGAATTCGAAGAACTGCTGCATTCATACTTAACGCCTGCAGCGTATAACGCAAAGAAAATGGAGGAGGCATAATATATGTACGAAACAGAAAATAATAACCCTGCAAAAAAGCACAATGGACCATCTAATTTCTTTTTGACACTGCTCAGAAAAAATCGGGACGAAGTGAGCATCACAGTCGCAACCGGTGAAAAACATTTAGGTATTATCGCTGGATTTGACGACGTTGGAATTATCATGGGGGTAAAGATCGGAGAAAAAGACATCAATCAGATATATATTACTCGCTGCCAAATCGTAAGAATTGTTCCTACTGTTCCGGTTGTTTACCTATCGGATTATTGAAAGCCGCCGGCGAGCATTTTATACCAGATTACAAAAAACCAACAAAAGAGGGGACCTAATGAGACAGTGGACAGCAACGACTAGGAGAAGACATCTACGAATACCCAAAAGGCTATTCGTGACTTTGTTTGTTACGATATTGACTCTTTTTGTGCTTTGCGTCAGTGTTTATGCGGACGCGACTGTATCCGTTTCACCACCTTCTCTCCCCAAAACAAACGCGACCTTTTTGGTGACATATGCCGGTACGGTATCGAGCATAACGGTTATCACTCCGGACGAACGAACAATAAGCGGTCCTTCAGACGGGGCGGGTTCGGCATCTGTTTATTTAGGAGAAGCACCGAGTGGAGTATACAAAGTGACATTGGTAGGCGAATTTACATCGTTTAACGTATCCATATCCGGAACAAAGGTCGCGGGAGATCCTACACCCACGCCAATACCAACACCAATACCAACGCCTATACCAACACCAACACCAATACCGACACCATTACCAACACCATTACCAACACCGATACCTACTCCATTACCGGCTCCAGTGACTGACGCGCCGCCGGTGATAGACACGACACCGGTGACTGCGCAGGTAACTGCTACAATGCCCACAACCACCATTGCAACATCAAACGAAGAAAAGCCTACTCCTACGCCCAAGCCTACTCCGACGCCTGATGAAACGGACACTACCGATACAACACAGATTCAGGAAACAGATCCTGCACCGGAGCAAGATCAATCTGCAAGCGGCCAAGAAACGACTCAAGCAATAATAGGTGCCGAAGGGGAGACAAAACCGTCGGCAACTTCCATTCTCATCCAAGACGGACATGGAAACGCGGAAGGAAACCCCGATTTTTGGAAAATCAAAATCCCCGGAGTATCCATGACAGATAGCGAAACACAAGCAGTAGGAATTGTTCTCTTCGTTTTGGTTACCGCAGCGGGCTTTGCAGGCGGCTATGTCTTGAGAGAAAAGAAATAAGAAAAAGGAGCGCGCATAGTGGAAATCATGAAGATAGATAAAGCTTTGGACAATACGAGCATGGCAGAGGAGGTCGAGCGCTCTGACGACGAGTTTGAAAGTACACTTACCATCAAAAGCGAGCTGGAAAAAGATATCGATATCGAGCTCGCCACAACAGATACCGAAAGCATCCTAACGTGTCTCATGCGATCCAAGGAGTATTACGAAGACATAAGTGCGTATGACTGGGGTGGCGATGAAAAGAAGGCCTCCTATAATGAGTCTGTTGTAATGCTTCTGCAGATCATCGCAAAAATCGAAGCGGCCAAGTCTGCCAGTGTATCTGCCACGTATACCGTGCATATAACGTTTTGGGAACTGAAAAAAATACTCGCTACCCTGCAATGCGGATTTAGTATGATGCAGTTCAAGACTGATGCCGAGATCCTCAGTGAAAAAAAGTACTATGACACAATCGAGGCAGTCTTCGATCTGCTTGAGTCCGTGTATTTAGCAGGAATGTTTTCAAGCGCAAGATCGCATTTGGAGAAGTAGCAGACGAAAACCATTATGAAAAGGAGTGGGTATTCGACCGCTTCCACGAACAATTCAACAAAGCAAAAAGAAAAGCATAGGTCTCAATTAAAAGGGGAAGAACAGGAGCGTAGAAACTATGAAAAAGAAGAATGAAGACACCATGGACAATAGCAGTGAGGCAGAATATATAAGGACAAATGTCTTATCCGTGCCGGAAGTGGCAGATGCGCTTCATTTGACAAAGCAGCGCATCTACGCCTTGATCAAGGCGGGACAACTGAAGCCAGCAAAATCAGATGCCGTCACATTAATTACCGCGTCAGAGCTTAATCGCTTTATCTCTGGCCGGATCCAAAAAGCACAGCCTAAAAACAGCAACTCTCGTTACATTGTCTATTTCGACGCAGGAACCAGCAAAATAAAAGGCGAGGAATTTTGGGAAAAATACAAAAAAGAGATAGACTTCATTTATGAGATTCGCATATATGCGAATACGCAAGATGCTGCAGTTGACGGATATTATATGATTGCCAGACCTGGGTTTGTTTTGTTGCATTATTATGATGCTCCATCGCTAATAATTAAAGGAAACAACGGAGTGTCGTTGTGGCTTGAGAGCTGTAATTGCGGCTTTGACGGTACCGGACCGAACGAAACAGTTCGAATTCTCTTGGACGCTCAAAAGAGTGGATTATTGAAGCTAGATAACTCCAAAGCAGATTGGGAAAAATTCATATTTTGCGAAAAAAAGTGTATCATTTCACTCAATGAAGAAGAAACACTGATCTGCTACGCTGAGACGGAATCAATTCTAGGGCGCGACCACAAAATTTCCTACTGGCAGCAGCTTCTTACTTCAACTGTTCAGATATTTGCTGCAGAGGATGGGGGCCTTGTTCTTGTGCAATCTGAAAATCCTACTTTCTGCGACGAAATAGAAAAGGCGCACAATTTACAAATTCATATGGATTTCATGCCCAAGCCTGTTTCATATTCATATTTTCTAACGCAAGAAGACGCTATGAAAAGCGGTTATTGTTGTCCGTCCCGCGCTGGAAAAATAACAGGTTATCAACTCGTCCTATATGATGCAACTGGTAGGCAGATCTGGATTGAAGCCATCAATTCCTGCCCAAAACTTTCAAAAAAAGAAATCATCAGTGATCTTTTGGCAAAAATCGGATACGAGCTTCCGTTTGATATGTCTTCTATGCCGGGAAAAGACATTAATTGGCTCGGCAAGACAATAGAGATAACGCGACCGCTTCCGGTTCGTCAGGTGTTCGTCGATTCGTAATTGCGATTACTCAAAAATGTATAACTGTAAAACCCGCTAAACCACCATAAATTGACTGCACATCTGATGTATGCTACGCTGTATATACTCAATTAATCAATAATTCCAACGAACGCCCGGAAACACAGATCGTGTTCCGGGCGTTCGTTGTATGGAGTGACAAGAATGAAAACATTTAGTTGTTAAACCACGTTTCGTGTGATATTATATCAGTATAGATCATCACTTGTTCAAACACAAAGAGAGGAGCCAAAAAATGACGAAGGAATCTGATACTGATAGACCGTATTGCAAAAGCTGTATGCACCGCAAGGTTGAAGCCGTCTATTTCAATGGATCATCTTCTGCGTTTGCTGCGTTTCCGATTTGTGATTTGAACATGGATCATACGAAGAAATGTCCGGAATTTAGTCATAATAATAAACGTGTACAAAAGATAAAGACACTTATAGCGACAATAAGGAAATGCGTTTTCAGAAAGGGCTATTATGGAAAATAATGAGTTTGACGTGCAAATACGCAAAGTTATGAAAATGCGCCGCGTCGGATACAGTGTCAAAGGCAGCCGATCCATAAAGAACGAAACAATTGAAATCAACCGCGCAGAGCTGATAGAAATGCTGCGTATGGCTTCGTATATGGAAACAAAATGCCAGCGTTACGCAGAAAGACACCAAAGGGCAGTTCGATTCCAATTCAGCAGGGAAATGCGCCTGAAATTTGGTTGGAAAAGGACACCTCCTGTAGAGCTTAGAAAAGCCGCCAAGAAAAAAGCGGATCTTGAATAATGAGAGGAGAGAGTCAACGTGATTAAGAATAAAGGGATCGTATGCGAAACCGGCGTGCAACAGCCTCCGAAGTCGCCTGATGTTGCGGCAATGAAGCAAGTGGTAACAGCTCTATCAACGATCGTAAAGCGCGCCAAGAAGCCGGCAGCCCTGGCTAAAGAAGCGAGGGATGCTCGTAATCAAGTGCTTCTCTCGGACTACCAGACCGAAGATGATATCAACGAAGCATACGGATATGCTTCAATCACGGACGATGAAAGAATCATGCTTCTCGATTGCATGAACGGCAAAAACAACCCGAAACGGCAGGATCTGAGCGAAGCAGAAATCTTTCTGTTTGAAATGAAAGATATCATGATACAGGCAGAAAAAAGGCTTCATTATCTGGAATGGGAAGCCCTTTCTCCGGAAGACAAGGAACAATCGGAGAGACGCACCGAAGAGCAAAAGGAATACTACAGCAAAACAAGGTCCGTCTTGGCAAGTTGAAATTCATAAAAATTGGAAACGGGCGGGTAATCCGCAACATATATTGAGACAAAAACGTTTATTCTCTTGTAAATGATAAGTATGTCGGACGGGGCGGCATCCCCGAAAGCGTTGGGAGGCGCATGACAATGACCGAGCGGTATAAGGATTTTTACGGTTGTACGGCAAGCATTCAAACAACAGACGAAGGTTGTAGACTTCGTGTGAAAGATGCAAGGGGGAGAAGCATCGCTAATAAGGTTTACGGCACGCATCGAGGCGCAGTCAGGGCGATGAACAACAATACCGAAGCCAAGTGCGAATTAATAAAATAGGAGACGAAGAGCAAATGAAAAACACAAATGTTGAACTCGGAAACTATGTTGATACTCCAAGATTTTGTGCGGTAAGGATCGCAGCAATGTTTGAAAGTCTCGAAATTGCAGGGTCGTGCGGCTTTGACACCGGTACTGATTACACCGATTCTGTTTGGCACATACGCGGTAAAAATATCGGAGACAATCGAATGATCTTTGCGGCTGTGAAGCGAATCTAGTAAAACCAGAATGCAATCGAGCCGGGCAACGCTCCCGGCAAGCGTAGGGAGGTTCGGAATAATGAAAAGCAAGACACGCAAGGCATACGGGACGCACGAGAACGGAGATGTTCTTTATCTAGGAGACACCGTATCTGACGCGCTTAAGGCAAAAATGATGGTTGAAGATTATGAAAAAGCGCTCATCGAAGCTAACCCTCAACTTACTATCGTTATAAAAATCGAAGAAATCTAATTACTATGCACATTCGCACGCTGGTTTCAGCAGTATAATCTTGTGAAAATAGGGGCAATAAAATGAACGAAATGGTGACGTCCGGAGACATTAAAAAAGCATTAGCAAACGCGCATTACGGTGAGTTTTTTATGGCCGAAGTAAAGAATGGGCCGACCGGTACCGGGATGCTGAAGCTGGATGCCCTGGCAATATATAAAAGCTGGTCACACCAGCGGATGGTCGGCTATGAGATCAAGATAAGTCGTGCTGACTTCCTGCAGGACGGGAAGATGCACCTGTATCTTCCATACGTACATGAGTTTTATGTTGTATGCCCGGCAAAGATGATCGACAAAAAAGAGATTCCCGATGATATGGGCCTAATGTGGTTTAATCCGGATACCGGCGAGCTGAAGATGAAAAAGAAAGCAGCACACAGGAACATCACCATTGATCCGGACATGATGTGGTATATCATGATGTACCGTCTGGAGTCCGACAGATACCCATTTCACGATTCGCGTACAGATTACATAAAAGGATATATCGACTTCTCGCGCGACAAGCGGAGCCTGGGGCAGCGACTCAGAACGGTACTGAGCCAAAAGATAGATCATCTCGAAATGGAAGTCGAACGACTGAGCCGACGCGGGGATGATCAAAAGACCGTCGAAACATTGAAAGCGGTCATGGAGAAGCACGGGATCAAACCGCAATTTGACAGTGACCTAGTATATGAACTCGATAAAGCCCTTTCAAAGGGTTACCCCAAGGATTTGGATACACTTCTTGCCTCTATCCAGATAGCTGAGACAACAATACAAAAACTCATCACGGGAAATGGCGCCGACGCTACACACGAACCAAGCAATCCTAATGCGTTATAAAGGGCGATAAAAGAATCGGTGTATGTAACAGTAACTAGATAATGATTGCACGAAAGTAAGCCCTCAAAGGAGAAATATGAATAATAAGGATCACGAAGAACCCAAGGTTGTGGAAGCTGCCAAATCAAGTCAAGGGGATCCTTGCACTGGCTCCTTGGTGTGTCCCCGCTGTGGCCGGATAGCAGACAATTTGAATTTGCAAAGACCCGTAATGAGTAGGTATGCAGAAATCAATATATGCAGTGTGTGTGGCTTCGAAGAAGCTATGCTCGGCGATATTCTACCTTTGCGCAGATGGCATGAAAAATCATTGCAAGGATATATGGGCGAAGCAACATGAAAGTTGAAGAATACAGAAATCAACTCGCTGCCCAGAAGACCGCAATAATAAATCCGATATTACAACTTGCTATGAAAACAAATAGTATAATATACCAATCTGAATAAGTCATCATTGCAGAACCAGACTGTGTAGACCCAGACTGCTAGTAAAGCAATAAGAGGAGGCCGTATAATGAAAACTGAATTGCAGCCTGTTGAGAAAGAAACAATTGAGGACCCTTCCCAAGCGAAACTAACACCTTCCTATTGTATATTAACGTTGCCTTTGGCTGTGCGGCCTTTTCAGGCTCACGCAATCGACAAGCGGCTCGAAACAGCTAGACAGCTCTATAACTCTCTGCTGTCAACGGAGATGAGTAAATACCGCCGGATCACGCATACGCCCGAATATCTGGTTATTTCGAAGGGCATATATGCGCTTTTGGATGAGTACTACGTTGATCCTCCGCTGACAGAGGAAGATATCAAGGCCGGTAAGAAAAGAAAAATCGATCCTCAGTACAAAACCGATGTCCGTTACAAGGACCTTCTTAAACAGCGCAACCAATATTATCGGGATAATGGGTTTCATGGTTCATACTCGTTTCAGCCTGATCTTGCACCACTGAAAAACTATTATGAGACCATCTTCAAAGACGGAAAAATCAAGAAGAACCCGCAAATAGGTGCACAGGTATGTAACGAATTGGCGATACGGCTCTGGCAGTCCTTTGAAAAATTTCTATATAAAGGATCAGCTGTCCGCTACATAAGAAAAGGCGAGCTAAACACGCTAGAAAGTTCCAACAAGCAGACTCCAATGGTTGTAAAGGATGGTGTTTTCTATTGGCATGGTCTCGCATGCCCACTTAAAATGTCCGCCGGTAACATGTACGAAGCGGAGATGTTAACTAAAGAAATCTGCTACTACCGTCTTGTCCGGAAATTTGTAAGAGGAGAAAACAAATATTACGTGCAGATAATACTAAAAGGCACACCCGTTGCTAAGCGCAATAAAGAAACCGGATCCTTTATGCACCAAACATCACTGGAAAGGGTTGGCCTTGATATAGGGCTGCAGGTATTGGCTGCTGTTTCAAAAGACCAGGTACGACTTATCGAGCTGGCAGATCGCTGCGGTTCCCTGGACACAAAATTAGAGGCTAAAATGCAGTTTATTGACCGGAGCAGAAGGGCCACTAGTCCCTGGCGCTTCAATCCGGATGGCACTATTCGTAGACAGCGTTCAGGAACAAAAGAAAATTGGCGTTGGTTTCTGTCGCACGCCTACTTTGACACCAAAGGTGACATCAAAGAAATCCATCGTTTTTCAGCGGATGTCCGAAAAATGCAGCACAATGTCCTGGCGAATGAAGTTCTTGAAATCGGAAGCGATATCATCATTGAAAATATTAACTTTAGTGGGCTTTCAAAGAGAGCGCAAGAAACTGTCACACGCGAAGACGGCAGTATCGAATCGAAAAAAAGAGGGGGAAAATCCATTTCAACAAAAGCTCCTGCCATGTTTGTTTCCATTTTGGAAAACAAATGTAAAGCTGCAACAGGACACGCTCTGAACAAAGTGGACACCAAGACGATAAAGGCGTCTGATTATGACCATACGACAGGAAAGTACCAAAAGCGCGAATCCTTATCCCGTTGGGTCTACCTGGCTAACGGAGACAAAGTTCACAGAAACTTGTACTGTGCCTTCTTGCTGTTTTGTGTTGCTGACGGTTGCATCGACCAAAAGCAGTGTGATATCATGTATCCATCATTCAAACACATGCACGATCAGGAACTTGTCCGACTCAAAGGGAAAAACGACTCACTCTTTTTTGAACCTTGAAAACAAGTGCGAACCTCAAGCTCACAGCAAAGCACCGAGGGATTCGCACCAAAAAGGGCAAGACACGCCCTACAGTCTGTCATATTTTGCTTATGCAAAATATGGTGGCAACAACAAAAGGCGAAACCGGAATAGGATTTTCTGCAAAGTCAGGATATTGGAGCCGGCGTACCCTTTTAATATGCGTGTATTTTGCAGTCGAAACTCGCGCGGATACGAGAAGTGTCAGAAGGTGCTTGTTATTGATCTTGACGCTGCAGCAGTCGAAACTCGCGCGGATACAAGAAGTGTCAGCGCAGGAAACGCTTACGCCGGATCCACCGCCATGTTGCATCTCGTGCGCATACGCGAAGTGTCAGGAAAATACTCTACTAATTACAGAGGCCCACTGGGTCGCACCTCATGCGCATACGCGAAGTGTCAGATGGACTATATCCCCAATCCTGTCTCCTTTACCTGGTTGCATCTCGTGCGCATATGCGAAGTGTCAGCTTCCCGAAGCATCTTCAAGTAAGTTTTTTCTAAGGTTGCACCTCATGCGCATACATACGCGAAGTGTCAGTGAAATGTTGCTTATTGTTCGACAGATATATAAAGTCGCAATCTGCGCGTATGCGAGAAGTGTCAGGGGCTTACGATGGATTAATCCTGACCGCATATTATGTTGCATCTCGTGCGCATACGTGAAGTGTCAGGGATTATGAAGCAATAACCAAAGCAAAAGAACGTCGTCGCAATTCGCGCGGATATGAGAAGTGTCAGTCGTGCAATCCGACAACCCTATGAGAAACACAGAATCGCAACTTACGCGTATATGGAATGTGTCAGATGATCCAGCCATTTGTTAAAAAATTTGACAAGCCGCAACATTCAAAGATACAAGTAGTGGAAAAGACTCCTTCTCTTAGAAACTTGAAAACAAAGTACGGGCAAAACCGCACAAAATATGGACTTTTTAAGGGTAAGTTAATATTTGTAAACAATATTAAAATTGCTAAAAACAGTAAGATAGTCGCGTAAATACAGGCAAATCAATTTTGTTTAAAGAGAAAATTGATTAAACGAAATAAACATAATAGGAGCGCCATAGAGAGGCATTTTTGTTTAAGAATTCACGAGAGAAGTGTCAGGAAGTGTTTGTCGGCGATAGTCGCAACTCGCGCACACACCAGTAGTGTCAGTCCATTTAGGTATAAGTTTGAATTGTAAAGGGTGTT
>Ga0209540_10001115_pt1 | contig 21348 bp, 20 predicted proteins | sample BarGraIncu01121A_FD_184501 | JGI IMG/M metagenome (GOLD analysis project Ga0209540, IMG submission 184501) | Arctic peat soil microbial communities from Barrow, Alaska - Barrow Graham LP Incubations 011-21A (SPAdes) (version 2) | ecosystem: Environmental > Terrestrial > Soil > Wetlands > Peat... | reverse complement strand
CAAATACAAAAAGATAGACAGACGAGGCAAAAAAAGTCTGGACAGCCAGGTGTACTTCTGTAAACTTGCTTTAAAGGAATCAAAAACTGAAACGGCTGAAAGCGATAATGCTCCTAAATTTGAAGCTGTATATCTGAAGGATGTTGAAGCGGGTGTATAGGGAGAGTGGTAGGGTATACGCAAAGCAATCTTGGAGGTGCTTATAATGGAAGAAAAAATTGCGATCATCGACATGGGTTCGAACTCAGTGCGTATGATAATAATGAAGATATTTGATAACGGTTCTTATAAAATGATAGACCAGGCTAAGGAAATGGTAAGGCTCAGCGAAGGTATGGCAGAGGACAACATGCTTCAGCCGGTTGCGGTCCAGAGGACGGTTGCCGCATTAAAGCTGTTCAGGAAATTTATTGAATACTATAACGTGGAAAAAACAATTGCCATTGCTACTGCGGGGGTCAGGAATGCGGTTAACGGAGACGAATTCATCAGAAAAGTTATAGACGAAACGGGATTCAAATTTGATGTCATCCCTGGGGAGATGGAAGCATATTACGACTATCTTGGCGTAATAAATACCATAGCTCTTGATAATTGCGTCATCCTTGACATTGGAGGCGGCAGCACAGAGGTTATCCATGTTGAAAATAGAAGAGTGAAAAATTCAGTAAGCATTCCATTCGGTGCTGTCAACATGACCGAGAAGTTTCTTGGCAAAGGAGAGACTGACAAAGAAAAACTTGAGAAGCTTGAAATGTTCATCAGGGATAAGCTGATGGGCCTAGGCTGGCTGGACGAAATTTCAGAACTTCCGGTTGTAGGTCTTGGTGGCTCCATAAGAACCGTGGCCAAAATCAATAAGCGGGAAAAAGGCTATTTTATCGAAGGGCTGCACAACTACATAATGGAACTCAGTGAAGTCCGGGAGGTCTACAAGAATGTCACAGAAGCAAAGAACATCGAACGAAAAGAAATGCCTGGCCTTCAGAAAGACCGGGCGGACATAATAGCAGGAGGTCTTGTTCCGCTTAAAGTACTGATGGAGTACATCAATTCAAAAATGCTTGTGGTCAGCGGTAACGGCCTCAGGGAAGGTGTCTTCTTTAAGCAATACCTTGAAAAACTTGGCTTCAAGGACGAGCTTGTGACAAACGTGCTGCAGCACAGCATCTTCAATACACTGAAAAAATATGACGTTGGGATCCATCACAGCTACTACATAAGGAAGCTTTCGCTGGAGATGTATGACCAGCTTCAGGAGATGCACGGGCTCAACTGGAACTACAGAAAGCTGCTAGAAGTTGGGGCGCTTCTCCACGACATAGGCCTATACCTTGACTATTATAACCATCACAGCCACGGGTTCTATCTGGCCCTCAATTCTGGCATCAACGGCATAAACAACAAGGAACTTGTCATATGCGCATTCATAATTGGAATGCACAGGAGCGAAAGCCTCAAAAAAGACTGGAATGACTACAGGCTATACATGACCAAGAACGACTATGAAGCTGTCAAAAAGCTGAGCCTTTTTGTTAGGGCGGCGGAGGAGCTTGACAGAAATGAATATGGGAGTGTTGAAGCTATACATTGTTCTCTCAGGGAGGACAAGGTTAAGATTAACCTCGTCTCCAAGAAAGCAACCGAGCCGGGAAACACTTTATCGCTGAAATGCGAGAAGGATTTCAAGAAGATATTTAGCAGAAATTTGGAGGTGTTTTACTAAGAATTTTTCCAAATATCCGGCTGCAGTCTTGCAATTAATACCATTCTGTGCTAAATTATTATCGGAACTTAAATTAGTAGTAAATAATGCAACAAAAATATATCAAGTACCACTTCTGAAATGTGATATCGAGATTTAATTTGTGGATTATTACAAGGATTTAAGAAATATAAAATTTTGGAGGTACTCATAATGAATGGTACAGTTAATGGTTTAACGGAGAAAAAGGATTTGGATTTATCACAGGAGAAGACGGAAATGATGTATTCGCACACTTCTCACAGATTCAGAAGGATGGATACAAGACTTTAGAAGAAGGTCAGAAAGTATCATATGAAGTAGTTAAAGGACCAAAAGGACCACAGGCAGAAAACATAGTTGTCCTTTAACCAATATAGAAAAAGCAGAATCGAGGCTCATCTTCAGTGCAAACTGAGGAGAGACCTCTTTTTTATTTGCATTATGGCTTTGACAGAAAATTTAGCATATAATATAAGGAGTAATATTAAAAACCGGGAGGAGAAATAATGAGGCTGCTTAATTTTAAAAAAGATAATGAAATCCGTTTAGGAATAAAAACAGAGAAAGGCATAATAGATGTTGAAAAGGAAGCATATGCATACTCGATGAGGGCTCCGGTTACTATGGAACAGGTTATATCAGGCGGAGAAAAAGCACTAATGGAGTTGAGGGAGATCGTAAAAAAAGAGGTTGATACCATCAGTGAAAAAAACATGATCTATGCACCCTGCGTCACCAATCCGGAGAAAATCCTTTGCATAGGTTTAAACTATAAACCTCACGCTGCGGAATGTGACATGAAGATACCTGAGGCACCGATTCTTTTCAGCAAGTTCAACAACGCTCTGTCAGCGCACAATGATGTTGTTGAACTTCCTAAGGGTGCACACAAATTCGACTATGAAGCTGAACTTGTAATAGTTATAGGAAAAGAAGCTAAAAATGTATCTAAAGAAGATGCGCTGACATATATATTCGGATACACTACAGGAAATGATCTTTCTGCAAGGGATCTTCAGTTTGTAAGCGGCCAGTGGCTTCTCGGCAAGACAAGTGACGGATTTGCGCCGCTAGGCCCGTACGTGGTGACTGCAGATGAGATTGACCCTAACAATCTTGAGATAAAATGTGAAGTGAACGGAATTACTCAACAGTCATCAAACACAAGCTACATGATTTTTGATTGTGCAGCAATAGTAAGTTATATCTCACAGTTCATGACCCTTAAGCCTGGAGATATCATTTTTTCGGGAACCCCAGACGGAGTGATTTTGGGATATCCTGAATTTCAGCAGGTATGGTTGAAATCCGGGGACAAGATAACTATCAGCATTGAAAAAATCGGAAGATTAACAACAACTCTAGAATAATAAGATAGGAGATGGATATAATGGAGAAAATGCGACTGGGACGTACAGAATTGATGGTAAGCAGAAGTGGCTTTGGTGCGCTTCCGATACAGAGGATAAGCTTCGACGAGGCCAAGGGAATCCTTATAAAAGCATATGAAGGCGGCATAAATTACTTTGACACCGCAAGGCAATATTCCGACAGTGAAGAAAAAATAGGATATGCTCTTTCTGGTGTAAGAGAAAATATCATAATTGCAACCAAAAGCCATGCAGAGGATAAAAAAACATTGTTCGAACATCTGGAGACAAGCCTGAAGAATTTAAAAACGGATTACATAGATATATATCAGCTTCACAATCCGATCGAACTCCCCGATCCAAATGATCCGGATGGGATTTATGCAGGTATGCTCGAAGCTAAGGAAAAGGGGATGATAAGGCATATAGGTATAACCAATCACAGTATAAGGAACGCTATTTTAGCTGCAGAATCAGGTTTATATGAGACCGTGCAGTTCCCGTTGAACGCCCTCTCTTCGGGCGAAGACTTAGAGCTGGTTGAGGTTTGCAGGAAGCTTGATATAGGGGTGGTTGCCATGAAGGCAATGTCCGGCGGATTGATAACGAATCCGGCATCCACCTTCGCTTTCCTGAGGGGATATGGCAATATTTTGCCTATCTGGGGTGTTCAAAGGATGTCGGAGATTGAGGACTTCATAGCCCTTGAGAACAACCCGCCTCCTCTGGATGACCGGATGTGGGAAATCATAAACAGGGACAGGGCTGAGCTTGCCGGAGATTTCTGCAGAGGATGCGGATACTGCCTGCCATGCCCTGTGGGTATAGACATACCTAACCAGGCCAGGATTTCACTGATGATGAAAAGGTTGCCTTATGAGGAATTCCTTGAGGACAGCTTCAGGGAGAAAATGGACTTGATAAACAGTTGCATAAACTGCGGGCACTGCAGGGATAACTGTCCCTATAAGCTGGACACCCCAAATCTCCTCAAAAAAGAACTGAAAAAATATTATGAATTCTATGAGGCGAATAAACTATAGAAAAATGCTATTTAAGGAGGATATATTATGATTAAAGCAAATGCGGTAGTAGGTTTTATTGGTACAGGAGTGATGGGTAAAAGTATGGCTGCCCACCTGATGAAGAAAGGATATTCCGTTCTCGTCAACAACAGGACGAAATCAAGCGCTGACGCATTGATCCAAAACGGCGCGGTGTGGAAGGATAACGTGGCTGACGTTGCAAAAGAAGCGGATATAATCATCACAATGGTGGGATATCCAAAGGATGTTGAAGAAATTTACCTTGGCGAAAAAGGGATCCTGAACAACGCCAAATCAGGAGTATACGTCATAGACATGACCACATCAGAGCCTTCACTTGCAAAGAAAATATATGAAAAGGCGAAGGAAAGGGGGATTTATTCCCTTGATGCTCCGGTTTCGGGCGGAGATGTCGGGGCTAAAAATGCCACTTTGACTATAATGGTTGGGGGAGACAAAGATGCCTTCGAAAACATGCTGCTTGTATTTGAAACTATGGGCAAGAACATAATCCTGCAAGGCGGTGCCGGAGCAGGACAGCACACGAAAATGTGCAATCAGATAGCAATAGCTTCAAACATGATCGGTGTAAGCGAAGCGATGCTTTATGCAAAAAAAGCAGGACTGGATCCAGAGAGGGTGCTGGAGAGCATTGGCGCCGGAGCAGCCGGAAGCTGGTCGCTGAGCAACCTTGCTCCAAGAATGATAAAAGGTGATTTTGAACCCGGTTTTTACGTAAAGCATATGGTTAAAGACATGAAAATTGCACTTGCAGAGGCTGAAAAAATGGGATTGTGGACTCCAGGGCTTGAGCTTTCAAAATCTTTGTATGACGAAATAGTAAGAGAAAACAAGGAGAACAAAGGGACGCAGGTTCTTTTCGAGCTGCTGGATAAATAAATAATTTTTCAATAGACAAGGAAGGGAACCCAGAGTGGCGATTCAGATCACTCTGGGTTCCTTCATTTTATAATTTGAATACCATGAAAGTGTGATAAAATGGAATCAAGCATCTAAAATGATGGGAGGAAGCTTAATGTACACAAGGTTCGCTATAAAGGCAAAGGATAAAATAGGTATCACTGTGGATATACTCAATGCGATATCGAAACAAGGCATCAGCTTGGTTTCGGTGGAGGTTTTTCCTGGCAAGGTAAACATAAAGATCCATGAGATTACGGAAGAGAAGAAAAGGACAGTTACAGATAAGCTTCACAATATTGAAGACGTTGAGTCGGTTCTTGAAACCGACCTACTGGAATACGAGAAGAACGAAAAGAAGCTTATGGCAGTGATAGATACAGTCGACGAAGGAATCCTGATGGTGGACAGGTACGGTAAGATCGAAATATTCAACAAATACTGCGAAGAGCTTTTCAGGTACAGCAAAGAGGAAGTCTTGGGTATGGCGTTGATTGACCTGCTGAACGTCAACCCTCCGCTTATGGACCTCCTGGAGACGGGCAAGAATTACGACAATGTTGAATTGCTTCTGCAGAATGAAAGAGGCTTAGTGCATTACATTACCACAGGTAGAGCCATAAAGAACGATGCGAATGTAACCGTTGCAGGAGTTGCGACCCTCAAGGATATTAACAAGGCGATAAAACTTGTCAGCGTAGTTACATCAACGGAAAAAGGAGCTTTCTCCGAAATAATCGGAAACGGCCTGGAGTTTGAAAGGGTCAAAAACCTTGCAGCAACTGTAGCTAAGGGAAATTCCACAGTTCTTTTAAGAGGTGAGAGCGGCACAGGCAAAGAGCTGTTTGCGAAAGCAATCAAAAATTTGTCAACGAGGAAGGATAAAAGCCTCGTTACCATAAACTGCGCAGCTTTGCCGGAAAATCTGATTGAAAGCGAACTTTTCGGGTATGAGAAGGGAAGCTTTACTGGGGCTGCATCGTCAAGGGAAGGATTGATAAAAGAGGCCGACGGAGGCACTCTTTTCCTTGATGAAATAGGGGAGCTGTCCATTCCCTTGCAGGCAAAACTTCTCAGGGTCCTGCAGGAAAACAAGATCAGGAAGCTGGGCAGCAACAAAGAGGAGAGTGTAGACATAAGGCTCATAGCAGCTACAAACAGGGATCTTGAAGCAATGGTCAGTGAAGGTAAATTCAGGCAGGACCTTTATTATAGGATTAATGTTTTTCCTATATTCATTCCGCCGCTTAGGAAAAGGATGGAAGATATTCCGGGATTGGTTTCTTATTTCATAGAGAAGATCAACAGCAGGATTTTCAAGGACATAAAAGGAGCAAATGCCGGTTTTGTTAACGGCCTACTCCAGCACGACTGGCCCGGAAATGTAAGGGAGCTACAGAATGTAATAGAAAGGGCAATGAATATTTGCGAAAAAAATATTCTTACAGAAGATGACCTGATGCTGAATATCAACAGCGAGCTTCCGTTGAAATACGTTAGCCGCACAGTAGGTGAAGAAATAAAGCTGAGTGACGCCGTGGATATCTTTGAAAGGGAAAAAATATTGAACTCCCTCGAAAAAAACAAAACCATAAGAAAAACAGCAAAAGCCCTCGGGGTTTCACACACCACAATTATAAACAAAATCAAGAAATACAACATAAAGTGGCAACAATAGTTGCCACAAGGAAATTAATGTAACCGTTTAACAAAACAAAGTGGAAATAAATATTGCCACTTTGTTTTGTTTTGACCACATTGCATGCCTGACAGTGTTGGCACGGTTATTGCTACTTTATAAATCATGTAAGTAAATTTATTTTGGAGGTAGTGTATGAAAAGAGATTTTGTAGAGAAAATGGGTTTTTCAACTAGGGCTATACATGGAGGGATTGTTAAGAACGCTTTCGGAGCACTTGCATCTCCTATATATCAGACTTCCACCTTTGTTTTCGATTCAGCTGAGCAGGGCGGAAATAGATTTGCATTAACAGAGCCTGGATACATTTATTCAAGGCTAGGGAATCCCACTAATACTGTTGTAGAAGAAAAGCTTGCCATATTAGAAGGCGCTGAAGCTTCTATGTCAGCTGCATCAGGAATGGGCGCGATTTCCGCTGCATTATGGACTGCATTAAAAGCAGGGGATCATTTGGTTGCAGATGAGACTTTATACGGCTGCACATTTGCTTTGTTAAGCCACGGCCTTACAAGGTTTGGAATAGAGGTTACATTCGTTGACACTACAGATTTGGATGCACTGGAAAAAGCTATGAGACCTGAAACCAAGGTTGTATATCTTGAGACCCCAGCAAACCCTACCCTGAAAATAACGGACCTTGAAGCGGTTTGCAAAATTGCACACAAGGCAGAAAACTGTATGGTAATGGTTGATAATACATTCTGTACGCCATACACACAGAGACCAATTGAGTTCGGAGCAGACGTTGTACTCCATTCGGCAACAAAATACCTGAATGGGCATGGAGATGTTATAGCAGGCTTTGTAGTTGGAAAACAGGATTTTATCGATAATGTAAGATTATTTGGAATCAAAGACATGACCGGGGCGGTTTTAAGCCCGTTTGATGCGTTCCTGATCGCTAGAGGAATGAAAACTCTTTCACTCAGAGTAGAAAAACACAGCTCAAATGCAATGAAAGTTGCAGAGTTCCTGGAAACACATCCAGCAGTTGAAAAAGTTTATTATCCGGGATTAAAGAGCTTTGGACAATATGAATTAGCAAAGAAGCAGATGTCATTACCGGGGGGGATGATAGCCTTTGAGCTAAAAGGTGGAGTAGAAGAAGGAAAGGTAGTCATGAACAATGTAAAAGTTTGTACACTGGCTGTTTCGCTGGGAGATGCAGAAACGTTGATTCAGCATCCTGCTTCAATGACACATTCACCTTATACATGTGAAGAAAGAATGGCTGCCGGCATCAGCGATGGTCTGGTCAGATTGGCAGTAGGGCTGGAAGACGTTGAGGATATCATAGCAGATTTAAAACAGGCACTGGATTTAATAATTAAATAGAATTTTATTTCATAAATTCAAACACCCAAAAAGAGTGACGAATATTTCGTCACTCTTTTATGTTATAATTAATACTAAGAATATTCTCAAGGAGGAGCAAAATATGGGCGTGAAAATTAAGCTTTATCTTTTGAGTGGGGCAAAGGATTCTGGAAAGAGCTCTTTTCTAAAAAATTTGATGGCTCATCTTCCGGATGAAAAAATAGGGATCATTGTCAACGAATTTGGCAGAATAGCCTGCGGAGGCACTACATATAAAAAAAAGGGCGTCTCCTATGTAAAAAGCAACAATGGCTCTGTGTTCTGTTCCTGCAAAAGAGCGTCCCTTGTGGATGCCATGGAAGAGATGGCGGAACATCCTTTAAATTACCTGTTTATTGAAACTGCAGATTTGAATAATCTGGCAAACTTAAGCGATGTTATAAATAAAGTTGTAACTCCTAAGATGGAAGCGTTTGAATACAGCGGTGCCATCAATATTGTGGACGGACTTTATTTCCTGGACAAACTGGAAAACATTGAAGTTCTTGAAAGACAGCTTCTGCACAGCAACCTCGCTGTTATTAATAAAGTTGACCTGATCGGCAAGAAAACTATTGAAAAAATAAAGGCAAAGATCCTGGAAGTGAACCCCGATATCATAATCGAAGAAGCCCAGTTCGGCAAATTCGATTATTCATTTCTTAATGAAGACCTGATCAAGGGACAGCCCTTCCGCTTGTGAAGAACGCACAATAGGGAAAAGGATGAGATTAAACGATCAGTAATAAGGAGGCTAATATGATACTAAAGGGCTTCAGGTTTGGGATGCTTCTGCAGCTTGCTATTGGTCCTGTCTGCATATTCATATTTCAGCTGGCCTCTACGAAAGGGTTCACTGAAGCAGCTGCAGGCGTTATGGGTGTTGTTCTGATAGACGGGGTGTTTATCATTGCTGCTATTCTCGGCATAGCGACCTTGATCGAAAAACGGAATACAAAAACAGCGCTCAGATTCATCGGTGCCGCAATCCTGTTTTTGTTCGGCATAAGCACGATATTTGGACAGTTCGGTATAGTGCTGATTCCGAGCCTGAGTATCAGAGGTGCCAGCAGTGCGAACAGTGCATTTGTCAATACAACCATTATCACAGCTTCGAATCCTCTAACCATAATTTTCTGGGCAGGGGTGTTTTCAGCGAAAATTGCTGAAGAGAATATGAAGAAAAGCGAGATGTACAGCTTCGGAGCGGGTGCGCTTCTATCCACACTTTTTTTCCTCACTCTGTTGGCAGCTGCAGGGGCTATTGTTAAGAACTTCCTGTCAGAGGATATAATAATGGTGCTTAATCTGTTTGTTGGATTCCTGCTGATATTTTTCAGTATAAGAATGGCCATAAAAAGAGTATAATAGTGTGAAAGCAATAAACTTGGCGGTGATTTAATGAAAAAACTTATAATTTATTCGTCCACCCATAAAGGCAATACAGAAAAGGTCGCCAGAGCAATGGCCGAAGCCATAAGAGCTGACCTGATGAAGGTTGAAGGTATGAATGCCAGGATTTTGGAGGATTATGACCTTATTGGCTTCGGGAGCGGTATTTACGGAGGAAGGCCGCATGCGGACCTGATTGAATTCATCGATAAACTTCCAGATAATCTGAGGAAGAAGGTTTTCGCCTTTTTCACCTGCGGGTTTGAAAAATCTAAAACTAACAGCGTGCTGCAGCAGAAATTGAGGGAAAAGGGACTAGAGGTTCTTGGGAGTTTCGCCTGCAGGGGGTACTGCGATTACGGACCTTTTAAGATATTTGGCGGTATTTCAAAGGGGCGGCCAAATGACAGGGATTTGCTGGACGCAAAGAATTTTGTGCTCCGGTTTATTGAATATGCAAAAGACAACACAAGTTTAAGGGGGAAATAAAATTGATACTATCAGGCAGAGAGATCAAGAACAAGATGGGAAAAGAAATAGTCATTGAACCTTTCAGCGAGAAGCAGCTCAATCCTAATAGCTACAACCTGAAATTGCACAACGAGCTTCTTGTATATGATGAAGAGGTGCTTGACATGAAAAAGCAGAATAAGGTTAAAAGTATCGTCATCCCTGAGGAAGGACTGGTTCTTGAACCCGGCAAGCTTTACCTCGGAAGGACTGTGGAGTATACCGAAACTGACAAATATGTCCCTATGCTTGAAGGCAGGTCTTCGGTAGGCAGGCTTGGACTTTTCATACATGTTACAGCCGGCTTCGGAGATGTGGGATTTAAAGGGTACTGGACACTTGAGATTTTCTGTGTACAGCCGATCAAAATATATCCCGATGTTGAAATCTGCCAGATATACTATCACAGCGTGGAAGGCGAATACGACCAATACTGCAGCGGTAAATACCAGAAAAACAAAGGTGTTCAGCCGAGTCTTCTTTACAAGGATTTTGAATAGCTATATAAATCAAGGGCCGCAGGCCGTGGACATATATTCCACGGCTTGTGGCCCAACTTTCTTAGTATACTTTGACTCTTTTCAATGAGACTACCGTTGCGTTGTACAGAAGGTTGCACCCAACTGCATTCATTGCTGCAGCCGGAAGAACAACAGCCAGCATAAGTGCTGTGAATGAACCTGGTAGTCCGACAAGAAGCGCAGCAGATCCAAGGAATACAGTTCCGCTTATAAGGGTTCCCAGTATGGCTGCTGTAAAAATCTGAGCCTGGTCGCTAAACTTTTTATCAAGGACTTTGTACAAAAAGAAAATGCAGTTTGCAGTAACCATTTTATCTATCATATTCGGAAGCTGTCCGCCCGGGAAAGTCGTGGTCATTGCTGCGAATAATCCTCCGACAATTCCGATTAACATGGCCATTTTGTAATCATCCTTGTTAAGCATAATGGCGATAAACATCATGCAGATCATAATGTCGGGCTTCATTCCAAAAAGTATTGGAGGCATAACCTGGTTTAGGATAAGCCCAAGTGCCAGAAACAGTGAAGTTAAAATCATCTTTCTCAAATTCATAATAATAAATCTCTCCTTTTAATTTAAATATATTGTTAATCCAGTCAGACAGATCTTCATTTCAAACCATTCCCATCACCACCTTTTAAAAATAAAAAAACTCCGCCCTAAAACATAGGGCGGAGTATATCCGCGTTGCCACCTAATTTATGCTCTGAAGGAGCATATCTCATTCTCAGATACTGACATATCCTATCCGCTGTAACGTGCGGCTCACGTTAAGTACTACTCCCAAAAAAAAATCTCTGATTTCGGCTTACTCCTACCAGGTCCATTCGCTATAAGTTTTCGTATTGAGATCACACCGCCCTCAACTCTCTGAAACTAAACTTTTATAGGTACTCTTCCTGTTCAAAGGATTATGTTAATCATTATATAATTTGTCTTCAGGAAATGTCAAGCATAAATTCTTGTAGCCGCGAACCGATAAAGTTATAATTTATATATAAAGTGAGAAAACGGATGATAAGGGGATGTTATGGTGGCACATTCAAAAACTAATGCAATGCGAATTCTTGAACAGAAAAACATCGGGTACAATATGAACACATATGACAGCAAGGATGGGAAAATTGACGGCATTTCGGTAGCCGAAAAGATTGGTAAGGATCCGGCGACTGTGTACAAAACACTGGTATCTCAGGGCAGCAGCGGCAATTATTATGTGTTTGTCATACCTGTAGCCGAAGAGCTGGATATGAAGAAAGCGGCCAGAGCTGCAGATGAAAAAAAGGTAGAGATGATAATGGTAAAGGATATTCAAAAAGTAACAGGATATATAAGGGGAGGGTGCTCTCCTGTAGGGATGAAGAAGGAATACAGGACCTTTATTGATTCAAGTGCTGAATCTCTTGAGAATATTATAGTGAGTGGCGGAAGAATAGGCACACAGATAGAACTTAAAGTAGAGGAGTTCCGGAAAGCTGTAAAGGCAGAACTTCATGACCTGATAAAATAAAAACGCAGGAAAATAGACCTCGCACTTGCAGAGTGCGCCGCCGGAAATTGTACAAAACAATGCTGAACACGCCCTTTAGGGCTGCTTATTGAGTTTAATTAAGTAAAATTTTTTGCAAAATATGCGCAATTGAAGAATTGGGTATTGAAATATATCAAATGTGTGTGCTATAATACTAATTGTACTATATTAGTGACTCGGTGCTATAATACAGTTCGAGTTTTTCCCAAATTTGGATAATATTTTACCCTTCTAAAAGTGCCTGAAGCAGGAAGTGCACACACCCTCGCAGGCAAAAATATAATACCCCTCACTAAAATACAGACTTGATCTGTATTTTTATTTTTACTCAAAACTTGATAAACAGAAGGTATATATGTAAAATATGGTTAAGATTATTAAAGGTGAATGGAGTGAATAATATGAAAAAATTCAAAGAGATAACAGCTGAAGAAATCAACGAAAGTCCATTTAAGATGATAGGCAAGGATTGGATGCTCGTCGCTGCAGAGAAGGAAGGAAAAGTGAACGCCATGACCGCTTCCTGGGGAGGCTTAGGTGTTATCTGGAACAAGAATGTGGCATATGTTTTTCTCCGCCCTCAGAGATATACTAGGGAGTTTGTTGATTCGTCAGAAACATTCTCATTGTCTTTCTATGATGAAAGCTATAGAGGGAAGCTGCAGTATCTCGGATCTGTGAGCGGGAGGCAGGAAGACAAGATGGCCAAAGCTGGACTTACACTTTTGGAGGGCGAGGACGCACCTTGCTTTGAGGAAGCCAGGGCTGTTCTCATCTGCAGGAAGATGTATGCACAGAAATTTGAGCCTGATTGCTTTGTGGACCAGAGTGTTGAAAAGGTAAATTATCCTAACAAGGATTACCACATCATGTATATTGCTGAAATCGAGAAAATTCTCATCAGTGAATAGGAAAAAAGCGGTTGCCCGATTAATAGTGGGTTGCCGCTTTTGCTGGAAATAGTCAAAATAATAATCTGCAGATTGGAGGGTGTAATGGGGAAGAACACGCAATATTTCGAATGGGGACACATAGAGTGGATTTACGAACCGGATCCAGGAAGTTCTAAAAATAATATGAGTATAGGAATAACCACGATTTTACCTAATACAAGGCAGAATAAACACATACATTATGGTGACGAGCAATTTATTTATGTGCTTTCAGGAGAGGGCATGCAGCTGATTGGCAGTAAGATCAGTGAAATGAAACCGAAGCAGATATACCATATGGAAGCGGGAACCATTCATGAAACCATTAACAATCGTGATATTCCCATTAAGCACCTCCTTATATCAATTCCAGCCAGCTATGACAAGAATATACCTTTTAAAGAAGATCAAAGTGAGATCGCTGCACAGGAAATTGAATTAGATGAGAGCATTAAAATGAATGAAGAGGTTGGATATATATATAACACTATAGTGGCCCCGCTAAATATAGCTGTAACAATATTTGATGAAGTAGGTAAAGTTGTCATACAAGGGCAGGACTATCCTAAAACCTGCAGGGATGAGTGTCTTGTTGATGGCAGTATAAGGAATTGCCCTATGTACAGCCTCAAAGGAGAATACGATCATATTCATTATGCGGACATATCAGCCTATATTTGCCCTTATGGTTTAACTGTAATCAGTATCCCCGTTGTTATTGGAGGCAAAGTGATTGGTGTTATAAAAGGCGGGCATATCAGGACAGCTGCAGAGAATTCCACTTCCAAAGAAGATATTGTGCCTAAAGGCACGGTTAATGCAGTCCTGATGCAGCTGAGGAAGCTGAGTGACGGTATAAAGAACTACTATATTTTTAAAAATGAAGAGCTTAAATTCAACAGGCAGGAGAACCTTTACAGGGCTTCACTTAAATCGGCAAAAGAAAAAATGCTTAACATACAGATCAGCAATCATTTTCTTTTTAATACCCTGAATGCTTTGGCTGGAATGGCTGTTAAAGAGAAAGCATTTGGGACTTACCAGTCGATAATAGATGTGTCAGGGATGCTCAGATATATTTCCACCAATGAAAACCGCTTCGTCCAGCTTAAAGATGAGCTCCAGTACATCAACAACTATACTAACCTTCAGAAGCTCCGATGCGGTGACAAGTTGGAAATTATTATGGATATTTCTCCAGAAATCCATAATGCCAACATTCCGTTTAACTGCCTTCAGCCTATCGTTGAAAATTGCTTTATACATGGGTTCAAAGACATGAAGGGGGAAATGAGGATCGACCTGACCGGCAAACGGGTAGGAAACAAGGTGGTTCTTGAGATAAAAGACAACGGTGAAGGTATGGCTGAGGAAACGCTGGAGAAGCTTAGGGAAAAAATCAGAAACTATGAAAAATATAATATAAGAGGTATGATGATGGTTTATTCCAAGCTGAAGCTCTTCTTTGAAGATGACTTTGATTTCTCATTAAGCAGCAAGGAAGGAGAGTTCACAGCGGTAAAGATAAGCTACAATATTTGAGTAATAAGCGAGGAGGCAACATGAGAACTGCTGTTATTGTGGATGACGAAAAGTTGTCCGTAGACCTTTTGAAATATCTGATACAAAGATACGAACTTCCTATAAAAGTTGAGGGAGAGGCTTTTTCAGGTGATGAAGGACTTGCGCTCATAAGCAGCCTTAAACCTGACATTGCATTTATCGATATCAAAATGCCTGTCATGAACGGCTTGGAAGTAATTGAGAAAGTCAATGCGGAACAAAATAACAACGTAAGCTTCATTATAGTAACAGCCTACGACTACTTCGAATATGCCCAGACCGCTCTGCGACTTGGCGCAAAGGACATATTGCTTAAACCTATCGAACCAGAATTGTTTCTGGAGACGATGGAAAGGGTTTTGGAGTACAAAAAATCCTGCAACAAAATATTTGACCAGATACTTGAATATATTAACTGTAACTACTGTGAGGAGATGGAGCTGAAGCATTGCGCCGAGATTTATCACACCAGCTCGAGCTATATAGCCCGAATGTTTAAAAAGTACCGAAATACAACCTTCAGTGCATATATAAATGATTTAAGAATGAAAAAAGCAAAGGAACTTCTGAAAAATTCAGACCTGACTATCAAAGAGGTTTCCTATAAGACAGGCTACAATAACCTGAATTATTTCTACAAAATTTTCAAAAAATCGACAGGTATGACGCCGAGTATGTTTAAAATCAAATGAAAATAGCATATAATTAAAAATGAATGAAGTATTATAAAGATTCAATTTATTATAAATGCTAAGGAGGTATTTTAATGTTTACTAATCACAGACCAGTATGGGCAGAAGTCGATCTTGATATAATCGCCAGCAATATGAGGAATATCAGGGCAGTGTCTAAAAGCAGAGAGATTTTCGGCGTAGTTAAGGCTGATGCATATGGACACGGTGCAGTGGACATTGCGCCTGTTCTGCTTGAAAACGGAGCAACAAGACTCGCAGTAGCGGTATGCACTGAAGGCGTTGAACTGAGAAAATCAGGTTTGACCTGCCAGATAAACGTTCTTGGAGTTACCCCCCCTACACTGTTCGGAGATCTGCTTGAATACGAGCTTGAACCTGTGGTGTTCAATTATGGCTACGCAAAAGAGCTTTCAGAATTTGCAGGTATAAGAAATAAGACTGTAAAGATACATCTTGCTGTGGATACAGGTATGGGGAGAATCGGATTCCTTCCATCGGAAGAAACTGCAGATGAGGCAGTGAAGATAAGCAAGCTGCCAAACCTTGAAATCGAAGGTATATTCTCTCATTTCAGTACCTCTGACGAGGCTGACAAGGATTATTCCAACCAGCAGTTCGAAAAATTCAAATGGTTTACAAACAAGATCGAGGAAAAAGGCCTTTTTATAAAGCTTAAAAACGTAGCAAACAGTGCGGCGATTTCAGATCTTCCTGAAACACATCTTGACGGTGTAAGACCAGGAATGATCCTGTATGGCTATTATTCTTCAGACGATGTAAATAAGAGCGTATTGCCAATACAGCCGGCAATGACATGGAAGGCGAGCATCCTTCACATAAAGGAGCTTGAACCTGGCCAATATGTGGGTTATGGAAGAAAGTTCAAGACTGAAAGAAAGAGTGTAATAGGAACACTGGGTGTGGGTTACGCTGACGGCTATACAAGGATGCTGTCAAGAAAAGCAAAGGTAATAATTAACGGGAAATTTGCTCCTGTAGTAGGGAACATCTGCATGGATCAGTGCATGATCGATCTCACAGATATAGGAGATGTAAAAGTCGGTGATGATGTAATATTGATGGGAAGGCAGGGAGAAGCAAAGATGGACGGAAACGACATAGGTGCTTTGCTTGGGACCATCGTAAATGAAGTTGTATGCATGGTTGGCAGGAGAGTTCCAAGGGTATACATAAAGGACGGTAAAGTCGTTAAAGTTAGAAATTACTTATACTAAAATTATATACTTCATAATGTCAAAACCTGATATTCCTATTGCATGGCGCAAGGGATATCGGGTTTTGTTCAATTCTGTTCAATACCAGTTCAATTTTATTAATTACTGAAAACGATTTAATGTGTGATAATACAGTTAAGGTAAGTCATATTAATAAATATAACGAATTTAAAAAGGGGGTAATGATATGTTGAAAACTGTAAGGCAAAGCGACAAGGAACTTTACGATATCGTTATGAAAGAGTGGGGACGCCAGAAGACAGGCATCGAAATGATTGCTGCAGAAAGCTATGTCCCTATGGAAATACTTGAATTACAAGGAAGCGTCATGACCAACAAGACAATGGAGGGATTCCCCGGAAACAGATATCATGCAGGGTACAAATATATTGATGAGCTTGAAACGCTTGGAATAGAAAGAGCTAAAGAATTGTTCGGCGCAGATCATGCAACAATTCAGCCCCATTCAGGATCAAATGCAAACCAATGTGTTTATGCCACCATCCTTAAGCCGGGAGATACTATACTGGGCATGAGGCTCGACCAGGGAGGACACTTAACCCATGGCAGCAAAGCGAATTTCTCGGGAAAAACATACAACAGTATTTCTTATGGGTGCAACGCCGAAACGGAACGCATTGACTATGATGAACTGGAGAGGCTTGCAAATGAGCACAAACCAAAGCTTATAATTGCTGGAGCCAGCGCATACCCAAGGTTCATAGATTATGAAAGAATCAGCAAAATCGCCAAATCAATTGGTTCATACTTTATGGTGGATATGGCTCATGTTGCTGGACTGGTAGCTGCAGGTATACATCCGAATCCTGTACCTTATGCAGATTTTGTAACCGGTACCACCACAAAGACTTTGGCTGGAGCTAGGGGCGGGTTTGTACTCTGCAAGGAAGAGTTCGCAAAGAAGCTTGACCAGGGAACATTTCCGGGAGCTCAGGGATCAATGCACCTTGAAAAAATGGCAGCGAAAGCATTTACTTTCAAAAGAGCAATGACTCCGGAGTACAAGGAATTGATGAATCAGGTAATAAAGAATTCAAAGAAACTTGGAGAAGTTCTTGTGGGCTATGGCTTCAGACTCGTAACTGGGGGAACAGACAATCATCTGGTACTGGTGGATTTAAGACCTAAAAAAATCACTGGATTGCAGCTTGATACAGCCCTTGATTATGTAGGCATAACCGTAAACAAAAACCAAATTCCAAATGACCCGCAGAAGCCTGCAATAACAAGCGGAGTCAGAATCGGGGCAACAGCCATGACTATTAAAGGCATGAAAGAAGCCGAAATGGAAATAATCGGCGATCTAATAAATGAAGTTGCAGCTAATGTTGAGAACATTGATGCGCTTGATGCTATAAGAGTTAAAGTACAGGAGCTGGGATCCAAATTCCCATTAAACTATCCTGAGTATTATGAAGCTGAGTAGGGGCAAATCAAATTTAGGAGTCGGATCATGAAAAACAAGCTAAGCATTGTCAAAGATTTGATGAAGCAATACGATGGATCATTTTATATCTACGATGAAAGCATTATCTCAAACCAGATAAAAACACTTTCGTGCAATTTTCCTCAGTTCGAGTTTTTGTATTCAGTTAAGACAAATCCATTTGCTCCTATAGTGAATTTTGCCGCTTCAAAGGGATTTGGCGCAGATGCATCCTCACCGGATGAAGTTATGATAGCTCATAGAGCTGGTTTGTCTTATGAAAAAATACAGTATTCAACTCCCGGAAAAACACGCAGGGACATCGAAACGACTATTGATAAAGCTATAATCATAGCCGACAGCTACAATGAATTGATTTTGATCAATGACATTGCAAAACAGAGGAATATCTATATAAGAGCGGGATTGAGGATAAATATGGATTTCTCCATGGATGGAGGAAAAGGTTCGAGCAGCAAATTTGGTGTTGATGAAAATACGCTGCTCGAACAGAAAGATTTTGTTAACGGCTTATCAAATATAAAAATCTTTGGAATCCACGTACATCTGCGCAGCCAGGTTCTAGACCACAGCAAGCTTTACCGGTATTACGAGAAAATATTTGAGTTGTCCCTGTTTTGCAAGGAGGTAATGGGCTGGGAGATGGAGTTCATCAATTTCGGCGGAGGACTTGGCATAGTCTATTCACTGGCCAATGAAGCACCTCTTGATTTAGAAAACCTGAGCATTGAATGCGAAGGATTGATCCGAAGGTTCAAGGATAAGCTAAAAGCAAGGCTCTGCATAGAGACGGGAAGGTTTGTGATTTGCGAAGCCGGCTGGTATGTCACCCCTATAGTAGATATTAAGGAGTCAATGGGAACTAAATATCTTATAGTAGAAAAAGGACTCAACGGTTTCATGAGACCGTCCATTGCAGAGCTAGTTGCAGCCTATGCACCAGTCGGCGGAGATTTAAAGGCTTCGGAGCCGTTATTCACGGTAAAAGACGCTTTTGAATTTATAATACCTGAAGGAAATGAATCATGCCTCGAAAAGGTAAGTATAGTTGGAAGTCTGCCCACTGCTGCTGACATAATGGTTAAAGATGCAGTTCTTCCAAAAGCTAGCATCGGTAATATTGTGATTGTATCAAAGGCCGGAAGCTATTCATATTCATTGTCTCCGATGCTGTTTGCAAACTACCAGGTTCCTTTCCAATTCTACTTGAAGACAGACGGTGGAATTTGCAAATAATATCCTGACTATTACGAAGCTGAATGAATTTTTTAACAGCTATAATGTTTTTGAATTTTACGCATTTTTGCAAGAATGTTTGCTATAATAATGCAAGCAAAGTAAATAAATTCGGATGAATGCATCAGAAGATAACGTTTTGTTAACCGAAGAAGCAATAATAAATCCGCACAGATTTATTAGAAACTGTCAGGTGAATGAACTGATGCAGGACGAAACTCTGAAAATCTTATTTTCGCAATAAGAACCGTAGGGGAAAGGCATATTAATGTCAAAGCTCTCAGGTGAAATAACAGAGATCATGTGGATGTTTTTTTAACGTCTTCATGATCTTTTAATTTGCTTAATAATATCAAACGGAGGAATGTTTATGAGCACACAAAACTACCTGACACCTGAAGAGATTACTGATTACACCATCCAGGCAGGGGTGAAAAAAACAAAACTTACTGCATTGAACATGTTTATACTGGGGATTTTAGCGGGAGCATTTATAGCTTTTGCAGCGGAGGGCTCCAATATGGCCGCATATAATTTGTTCGCAAAACCCGAAACCTATGGCCTTGGAAAAGTTCTGGCAGGTGCTATTTTTGGGACCGGACTGATGCTTGTCCTTGTAGCTGGAGGAGAACTGTTCACGGGCAATACAATGATAATAGCCGGAATCCTTGATAAGAAAGTCACACTAAAAGGTATGCTGAAGAATTGGTTTTTCGTTTACCTTGGCAATTTCGTGGGCTCCGTATTCATTGCCTATATGATGAACCACTCGGGACTTTTTAGCTGCAGTTCAGGGCTGCTGGGAGGAATGACAATAAAAATAGCAGCATATAAAACCGGTCTCACATTTTCACAGGCCTTTTATCTAGGGATAATGTGCAACTGGCTGGTATGTCTGGCTGTTTGGATGTGCTACGGAGCTAAGGATATGACAGGCAAATTGCTCGCTGTGTTTTTCCCGATCTGGCTGTTCATAACTTCCGGCTTTGAACACAGTGTTGCAAACATGTACTATGTTCCAGCAGGGATTATGGCCAAGACAACCAAGGCTTATACAGATTCTGCCATTACACTGGGGGTTACACCGGAAAAGCTGGCTCATCTTAACTGGGGAACTTTTCTCATCCACAACCTTGTGCCGGTGACATTGGGAAACATAGTCGGAGGCGGTATATTCGTGGGTGGAGTATATTGGTTCGTGTACCGCGGAAATAAAAAAATTGCAGTAAAGCAAAGAGCAGCTTAGCAATACTCAGAAATTTGTAACGAATTTGTTAAATATTAATAAAAGGTGAATGTTGTTTACACTTACCTGATAATATTTGTTATAATGAATACAGCAAAACTAAATAAAGTCGGATGACGGCTGCAGGAGATAACATTTATGTTAACCGAAGAGGCAATAATAAGTTCTCACAGACTTATTAGAAACTATCAGGTAAGCGAACTGTTGCTGGACGAAACTCTGAAAATCTTTTTTGGAAATAGAGAACCGTAGGGGAAAGACACTTAAGGTGTCAAAGCTCTCAGGTTAAATAACAGAGATCATGTGGATGTGTTCAACAGCCATATGATCTTTTAATTTGCTGAATAAATAAACGGGAGGAATATTTTATGAAAGCAAATGAATCATTAAGGATTGAACAAGAATACAAAGCCGTGAAAAAGTCTGCGGGGCTTATGGATTTTCCAACAAGGATAGGAAAGATACAGATTAAGGGCAAGGATGCATACAAGTACATCCAGAACCTCGTTACTGCCGATATAAGCTGCCTGTGCGACAACAAGGGCACGCATACGCTTATGTGCTATCCGGACGGCTCGGTAATGGACGCGCTGGTGCTTTACAGATTAAGAGAAGACAATTACCTGATCGTAATTTCTTCAGGGAATGTTGAAAAAACATTTAAATGGCTTATTAACAGAAAAAGGTATCATGACATTAGCATTAACAATCTGTCTGAGAAACTATATCAGATTTCTCTGCACGGGCCTAAATCGACAACCATTCTGAAAAAATTGATGGGATTCGGCATTGAGGATATAAATTATATGAGCGTACAGCAAAATGTTACCATAAGCGGTAACAAATGCATTATTTCTAAGATGGGTTACGGCGGTG
>Ga0209540_10001114_pt1 | contig 21352 bp, 17 predicted proteins | sample BarGraIncu01121A_FD_184501 | JGI IMG/M metagenome (GOLD analysis project Ga0209540, IMG submission 184501) | Arctic peat soil microbial communities from Barrow, Alaska - Barrow Graham LP Incubations 011-21A (SPAdes) (version 2) | ecosystem: Environmental > Terrestrial > Soil > Wetlands > Peat... | reverse complement strand
GTGCGTGGTCACGATGTATATATTCCATCGCCAGAGGCTGAGCTGGTCCTGCTTGCGGCGCACACGGTATTCAAAGAGCTGCAGGTCACACTTGCGGACTTCTTGCATGCGGAGCACTTGGTCAAGCAGGTGGATTTGGAAAAGGTGTCTGACATCGTTCACAAACAGGATTTGGCGGTTGCATTTTCAGCGTTCGCGAGTGCGGCCAACGCTATGAGTGTATTACTGTACGACGCGCCACTGGAGTCCTTGCGATTGCACTCGGCGACACTATCATCCGGACGAACAAGAATTGACGGTATGGTAAGGAGGAACTTTAAGCGCCAGCCCTCGGTGCCTTATCACTACAGCTCTATGATCATTGCCATAGCATACCTCGACAAATTTCGACACGATCCAAAGGAACTGCTGAGTGCGACCGTGAGCCGACATGCCCTCACAGTCTTCTCACGACGCTTCCACGGAGATGGTGGTTGAAATGCACGTGTGTTTTATCGGTCAAGAGATACACCCGCCGTGGATTAGGGGAGATCCGCAACTCTTCAAGGAGATAATTCGCGCGCTTGAGGGCACAGACCTCGACGTCTCCCTCATCACGACGTATTCCGACCGGGGTCGCACGACCGACGATTTTGACGCGTTCGCGACGGGATTGAAGCATGTCATCATCACTCGTAGCAGCGGAGACCACAATTATTCACCCCGGGCGTACCACCTCAACACGCTTTATCTAACGCGCGCGGCACTGAAGCTCGTCAGGGAGGAACGGGTAGACATATTTCACTTAGGGAGCCTGAATGCAGTGCTATTTGCGCCGTTATTTAAGCGATGCGAGTCCCATCAGTCACAGGCGAAGTTGGTCCGTCATATGTATATGTTGCAAGACCTGAGTCGTTATACCACACCCCTTCGACGTGCTTCCTATACTTACCTAGATGCAGTAGCTGCAACGTCAAAAACCATCTACGAACAGCTTTGTCAGTTGCACGTCGATCAGCAAAAACTCTTCATCATCCCACCAATAATAGACACAGACTTTTTCAGACCGACGAATGGGTTGAGCACGACGCAAGGTAACCCTAGCCTCCTTTATCTGGGGTCGGTAACGCCTAACAGATTTCCTCTCAGCGTGTTACACGGAGTACGATTACTCAAGGAATACGGATGGACCCCGCAGCTTACGATAGTAGGTCGTTACCCGTTTGAAGGTGAGTGGATAGGCAGGATAATGCAACGCGCGTCTGAGCTGGGAGTGCAAGACAGTGTCATTGCTTATATCAAAGCCCTTAATGAGATTGAGAAGGTTACGTTATATAATTCAGCTGACATCGTCCTCGCTCCATTCGGAGGATTCGTTGCAGCAACGCAGCCGCCACTCGTTTTACTTGAGGCTATGAGCTGTGGCAGGATTGTTTTAGCAACGAGAACACAAGATATGGAGCACGTGATTGAGCACGGTAAAAATGGCCTCTTCGTCGACGACTATGACCCGGGGCATCTCGCTGATACCATCAATTTTGGGTTAGTGTCAGGCAATGCTGAGCGCCTCAGAGCGAACGCGCGGGCCACAGCGGTGAACGACTTTTCAAAAGACCACGTCACAGATACGATCCTGCAGATGTACGACACAGTTCTGACTCGATAAGTTCGCGAGGCAACATGGAGAAGGGCAGGTGGTAACTGTAAATTCCTTGCAGCGCTTGGCAGGCCATCTAATTTGTCTTTCGGGCATCGACGGCACCGGGAAGACGACCCTCGCAATGAGGCTCAAAAACGAACTAGAAGTAAATGGGGTCAAGTGTAAATACGTCTGGTTTCGGAATGCACGTTTGTTAAGCCTCCCATTCCTCGCGTTATGTTACCTGGCTGGATTTGCTGAGATCGCGATAATTAATGGAAACAAGCGTGTCGGCATCTATTATTTCTACAGGAACCGGATCGTAGCACGTCTATGGCTTTGGATATCCGTGGTCGATTTGCTGTTCGTATCTCTGTGGAAGATTAAATTGCCGTTACGGCTAGGAAACACAGTCATTGCTGACCGATACGTAATTGATGCGCTCGTTGACCTAATGAGCGATACAGGAATCACTGACCTTAACAGCTACCCATATAAGCTCCTGTTGAAACTCTTGGATGCTCATTCCGTGGCAACTGTCTTGACGGTAGACGAAGAGGAGTCGTTGCGCAGAAAAGATGACTCGATCAGTTCAGCGTATCTGGTGCAGAGACGGCAATTATATTTGTTAGTGGCTAAGGAACTACAAATTCCTGTTATCGATGCAAAGCCGACCATAGACATAGTGTGGTCTAACGTGGTAAATGCGCTATTTAAGCAGCTTAGGTAGTAATGAGATCTCTCGCGAAAAAGAAAAATTGGACGCGATCACTACGTATTTAGATGTAGTGACCGCCAGGTTCAGTATCTAATGCGACTAACTCAAAGAGATCGGCCTTTTAATCTCAACGCGAATTAGCGATAAGGGCTAGTCGGCTAACACCAATCGCAGTCGATATCGTCTTTCCTTTTTGCGCAGATTAAGGTATTGTCTCGAGAAAGAACCAATCGGTAGGTACACAAGAATTCAAAAACTAGTGAAGATGGAAGCCCATTAAGCTTACTAGTGGCCGAGTTCGGATTCAGCAGCACTTCGGCATCGCGTAAGTGATCAGCGCACGTGTTTGTTCAAGCGACAAGCAATTCATTACTTGATTTTTCGTATCCAAAAGCTGAGGTGCCCGCCGCTATTTCGCGCATAGGAACTGAAAGCGTTTTCTAGCAAATCGGGATGGTTCAGATGCATATACTCAGCGGCCCACAGTATTTCGTAGCTTTCGTTAAAGGTCAAGAATGCTTGCAAAATATACTGTTCCGTCCAAAACCGAAGACGCTTCATCACCCATTCTTTGGGGTATTCCCTCGGGAGGAATATGTCGTGTATGTGCACGATTACACCATTGCCAAGGCGCGGAAGTAGTTTCAAATACTCATATTGAACATCATTTCCGATCGTTAACACGTGGCTAGAGTCGATAAAAAGGATGTCATTCTTCGTTAGGTTGTCAAATTTTGAAAGGGAAACGTTTTGCACTTCGTCAATAACTAATTCTGATAAGTGGGGGAAGCCGGTTTTAAGAACTAACGATGGATAAGGCTCAATTGCGGTCAAAGTGCACGTGTAAGTTGGATCCTCTTGTTGGTTCTGCGAAATTGCCTTTGAAGCAAGCATCGTTGAGTAGCCTGAGCCGATCTCTATTATTCTTTGTGGCTTAAAATGGCGTATGAAGCAGTAAAGAATTTCGCCATCTACAGCCTCAAAGTAATGGTTATCGATATAGTATTCGTGCGGAACCGCAGTTTTATTTCGGCTAAAAGCATCGTATTCAATCTTGAATTTACGTTCAAATGTAGCTAGCAGCTCTAGTTGGCACCGCTCATTAAAATCAATGCCAGGGAGGGCTGTGGGCCGGTTCGCACTTGGCCACAAGTCCTCTCTGAGACTGCGAATACGCGGCACCGCACTATAAAAGCTATGAAAGTGGATAGGGGTAATATTTATACCCAGCATTTGGCCAAACTGAAAAAATGATCGCGCAGCCAAATATAATAGTTTTTTTCTCACTGATGTCATATTTTATCTCACAGTGACATAAGCGCGTGTACGTGGCTTATGCATTGTTCGTGCGTGCAATTCAATTGATATACGTTTCGATCTTAACCTCTATTTGAGATGCAGGCATAATCTGTCATAAAAACATAGCCCAATCGCAAGCTCTCTCGCGCGCCTAACAGACATTGACGGCACAGGGAAGACCACCCTGGCAATGATGCTCAAAAGCGAATTAGATTCACTGGGGGTCAGATGCGAGTATGTGTGGTTTCGCAATGCACGAGTGTTGAGTCTTCCGTTCCTTGCGCTGTGTTATCTCACTGGATTTGCAGAAATAGTGACCATCAGCGGAAAACGGGCAGGCGGCTATTATTTTTACAAAAGCAAGCCCGTGGCGCGTGTCTGCTGTGGATATCCGCGATTGACATGCTCTTCGTGTCTCTGTGGAAAATCAAGCTACCGCTGTGGCGAGGACGCACAGTAGTTGCAGACCGATACGTAATTGATGCGCTCGTTGACTTAATGGACGACACAGGAATTACCGATCTTAACAGCTATCCGTATATGCTCCTGTTGGGACTCTTAAATCGCTGTTCTGTTACAGCTGTCTTGACGGTGGACGAAGAAGAATCGTTACGGAGAAAAGATGACTCGATCAGTTCAGCGTATCTGAGCAAGCGACGAAAACTGTACGAGTCGGTGACTCGAGACCTACACATTCCTGTGATCGATGCTAAGCCGTCAATAGAAGTTGTTTGGTCCAATCTGATTGATGTCCTGTATAAGCAAATGGCGCAGCCCGAATGAGATCATGTCGCGTAAAAGAAGGGCAAAGAAAAGAAACGTCCATTGGTGCGATCTTTCATCAATGAAGAACGCGGATGCTCCTGTAACGATCGGCGAGTTTTGAGATTGTTTGTATACGTACTTGCAACTAGAACAAACGATAGAAGGAAAAAACGGCGGATAATACGCGATCGAGCTATCATCTACCGCACCCGCGAGGAAAAGTGTAGGAGAGTCGCTTCACGGAGCCGAGCGGTATGAAAGAAAAGCGAATGAAACAATATTGGTAAAAATAAGCCAATTTTGGTAAAATAAGCCAATTTTGGTAAAATAAGCCAATTTTGGTAAAATAAGCCAATTTTGACGACGTACACAAAAGCAAACTCTTTTTAGCGAGGACGCTAAATATTTGCGTACCTATGCGCCATCTATAAGTGTCGTAAATCCGCCGGAGTAAACTGCCATGGGGGGAACCATGTCTACGAAAAAACGACTCATAATCTTTGCGGTCGCTGCTCTCTTGGTCTCGATGTCGTTACTTTGTGACGTTACTACTGCCGCTACGCCCACCACCCTCACCGTCTCCGCTCCCGCCACCGTCTTCTCCGGGCAGACCTTCAGCGTCACCGGACAGCTCACGGCAAACGGCACCGCCCTCCCATGGAAGATCATCACCCTCCAGAACTCCACCGACAACGTGACCTGGACCACCGTCACCACGAAACAGAACTACGCCGACGGCACCTACGCCTTCATGAATCTAAACGAGATGGTCGCACATACCCTGTACTATCGCACCACCTACGCCGGCGCCACGAGCAACGTCGTCAGCGTTACGGTCACCAAGGTCACCAAGATCCCCACCACCCTCACCGTCTCCGCTCCCGCCACCGTCTCCCCCGGGCAGACCTTCAGCGTCACCGGACAGCTCACGGCAAACGGCACCGCCCTCCCATGGAAGATCATCACCCTCCAGAACTCCACCGACAACGTGACCTGGACCACCGTCACCACGAAACAGAACTACGCCGACGGCACCTACGCCTTCATGAATCTAAACGAGATGGTCGCACATACCCTGTACTATCGCACCACCTACGCCGGCGCCACGAGCAACGTCGTCAGCGTTACGGTCGACACTCTCTGAAGGGGATGGGATTAGTATCCTCACAACAAATAGCGAACCTGCCGTTAACCAGTCTTTCACTATTTACGGAACTCTACAAAACGGAGTTAGTGGCACGCCCATCGCAGGCCAAACGATCAACTTGACGTTGACAGCGAAACGAGGTGGATTTGAAACAATCTCTTGGCAACGTTGCCTACGAAACCGACGTTTGATCGAAGACGCTTGGTCGGATATTTGATTTGTCCGAAACCTGAAGCTCACCTATCTAAGCGAGATTATTCTCAAAACTCAACAGCGCATTGATTTCGCAAAGCTGCACGCCGAGATTCCCTGTGTTTTTGATAGATAGGGGCGGGATGGATAGCTCCATTCCAGACTATGCGAGAAAGCTAGCGCGCGGAGTTGTCTGCGATGCGCGGATGTTAACGTGGGATAGAGAAGTTGTGAGATCTCTTGAATGTTTGCGTATAATGAGAACAAACCACAGATGAAAGAAAGCGAATTTGGTGAAGATTGTAGGAACACTATCGTATCCTTCTGGGCAGAGTTGACGACCATTTCTTTAAAATACGTCCAATTACAGGCGAAAATAACCCCAAGGACCGACTAAACGGATATTACTAAGCTCTATACCCGCAGTTTTCGATTCACAGCTTTTTGATCTCAAGAAATTCACCGGCTCGGCTCTAACACTCCAAAAAAAATTCGTCTTATCTATGCGTCTCGAGGCCGAACCTCTCTTCTTCTCTCCATAGGGTGTGGAGATCGCACAAATATCGTCGCTGCTAAAGAGATATTTATTTGTGCGTTTTCGTGGAAACTTCTCTGATAATCTGCAGCAAGACCAAAAGACTGCCTAGTAGACAATCGCAACTATTTTACCGCCAGCGATTGAATCGCCGAAACGCGTGATTTGCACGGTTTCATGTTTTCCAGCCGACAAACAAATGATTGAGCCCCCATTGCGTAAAAAAATACTTCTTTCTAATATGCTTGAAACCAGCTCGCGAGAGTCGTTCAACTATCTCTGAATCCAACACATAATAAGGGTCGTTTTCTTCTGTGAAATCCTTACGTCTAAGGTCTTCGCGTCGGAATAGCATTGTATGGACGATTATTTCGGCTATCGGATTTCCAAAAGTCACAACAATGTTGCCTGATTGCTTCAAGCACCGATACGCTTCGGAAAGTTCTTTGTCTCTTAAAGGCTCTGGAATATGATTCATATTTGCAATAAACGTAACCGAATCAAAAGAAGCATCTTTGAACGGGAAATGGGTAATATCCTCTACAACTTCATCGGGTGCTAAACCAGGGTGTTGGTAAACGTCTATGCCCTTCCCTTTTCCTTTGAGCCACTTATTGACAAAATGATTGTTAGTCACGCAGCCAACATCAAGACAATAGCCATGCACCTCCCGAGCCACATAATCATATCTCTCCGATCGCAATGAGGATAAACCCCCATATAGACGTGAGTCCCCATCGGTCATCGCGTCCCGCTAGCACGAATGCTCGTACTGGAAACGTGATAAAATCTTTCAGCTTATCCCTTCTTGTGCGCAGCATACATCTTCCTAAAACTCGCCTCGTTCGTCACTTCAGATTCGGCTCCTCTGTCGCTCAGTCTTTTTCTATAACCTCTGAAACAGAGCGTTGAGTGTTGCTTGGGGGCGGCGGCAGTTCTTATGGATAACAAGATACATTTAATTGTTTGTAAACAGGATGAGCCCATACGACATATCTGGGCTTCTTTGCTTTTCCCGAATTCACTCATAGAGATGGACAGATAAGTCCGAAATTAGTTTCCGGTGAAAAAAATGTTACTGACTGGCTAGGCTCATGACTTCAATTACGGCACTAGTGGCGCAGGTCGCTAATCAATAGCGGATTGGGGCGTCACTAAGCTCGATCAAGCGTGCTCTCCAGCCGAAGCACAGACAGCTCTTTTCCTAACGCATCCCCCACTTCGTTTAGTAGGGTTATAAACGGAATATAAGCGCAACGCGGAGAACGAGGTGGCCGCTTTATAGACTTTCAGTTTGCCGGGCGCTTTCTCAGATCCTGGCATGCGTGAGCGAATTCATTCCGCTATCACCATCAAGACCTCGCAGAAGGTCCTCCTGTCAGGGTGTTATGTGGACAATCTGTATGATTATTGTGAGCCTTTCAAAATTCGTAAGAAGAAATTGATTTCTTCAGTCGTGAAACCCCTTAGAGCAAGCAAGATGGAAAGGTATATAGCAGCAGATACTCCGACCGATAAAATTATACTTGCGAGTCCCGCTGGATTCCAGAAGAACAGCAGCAAAGAGATTGCAGCCGATGTACCCACGCACTTGATGATGAACGCGGTTCCGATGTCAAACTTGAAGTGCCGAAACGAGTAGCTTGCGGTGAAAGTAAATGCGACGATATATGCAACCAGCGTCGTGATTGCGGCGCCAAGGATTCCGAGATATGGTATCAGGATGAGGTTTAAACCTACGTTCAGCGCTGCAGCGACCATCCATATCAAAGCAGTAACAGGTGTCTTCTTCTTCAGCGTGATGGCTATGATCACAACTTCGTACGCTCCGAGAAAGAGGGCTCCTGCGGCGATAAACGGCACAACTAGGTAGCTGTGCGCAGCGATGTCTGGCGTGGATATTATTGTTAGTATAGGCTTCGACAAAACCGATAACGCGCAGACGCTCGGTATAGCAATTCCAAAATAATACTTCCACGAGTACTGCATAATAGTTCTCACGCTGTGCACCTCGCCTGTGTCGTAATATTTTGCCAGAAGCGCGGGGAAGATGATAATGAACGGCTGCGAGAGCATCGTGATGCTCCTACCCAAGCTGTATGCAGGGGAGTAGTAGCCGACAGCAGCAGTGCCCAGTAAAAGGCCTATAATGTAAACGTCACTCGAATTGGTAATCCAGCCCGATAGACTTGCAGGAAGCAAGGGCAGGCCGAGATGAATATATTCTCGCATGTTCGTAAATCGAGGAAGAACGATACCGATCTGTCGTAATATGAGAAAAACGATGATGGATAGCAGGACAAGTTGCGCAATGAGCAACCCGATAACAGCACCTTGCAACGTATGGCTAGTCAAGACAAAGTAGCTTATGAACGCGACTTGCGAATAAGTTTGAAGGAGGATTAACGCGGAGTATTTTGTTATTTGCTGGAATGTTCTAAAGTAGATAAGAAGAAATGCATTGAGACACGCGATAAAGATGCTTATAGGGAGAAAGAGCGCAACGCCGAGTTCGTTATTGAATGTGCTTATCGCAATTTGTCGCGCAAATGTCATAAACAGACCTGAAATAACTAAACTGACAATAACGACACAGCTTAAGAGGGAGTAAAAAGCTTCCTGAATAGCACGGGCATCTGTCAGACTGGGCAGAAATCGCATCATCGAATTCCCCAGCCCAAGCATCGCTATAGTGGGCATAAGGCCTATCGTTGCCATAAATATGGCCCAGCTGCCAAAATCAGTGATGGTGAGGTTCTTCGTGAGAACTGGAATGAGGATAAGCGCGCCTAATGTTGCTAGAACATTACTGGCACCAGCTAATCCCAGTCGTTGAATTAGGAAATTTTTTGACGGCATTGTTAGTTTAGATAATCTGACAGAGGGGGATTATTCGGCAGATTTATTCGGTCATTTTCTTATTTGTTGAATTGAGCATGTAGGTCACCGTAATAAAATAAATACCTCAGCGAACGGATATTCGAGTTGCTGGCGCGGCGACCGTGCGGCATCTCCTAAAGCGTTCACTCACCCGACATCGCGTAACCGATAGCTCTCTCTTTGTTCCTATCCGGCTTGCGCACAGCTGGTCCCTCAGGCTTCGCCAAAGTCCCGTTTGTTGGCGAAGAAACTGCACCTTTACCTTTACCAAGTCAAGGGAGTTAAGTATAGAGAGACTTTGACCGAGAACGACATTTTACTCGAGTTGACATAAGACGCAGCAAACACTGAGCAAGCGCAGGAAGCGCTCTCCCTTTACGAATGTGTGTCTCTCTTGAACATATCTAAGCGTTAGCTCGTTCCTTGCGGATGCTTATGTCTTGATCGCTTCGTGGGTTTTTACGGCAGCTGCTAAATGTGCTCATATAGCATAGCGTCCCAGTTGTCTAACATTTTTGCCAATTCTGGAGTCCATACGATCTAATATTCTAGCAGCGCTAAGCACTTCGACTCAATGCTCGTTAGCAGAAGTTCAATCTAGCGATCCAAGAGAGCGTTAGAGAGTGTAGCAGTGTCATAAATGGCGCCATAAGCAATATAGTTCTGAGCGCTTCAGTCTGTGGGGAAGCACGAATAGCTTTAGTTCATTTCCTTCGCAAGGCCGTACTGTTTAAATCGAAGGGCATTGTAAATGCCTTGATGCGGCGTTTTTTGTCATTCATCGGTTGCGATTTTCTTACATTTGGATATGTGCCAAGCGCAGGTGGTCGACGTGAACACTACTTGCAGTACCGATACGTCCCCGATGCGGGTTACTTCGTTTAGTGCTGTGGTAGCCGGTGCCCTTCGCGGTCGCGTTCTTGTCGGCGTTTGCCTATGCGGCGCTTTTCTCGCGACATTTGCCTGCTTTATATTTCCGAGAGATTCCGGATCGGGTGCCCTATTAATGGTAAAATTTGTCTTGACGGCCGGTCGCGGTACAGCGGATTGAGGCCGTGGGCTGGGGAGGTAGTGAACTTAACGAGGGGCTCGTTGTATTCGTATAAGCGGGGTTTCCGCGTGGCTGGTGCGGTGGTCCGACGCAGCCTATAAACTCTCATTTCTACTCAAGGTTCACCACCGTGGACTTCGTCTTGTTCGTGGTTGGGGCTCACGTGGCGGTATCCGTTGATGAAAGCAAAGTTTTGGAGATTTGTAAAAAAATCACAATTTTAATATCAATGGCGTGCATCGCAGGAGTGATGGTTTATAGACGATTGACAGTTAATATGCTTCTCAAGTTGTTTGGCAAAGGCTATAAAGATCAGTATCTTAGAATAAAAAGCCTAACGAACGCTAGCGAGCTTATGCAATTCCAAACCGACCATATAGCAGCGTTACTGTTACACGCCGACAGAAATGTGCCCTATTACTCGAATCTCTTCTCTGACGAAGGATTCTTAAATGGGGGTGAATTTAGTCCCTCAGCCTTTGAACGAATACCGCTGCTTACGAAAAAGATTGTCCAAGAGAAGCTTGCAAATTTGACCGCAACCGATATCCAAAAACGAAAGTGGTTTTACGTCCTCTCTGGAGGTTCGACGGGAGAACCAACCCGGTTCATTCAAGATAACGTTTTTACTAAATGGGGCCACGCAACCAGTCATTACTACTACGACGACATGCTCGGGATTAATGAACTAGCTGCCAAGAAAGTGTTGCTATGGGGCGCTCCGCGAGACACATTTCGCGGGACGATTGGAACTAAGGCAACAATCGAAAATTGGTTAAACAACACCGTAGTTTTGAACAGCTTTCGGATGACGCAAAACGATTTGGAACGTTTCATACGCATCATAAACGCGCGCAAACCGGAGCTAATCAGGGGCTATGCAGGCCCGTTGTATGAGTTGTGTAACTACGCCGAAAGCAAGCAAATAGCCCTCCATACGCCGAAACGACTGGTAAGCGCAGCAGAGACGTTGACTAAGGAGATGAGAGAGATGATGGAGGGCGCTTTTGGCACAAAAGTATACAACCACTATGGGGCGCGAGAGATCACGAATATCGCCGGAGAGTGTAGAGACGGGCGCATGCACGTCTTTTCGTTTTGGAACTATCTTGAGGTATTAGACGAGAAAAATCGTCCGGTGCAAACAGGACAGGAAGGAAAAGTGGTGCTAACAAACCTATTCAATTGTTCTATGCCGCTCATCAGGTACGAGATAGGTGATACTGCAGTCCTTGGACCTAAGAAGTGCACGTGTGGCAACCCACTGCCGACGCTAGAAAAATTAACCGGGCGCATCATAGAACGTTTTCTCCTTGACGATGGAACTATAATCCCCGGAGAGTACTTCATCTATCTCATTGGCATTGTCTGCAACAGAGAGCACATCAAAAGATATCAAGTTATACAGGCCGATTACAAAGAGATAGAAATCCTCTACGTCCCAAAGGGCGAGCTAAGTGATTCTGAGAGAGGGGACATTGAGTCGAAAATCCGCATAGTCATGCCAGGCTGCATCGTAAAGTGGCGTCGTGTTGATGATATACCTGCAACCGAGACAGGGAAATACATAGCTACCAAGTCTTTAGTATGGAACTGAGAACGCAGTTACCACTCATCCAACGTGCACGCTCTCATATTCAGATTACAGCGCTCGTGTCCGAGGAAGCAATTAAGCGTGTTTTCAAAATTAGGGCGCTTTTTTTGACGAGATCAAATGATAAGCAAGAACGTTCGTCAAAAAAGCACATAAGAAGCTTGGTTAAAGACGTGAAAGAAATTCAGATTCGCATAGTAATTACGTGCGTATTCCCTCCGTTTTGGCCAACTATGCCCCTATATCTCTCTACAGCAGCCGTGAAAGAGTATCGCTTGTTGACCAAAGCAACCCCTTTTTCGACGACTTCAGCCATTTCGTCTTCTGAGCCTGCTAGAATTTGGGAGACGCTTTTGGCGATGCACTCAGGGTCGGTCTTCGAAAGGACAAATCCTGTCTCGCAATCTTTGACTATATCTACAACGCCGCCGATGGCAGGAGCGAGCACAGGTGTGCCGCATGCCATCGCCTCGAGCAATGTCGTGGGTAAAGCTTCACTCCACGTAGGAAGGACAAGGAGCTTCAACTGATTCAAATAATCTGGCAAATCATCTCCGATCCAACCAGTGATGGTGATATCGGCGCCCAAACTTTCCCTGATCTTTTTACATTCTTCTGCTACCCAGCTCATAAGGGCCCCCGAACCCCCGATTAGAAACTCTGTGTCCTTATTCTCCTCTAGAATTAGGGGGATAGCTTTGACGAATTCAACTATCCCTTTTTGTTGTCTAAGCCGCGAGATGAAGCCGATCACGTTCCTACGTTCAGCCAGCGGTTTGGTAACTTTGAAGCGAGATGTGTCGATAAATCGAGCTCCATTCGGAAGAAGTTTTTGGGGGTATTTATCTAAACCGTGCACTTTGATGAGGGACTCGGTTATAGGGGAGATGCCATCCAAAAGTCTAAAAACCAGTGGGTACTGCTTTTCAAGGATTTTTCCTTGCAGTGTGACCTCTTTTGCTGTGCTGACAACTTCGACCGTCCTCTTTTTCAGGATTTTTGCCGTAATGAGCGGCAGCAGATGATTCGGAAAAGCCGCATAAAAGAGGACGACGTCCACTTCGTGGCGTCTTCTTACAAGCTCGATACTTAACATTGGTTGCACCGCAACAGTTTTGACGAGCATCAGGATCGCCGAGTAAAAAGTGGGCTTGACGTCTTTGAGGGCGTGCAGGCTGATGCCGATGTCGACAAGGGTCACCTTTTCCGAAGGGCGTTTGATTCTCTGAGTATTCCCGTCTATGATCAACACGCTGTCGCATATGGCATCCAAGATCTTTGCTATGTCCGAAAGGAACCTATATGTGACCGGGGAAGCCCACGGAAAGGAGACTACTGCAACTCGCAGTCCTTCACACCCGTCTGACCGCAGCTGGAGCTGCTTCTGCGAATGCTGAGCCCCTCTAACCTCTTCTAGAGCATCCACGGATGGGCCTCGCTTTTCATCAAACAAATCCCTTACAACGCCGTTTTTTCTCGTTGTCGAGCGGACGCGTGTTAAGGACGCGCTCTTTGTTGCCTCTCGTTTGGGGTACGCCGTCTTTTTAACTATAAACGCTGTAGCTTCGATATTTTTCCCAGGTGTGCTTTCGCATCTGTTATTTTCGTGCGTTCCATCTTCTTTCTTGTTAATTATCTCTTGTTGTTGTCGTCACTCTTGATTTAAAGCAACCGCTGCTAACTTTGTGTACGCACTGGTTTTTACAAAAGGGATAGTGGTGGTGCGTTGTTGAGGGGCCGTTGCGCCCGTCTATCAGGGCCATCCTTCGTTAGTATGTATCGCGGGCAAGTGGAACGATTGTCGGTTTAGTCTAGCTCTCGCTCTTCTGTGCCATTTTTGCAGCGCCGCGCATTTAGCCGTGCGGTTCACGCAAAGCCCAGACGAGGATGTTTAATAGGGAATAGCAATTAAAGCATGCGAGGAATTGGCATTGGGCGCGTCATGCGATAACCGCAAAATATGTGTTTCAGTCAGAATCGCTCTGTCGTAGCAGACTATTTGACGCGACGCATTTGCTGGCCTGGATGGCGAACGTGAATGAAGTCTTAGCAAAATCAGTTGTGGCCAGAAAGTGAACATCTTTAGAGCCGCGACCGCTTGAAGCGGCCTGGGGAGCATGTAACAAACAGGTAACACTCGATCACGGTATGGGTGCACGCGATAGCTTAGGACGATCATGTCGACGTATCTACGCCTCTATGACTATCGCGGGCTCGACACGCTACACCCCATCGAAGCTCGCTGTTAGGCGTACTGTCACGCGAATCAGAGGCTATATAGTTAAGATCTTAGCGTGCTTCGCTAAGGGATTCTCTACGGGCCGAGGGCGCGCGCGGGGAACGGTGGTCACAAACTTCGTAAAGGTAGCCTTTAAGAGGTTGCCGCTCACTATATTTGGTGGTAAGTTACAGTACAGAAATTTCGTCTTCTTGCAAGACCTGGTCGCTGGAACGTTGCCGCGCTTAATAACGTGGCCGTGAATCAAATGTGCAACATGGAGGCTTAGTCCAACCACCATGAAGGAGATCGCCGAGACGGTCCAAGCTCTCGTCCCGCGCGCTTATCGAATATAAAGAAGCGACCGGAGACTACGGTGGTGTTTTCGTTTCCGCTTTGAAGCAAACAAGAACTCGGCTGGAAACCTTAAACGGAGTTTGAAGACGGATAAAGGAGATGCGTCGAGTGGCACCAAATGGCGGCTTTGAGATTAGTGCACCTAAAGGATCTGAGCATCTGGAATCCATATCCTCAGAAATGATTGATAACGTTCCAACGCTCCCTACTTTTTTCTCGACGCATCAGTTGTAACTGAGGTCATCCATTTGCAGGCGCTGGGATCTGTTTGAATCAACCGCTCTGGAAGCATGGCACAGCGAAAAAGCAATGGTCTTAAGTGATATTGAATTAGAAGAGGTCGCAGAAAATGCGAAAGGCCTTGTTAGACAAAAGTTCACGAGGATGGCTGCAACAGAACGGTGTAAAAGAATCCTTGAAGAAATTCTTCTGGACATACGGCACCATACAGGTTACCCTCAAAAGCTGGTTTATCTTTATTATCGCCTCACTTATTCTAGTGGATGTCGTCATAGTGCTCGACATTCCATTTGTACGCCCGATTTGCGGGTTTCTTTTCTTCACCATAATACCAGGATTGACGATAATTTATGCGCTGAAATTAACGAAGATTGGGCTTCTTAAGACCGGCATAATGGCCGTCGGGTTGAGCCTCCTCTTTTTGATATTTGCCGGGATTTTTTTCAATGAAGTATACTATGCTGTAGGCATTACTGATCCACTCAGTGTTCCGTATCTGCTCCCCTCATTGTCTTTCGCGCTATTCCTGCTGGCCATCGTTGCCTATCGTTTAAACAGTGCAGATCGGCTGTTTTTTACCGTTCCAACTCTGCCGTCGCTTCTAAACGAAAACGGCGACTTACCTTTACTGCTGATCCCGTCGCTCTTTCCGTTTTTGGCCGTCTTTGGAACATATCTGATGAATACGCAGCAGAATAACAGCATCCTCATAGCACTGTTTCTGTTGATTCCATCATATGTTGTCGCACTCGTCGTCCTTCAAGGCAGGCGGAACCTAGCACCAGTCGTATTCCCCGTAACTATACTCATGATAAGCAGTGCTCTGCTGCTTATGACGGGGTTAACCTCAAATTACCTCGTCGGGGCAGACGTGCAAAACGAATATCTCGTGTATCAGCAGGTGGTAAGTGCGCAGCATTGGAGTATCGTTACGAATATTGGTTTCAACGAAGCGCTGGCTGCCACAGTAGGCACCTCGTTGCTGCCAGCAGTGTACCAACTGATTACCGGCATAAGTGGGGTCTATGTGTTCAAGTTGCTTTTGCAGCTTATTTCTGCAGTCACGCCGCTTGTGGTATACGTCATCGCGAGAAAGTATCTTGCCGATATATACGCGTTCCTTGCCTCTTTTCTCTTCATGGCGCAGCTCCAGTTCATCGTGAATATCCAAAGCGCAGTGCGTGAAGAAATCGCGCTTCTTTTCTTCGCTTTGGCATTTATGGTTTTGCTTACTGATGACCTAAGGGCGCAGCGAAAGACGCTACTCTTCTTGTTGTTCGCCACCGGCGCAATATTGTGCCACTACACAACTGGTGGAGTATTGATCCTAGTCCTTCTGATAGCTAACGGAATCGCAGTGGCGATAGCTGGGTATTATCGATTTGCGCGTCGCGATGATGCACGCGACTTAGCCGAACCTGTTATCACATTTACGATGATCGTAGTTCTGCTTGCCATATTTTTCGTTTGGTATCAGCAGCTAGCGCAAGCAACAACTGTTACTGATTTCTTAAGCGTAATGGCACTCAAGTTTTCACTGTTATTCACTCAGGAGGCCCGGTCACCAGGGATCCTTAATGCGGTCGGGACGGGCGTCCAATCACTACCTCAAGCAGTAAGGGATTACACGTATGACCTGGTATACGTAATCATCGGGCTTGGCGTATTGGCCATGCTTTTTGAGAGAAAGACGAAGCTGTATGGTAACCGCTACGCGTTTCTGGCACTTACATCGGTCATCATGATCGTGTTATGGCTGGTCATCCCGTATTTGTCACATTACTCGATACTGAGGGTCTTTCAGGTGTTGCTCGTTCTCTTAGCAGTTCCGTTCTTCATAGGCATATTCGCAATCCTTAAAAGACTGAAGATAACGAAGCAACGCTACCTCTTATCAGCTGTGCTGATTATATTGCTCGTCCAGTATACGGGCTCTTCATTGCTTACCGATCAAGCCTTTGGCATTCCAGGATCGATCGTATTGAACAGATCAGGCACTCCATGGGATTTGTATTACTTATATAACCAGGAGATTATCGCTGCGCAGTGGCTGAACAGTAAATGGGTTGGGACTAATAACGTTACGGCGGACCATGCGGGGAAATATCGCCTTGAGGCAGGAGGAGTCCAGTCGAAAATAATTGACTTCGGCTCGCTTGGTTGGACGACCGCCCCTTATGTTTATCTACAGTATGCAAACGTGCGCGGTTTTTTTGGGTCTCAGAATGTGAGCAGCACGGGAGTCACGCAACCACTCACATATACCTCCGATGCACAGGTCGTGACCCGGATCTCGACGGTTTTCAGCACGAAAAGCAAAATCTATGAAAACGGGAGATCTACAATTTATGCATAGATCGATCGAGATCCAGTTGTACGCGTCACTGGCAGCCCCAGTTCTTGCCACCATTAAGTAGCCCACGAAGCTCGTCAGATACAATTTGATGTCAAACGGATCGTAAGACAAAACACAAAGGTGGATAGGTGCGTATGGCCTCGCTGCCGCCACAGAAATGCTACTATATTTACGCGTCTATTTGCTCCATGTTAAGAATCGTTACTCTTCAGAGTCTAATCGTGGCCATATCAAAACGTTGAATCATCGTTGTTCGCTGCCATTCAGCACATTCGCCTAATAAACCTCTCGACGCACTGCGGGAAACGAGCATACTCGGGGCGCTTTTATACCTATTCTTCGCGTTTATTGATAAACAGTCTGACTTTGGCTGACCACATAACCCTCACCGAGGCGCAGCGCTTTGTAACAGTCCTCTCGCGTTGACGTTTGTTCCATTGCTATTTGATCTTGCTTAACGTTTTGAGCTCGATAGCTTGCTCGTTTTCATCATCATTTAGTCCCTCGTACTCGCTGAACTGACGAAGCCATCTATGATTAATATAGCGTAGAGCTACGTTTTCTTAAACGAAAGATCAAACGAGAGCAAGTTTCGATTAGATCATATAATATATTTTATAGGTTCAAGCAAGGCGCTCAGCAATGAATAACAAAGGGCTTGAATCGGATGGTGCGTGCGATCAGCTGAATAATGTTGATGCTTCGGTTCCTCGTTATATCAAGGTTATTCTTAAGATTCGCACGCTCGAATATTTTTGGTCTCCCCGTGTTAGACGAAGGTGAACCCTCTATTCTGCCACTCATCTCAAGATGCGAAGCCTGTAAACGCATAGTTAGTTTAAGTCCGACAGTAATGCGTTGCGGCAAAAACGCTCTGCAAGCCAACTTATATGACGCGTCATTTGTTCGCAGCTCCCACTCCTTTGTAGGTGAATCCCGTCTCCGCAACCGCTTCAGGGTCGAAGATCCGTCGCCCATCCACGATGATCTTAGTGCGCATCATTTTGTTCATTCGTGACAAGTCGAGGCCGTCAAAATCACTGTGCGCAGTCATCAAGACAAGCGCATCTGCGGAATCAAGCGCCTCGTAAGCTGTCTTTTCTGGTGTTGCATAAGTTTGTAAGATATGCTTTTCTATGTAAGGATCAACAAGATGAACTCTAGCCCCCCTCTTGTTGAGCTCGGCAACCAGCACTCCACAAGGGCTCTCTCGGTAATCCCCGATGTTCTCTTTATATGAAAACCCGAGGACGGCAATCTTCGAATTTTTTAACGCTTTTTCGTGCTCATTAAGCGCGTCAACAAGCAGCGTTAGGATGTGGTAGGGCATCGAGTCGTTGATCGCCCGGCCTGCTGTTATCACCTGTGGATGATATCCCAGCTCTTCAGCCTTCTGCACGAGATAGTAGGGGTCAACAGGCAGGCAGTGGCCACCGACGCCAGCTCCAGGGTAATAGACGTTAAAATTCCACTTGGTCGCCGCGGCATTGATGACGTCCATGATGTCGATGTGCAGGCGTTCGAAGATCATCGCCAGCTCATTCATGAGGGCAATGTTAAGATCTCGTTGAATGTTTTCGATGACCTTCGCCGCTTCTGCCGTCTTTATATTCTTGACCGGCACAACGTCCTTTGCATTGCTTTGATAGAGTCGTGCTGCCAGGGCAGTCCACTCAGGCGTAATTCCCCCGACAACGCGGACGATATCACCGATGTCGTGCTGAGGATCTCCGGGGTTATAGCGTTCGGGACAGTACGCCAGACCAAAGTCGGCTCCTGCCGTCAGTCCTGACTGCTCAAGTATCGGTTTGAGTACGTCTTCGACTACGCCTGGATAAACCGTTGATTCCAGCACCACGAGCTTGCCGCGGTCCAACCCCCGAGCGATTCCTTGACCGGCGTCTACAATATATGACAAATCAGGTTTTTTGTCGGAGGTGACTGGGGTTGGCACCGTAATAATGATTGCGTCACTCTTCTTCGTGGCTTCTGCCGTGTCTGTTGTAGCTTCCAAGTTCTTGCTCTGAACGACTCGGCTGACCCTTTCATCGATGTCCAGGTCTTTGAGATAACAGCCACCACGATTAATCAATTCAACCTTCTTTGGCGTCCTGTTCACGCCGATGACGTTGAAGCCGTGTTCGGCAAAATTCACGGCAGTCGGCAGCCCGACATACCCCATGCCTATAACTGCGATGGTCGCCGATTTGTCCCTAATTTTTTGCTCTAAGTTCATGCTCAAACCACCTGACCGTCTCTTCAAGTTCATCTTTGAAATTCCCATGCGGATTATACCCGAATGATCGTGCCTTTGAGATATCAGCAAGCGAGTGTTTTATATCCCCTGGTCGCGGCGCAGCGTGCTCTGCCTCAACGTTTTTTCCGGTCAATTCGTTGATACGTGTTACTAGCTCGTTGATGGTGACGCGTCGCCCGCACGCGATATTAAACGCTCCTGTTTGTTGAGATTCGCACGCGAGAATGTTCGCATCGACCACGTGTCTCACGAACGTGAAATCCCTGCTCTGTTGACCATCTCCGTAGATGACAGGCGACGAGTGGCTCAGTATCGCAGTGATAAATTTTGGGATCACCGCCGCGTACTGCGACTGGGGGTCTTGTCGTGGTCCAAACACGTTAAAGTAGCGCAGCGAGACGGTTGGTAGGCCATAGATCTCGCAGAACACCGTGCAGTAGAACTCACCTGCCGCCTTCGTCACCGCATAAGGCGATAGTGGATTGACTGGCATGTCCTCTCGCTTGGGCAGCTCGGGCGTATCACCATACACTGACGATGACGACGCATAAACTACCTTTTGTATGCCTACATCCTTAGCCGCAATCAGAACCCGCAGCGTTCCCGTAATGTTCGCCTCATGCGAGGCTAGAGGGTCTTTAACGCTTCGCGGAACGCTCGGAAGGGCTGCTTGATGAAATACGTAATCATAACCTTCAAAGATCGTCGCCAGATCGATTGTCGTGATATCGCCTTTGATAATGTGTAGGTTTTCCCTTGTCAGATGAGAGACGTTTTCAAGCTTCCCTGTGGACTTGTTATCGATAATGGCGACTTCATTGTCCTTTATCAGCCTCTCAACCAAGTGGCTCCCTATAAAACCGAGGCCACCAGTGACGATCACACGCTTTTTTTTCATTTCGGATCTCGCTCTAGTCGTTAAAAGGAATTGCAGGTCAAAAGGGTGTCGAGTGTTTGATACCGATAGTAACTAATATTTAGTTAACCTTTTGTCTTGGAAGTGCCCCATTCATCCGCTTTCTAAATCTTTAAAGCCGCGATCTTAACAAAAAACACGCATTTTATATCGCATCTCGGCGTTTATCAAAAAAGAACCTGGTAATTGAACTATATGATCATCACCGAAACGCAGCGTTTTGTGTACATCTTGCTTGCGCTTACCCTTGGGACCATTACTGCCTTAGTTTTGCTTAATGTTTATGCGGTCGAGATCTTTCTCGTACTCTTAATCATCGAATTTCTCGTCCTCGTCGAGCTTACAAAGCCGTCTGTGATCAACGCAGCGTGGAGAAAAAATATCGTCGTTTTTATAGTGATTTGCGTCATCGTGTTTGCCATCATCCTCTATCAGAGAACGGCGACCATCTTACAATGAAAAATTTACCCAATAAGAGCAGTGCGACAGGTATAGTTCTGCGTTATCTTCACACAATTGATTCAGCGCTTGTCCGTCTGTTGAAGTTTGCCGCTCATATCGTAGTTACAGATGAAGGCTTACTGGGCTTGATTTAAAGTCCAGATGGCAATGATAAGTTCATTTAAATTTATATATATTATTTTATAAATATAATTAAATATATTTATTGCGATTAATTATAGCAATGTAAGAACATCCTTGTGACAGAGATGTAAGCAGGAGCATTTACTAGGAGTATCGTAGCCTGTCCGTCACGCTAAACCTACGATGGCAGACTACTTTTGTTACCATTTTGTTACCATTTTGTTACCATTTTGTTCCACTTTTGAAACCTTTAAGTACCGGCCAGTGTTGCGGTTCTCTTCGGTCCAAAAGTACCACATCAGTCGTGTTTAGGAGTCGCTGGCCTTTCGCTACCCTCACTTCATCATCATTACGAAATGTTAACGCAGGTAGCTCTCGCTAAGCCTCTCGATAGATGTGCGCATACATCGCAAACAGCTTGTCAGTTAGGACCGTTGACAGATCCCGCGTCTCCAATTCGCCACGCGTCCGACTCAGCACGTCGCTAAAGAACTCGACCTTCTTGCGACTGAGAGGTAATATCTGTCGTACAGCACCTCAAGCTCCATCGCGCGAACATTGTCGATCTGCTCCTTGAGATCCCGTTCCTAGTTGACTAGGGTCGTCTTGCTTACACCAAGTTCA
>Ga0209540_10001113_pt1 | contig 21357 bp, 16 predicted proteins | sample BarGraIncu01121A_FD_184501 | JGI IMG/M metagenome (GOLD analysis project Ga0209540, IMG submission 184501) | Arctic peat soil microbial communities from Barrow, Alaska - Barrow Graham LP Incubations 011-21A (SPAdes) (version 2) | ecosystem: Environmental > Terrestrial > Soil > Wetlands > Peat... | reverse complement strand
GATGTGCTGCTCACGGGTCTGCAGGGCGAGTCGGTAGGCCACCGCGCCGTCGGTGTCGACGCTCACGCCCACCAGGCGGCCGGGCAGCATCCGCTCCAGGCCGGACCGCACGGAGATGTAGGCGGCATGCGGGCCGCCGTAGAACATCGGGACCCCGAACCGCTGCGCGGAGCCGACGGCGACATCCGCGCCCAGCTCGCCGGGCGGCGTCAGCAGGGCCAGCGACAGCAGGTCCGCGGCGACCGTCACCAGGGCGCCGCGCTCGTGCGCCTGCTCGATCAGCCGGCGCAGGTCCCGCAGCACGCCGGACGTCCCGGGCTGCTGCACGACGACACCGACGACACCGTCGGCGGCCGGCAGCCCGTCCGTCAGGTCGGCGACCACGAGGGGCAGGCCGATCGCCTCGGCGCGACCGCGCAGCACGGCGAGCGTCTGCGGCAGGCACTCGGCGTCCACGACGACGACGCCGTCCTCGCGCCCCTTCACGGCTCGCCGCATCAGCAGCACGGCCTCGGTGACCGCGGTCGCCTCGTCCAGCAGGGAGGCGCCGGCGATCGGCAGCGCCGTCAGGTCGGCGATCACGGTCTGGTAGTCGAGCAGCGCCTCCAGCCGGCCCTGGCTGATCTCAGGCTGGTACGGCGTGTACGACGTGTACCAGCCGGGGTTCTCCAGCACGTTGCGCCGGATCACCGCTGGCGTGTGGGTGCCGTGGTACCCGAGCCCGATCATCGAGGTCACCACGGTGTTGCGGTCCGCGATGGCGTGCAGGGCGGCCAGCACCTCGGCCTCGCTCCGGGCCGGCGGCAGGTCGAGCGGCCGGGCGGTCCGGATCGTTGCGGGCACGGCCTGGTCGATCAGGGCGTCGAGGGAGGGTGCGCCGATCCGGTCGAGCATCCGGGCGACGTCGTCCGGCCGGGGGCCGATGTGCCGGTCGACGAACGCGCGGGCGGCGGGTGTGCGGGTCACGGGCGGCTCCAGGGTGCGTGCTCGCAGGGCGCGAGCCGGCGGGCCTCCCCGCTCTGTCATCGAGGGCGTACGCCCTTACCTGAGAGTTTGGCCGGGACCGCGTGAGCCAGGTCCCGGCGTGCACCGTCGGTGGACCCCTTCGGGCCGCTTTCCAGAGTTGCCTCGCTGCGGCGGTACGGGTGCCTGAGAGTTTCCCGGGGAGGGTTGCTCCTTCGGCGCCCCGACCGGTCCGGCGACCGGACCGACGGGGGCTCTCCCGCCGCAGCTCGAACAGCAGGTGTTCGGTTGTTGACGTCCTCAAGCATAGAGCCCGGTGCTGCTCGACGACCGCTGGTCTCAGGCGGTGGTCTCGTCGACGACGGCTGCACCGGCAGCGTCGGACTTGATCCGGTCGATCGCGTTCTGCGCCGACGCCTTGGCCTTGTAGCCCTGGCTCGAGACGAGGATGTTGCCGTTGGTCGCGACGATGCGGAAGCGGAACTCGCCGCCCTTGTCCCTGTAGATCGTGAACTTCACCGTGGACTCCGATCTGCACTGCCGCCGACCACGTCGTCGACGGTCGCGGCCAGTCTTGTCCTCCGGGCGCTCCGGCGGGTAGTCCTTCGCCCCGCAGGCCGCCGGGCGCCGGCGCCGGCGTCGGGTCAGTGACCGCGAGCGGCCAGCGCCTGCCGCACGTGCTCGACGACCGCGTCGGCGGCTGCCTCGATCTCCGCGAGGGTCACCTCGAAGCCGGCCTCGTCGCCGTACCAGGGGTCATCCATGTCCAGCAGGTGCTCCGGCCCCTCGGTGGCGGCTGACGGGTCGAAGCTGCGGTACATCCGCACCCGTTCGGCGAGCGCGGCGTCGCCCCGGGCGAGCGAGCGCACCGCCCGGGCGTGGGACGACGTCATGGCGAGCACCAGGTCGCGCTCGGCGAGGTCGGCCGCGGTGATCCGCTTGGCCCGGTGCGCCGGGACCCGGTAGCCGCGCGCGGCGAGCACGCGGGCCGCACGGGTATCGATCGGGCGGCCGCGCTCCTCGTCGCTGATCCCGGCGGAGTCCACCTCGATGTCAGCCAGCCCCGCGCGCCGCAGCCGTTCGGCCAGGACCACCTGCGCCATCGGGGAGCGGCAGATGTTGCCGGTGCACACGGTCATCACGCGGTACGTCGCCATCAACGCTCTCCTGGGGTGGCGACCGGCACCCGACGGGCGGGGTCGTGCGGCTCGGCCTGCCGGACGGCGATGCGATCGTCCACCACCCCCCGCGCGTCCGGGGAGTAGGGGGCGAAGAGCGGCACGCCCGATCCTCCCACGGGGGCGCGGGGCGTCGCCCGTCCGGACCTAGGCTGGCCCGCATGATGCACGATCCCGCGGTGGTCAACCCCCGTCAGCCCTGGGCGGTGAGCTTCGGCGTCGGCCAGGTGTTCATCGGCTGCCTCGTGGCGGGTGCCATCTTCATGCTCCTGATCTTCATCTGGCTGGTGGCACTGGTGCCGCCGGAGGTGCTCGCCACCACCGACCCGCCGACCACCGTCGGTCAGTTGACGCTGGCGCTGGGCGGCGGCGGCGCGCTGATCTTCGTGCTGGTCGGGCCCACCGTGGCGCTCGGCCTCGGCTGGTTGCTCCGCGCGACGGCCAACCAGTCCGTGCACGTGCTGGTGTTCGCCGTGACCGGCGCCCTGATCGGCGCCCTGGTGGGCTCCAGATTCGGTCCGGACCTCGCCAGCGCGCTGGGCTCCAGCATGGGCGCCGCCACCGGCCTGACCAGGATGATCATGTCGCGCTACGCGCGGGTCTGACGCACGACGCGGGCATGGAACAGCCCGTGGGCTACCTTTCGGCACGCCGTGCTGGACGATGGCACGGCTCCCACGGGCTGCGGTGACTGCCTGGGTCTCGCCTGCCGCTCAGCGGCTCGGGACCGGAGGCAATCCGTCCGATGCACTCGGGCGACTAGCGGGCAGTCACCTCACGCGTCCGGGAAGACTTCATCTTCTGGACCACCTCCTCTCCCGTGTGCGCACGACGCTACGTCGGCGTCCGGAGGCTGCCAAGTGGATTTCCGGGTGAGGATCGCCACACCCCATTCCAGGCGGGGAGGGAGATCCGGTGGCCGTGCCTCAGCACGACGGCGGCCACCCCCCTACGCTCGGTGACCGTCGGGTTCTCTGCCGGAAGGGATGGTCATGGTGCGGCTCAGTGCTGTCGGCGTCGTCGCGGCGGCCGCGCTCCTGGCTGCCTGCACGGCGCCGTTGCAGCCCGATGGCGACCGGACACCCACCGCCAGCCCCACCCCCACGCCGCCGCCGGTCTACCGGGCGGAGCTGCAGCTTCCGGAGGTCCCCGCGACGGTGATCGAGGGTGCCGATCCGGCCACCCTTGCCACCGGGGTCAGTGCCGCCCTCTTCGCCTCCGCGCCGGTCGCCGTCGTCGCGTCGGCCGTGGACAGCGAGGCCTACCTGCGCGCGGCGTCGGCAGCCGTGGCCCTTGGCGCACCACTGCTCCTGCGCGACCCGTCCACCGACGTCACCGAGCCCAGCGCCGGCGCGACGGCCGGCACGACCGAGCCCGCGGCGGATCCGGCCACCGATCCGGCGGCCGCTGCGCCGACGGACGTCACCGCCGACGAGCTGAGCCGCCTCGGCGTGCTGGCCGTCCTGGTGTTCGGCGACGTCGAGGTGCCGGTCGACCCGTCCGTGACGGTCGTCCAGGCGCCGGCGGAGGACGCCGACCTGGCCGCGCTGCTCGGCCTGGACCTGGCGCGCCAGGTCGTGGAACCGACCGGCGACGTCACGGGTCCGACGATCGCGGTGGCGGGTCTCGACCGCGAGTCGCCCGTCCTGCTCGCCACCGGACCGGCCACTCCCGCCGCCACTCCAGCCGCCACTCCAGCCGCCACTCCCATCGCCACTCCCATCGCCACTCCCATCGCCACTCCAGCCGCCCCGACCGAGGGCGCCGACGCCGGGGTGAGCGCGGGCGAGACGGGTCGGCCGGCCGGTGACGCCACTCCGGCTCCGACGGAGTCACCCGCACCCCCCGCGCTCCCGCTGACCGAGCTCGCCGAGACGCCGGACGGTGGCCTCGTCCTGACCACCGGTGACCCAACCGAGCTGGCCGCCGTCGCGACCGCGCGCGCAGCCGGTCTCGACGTCATCGTTGTCAGCAGCGGAGACCCGCGGGTCGACCCGGCCGACATCCAGGCGATCGCCGCGGTCCAGCCGACCGCCACCATCGGGATCGGCTCAGGCTTCGGCGTGAGCGACACCCTGGCGTGGAAGGTCGCGACCGCGGCGACCGGCGTCGAGCTGCCCGGCGGGGGACAGATCCTCTTCCCCGGACGCCGGATGGTCGCCCTGTACGGCACGCCGGCCTTCCCCGGGCTCGGCATCCTGGGCGAGCAGGACCCGGCGGCCAGCGTCGCCCGGGTACAGGGGCTGGCAGCCGAGTACCAGGCGCTGACCCCGGACACCGTCGTCGGTGCCTTCGAGATCATCGTGACCATCGCGTCCGCAGGCCCAGGCGAGGACGGCAACTACTCCAACGAGCTGCCCGCCGAGACCTTCATCCCCTGGGTCGAGGCCGCCCGCGACGCCGGCGTCTACGTCGTCCTCGACCTGCAGCCGGGGCGCACGGACTTCCTCACCCAGGCCAAGCTGTACGAGCCGCTCCTGCTGTACCCGAACGTCGGCCTGGCCCTGGACCCCGAGTGGCGTCTGGGTCCCGACCAGGTGCACCTGGTCCAGATCGGCTCGGTCGACGTGAGCGAGGTCAACGCGGTCGGGGACTACCTCGCCGAGCTGACCCGGACCAACCATCTTCCGCAGAAGCTGCTGGTCCTGCACCAGTTCATGCCCCGGATGATCCAGGGCCGGGAGAACGTCAACACCACGCACCAAGAGCTGGCCGTGCTCATCCACGCCGACGGCCAAGGCAGCCAGGGTGGCAAGAACGGGACCTGGCAGGCCCTGCACGTCGGCGAGCCGCCCGGTGTGGTGTGGGGCTGGAAGAACTTCATCGACGAGGACGTGCCGATGCTCACGCCCGCGCAGACGTACCAGGTGCAGCCGATCCCGAGCTTCGTCAGCTACCAGTGACCGCGACGCCGGCGAACCGGGATGCCGGGCACCGGTCGCCTACGACGCGCGGCACTGCCGGGGCACGAACGACAGGGGCTCGTCCTCGCCCGTCAACTCGATGAGGCGGTCAAGGACGGACAGGAGTTCCCACGGCGTGGGGAGGTCGCGACCGCTGGGGGTGGGTGCAACGCTGGGCGGCTCGTACACGAGGGCGCCATCCTTCGTTCGGTAACCCGGCTGACCCCGAGGGTCCCGTGGCTTTGCGTCCCCGCCTTGCGACGGGTTTGCCTTTTTCGCTGACACACAGAGCGTACCCACCAGTAACAGCACCTGTCTGGCGCGAGAGCCGCGGGAGCGATCCCACGCTGCGACAAGTCACCCGCACGGCCCAATGCACACCGATATGGCCCTGGTCAGCAACCCATCCGACCCCCCTCGCGGCCCAAGCCGATGACGACGGCGTCGCCGGGCAGCCGGTCGCCAGGTGTCGGCGGGCCCTGCTTCACTGGGCCGGGTGAGCACGCCACACGACACGACGCCGCACGAGATCGCCCTGCTCCGGCTGGCCGCCCAGCGCGTCGTCGGGCCGCCGCTGGACTCCCCGGCCGCCGTCGTCGGGCTGCTGACCGCGGTCCAGGCCCAGGACGACGTCGGCGCGATCACCTCGATCGCCCTGCGTACCGCGCGCCGCGACCGGTCCGAGGTGGTTGCCGCCTACGACGCCGGGGAGATCGTCCGGTCCTGGCCGATGCGCGGGACCCTGCACACGGTCCCGGCGCGGGACCTGGCCTGGATGCTCCCGCTGATGACCCCGCGGCCGCGGGCGGCCGCGGCCAAGCGTCGTCCGCAGCTCGGTCTGGGCGAGGACGACGTGCTGCGCGCCGACGAGCTGGCCGTCGCCGCTCTCGCCGGCACCGGCGGGCGGACGCGCGCCGAGCTGCTCGCCGTCTGGGACGAGGCGGGGCTCGCCCCGACGGGCGGGCGGGGGTACCACCTGATTGTCGAGCTCGCGCAGCGGGGTGTGCTCTGCCTCGGCCCGTTCCGGGGCACGGAGCAGCTGTTCGTCCTGCTGGTGGAGTGGGTGCCTACACCACGGATGCTCAGCCGCGCGGAGTCCCTGGCCGAGCTCACCCTGCGCTACTTCCGCGGGCACGGCCCGGCCACCGTCGCGGACCTGTCGCGCTGGTCCGGCCTGACGGCTGCTGATGTGCGGGCCGGTGTCGAGTCGGTCCGCGACCGGCTGGCGAGCCGCATCGTCGACCGGACCACGTACCTGTTGGACCCCGCGATCCCCGCGCGCCTCGACGCCCACCGGAAGGCGGCGCGCGACGTCCTGCTGCTGCCGGGGTTCGACGAGATCATCCTCGGTTACGGGGACCGCTCGATGACGCTCGCACCGGAGCATGCCGACCGGATCGTGCCCGGCGGCAACGGGGTGTTCCGCCCGACCGTGCTGGTTGACGGGCAGGTGGTGGGCACCTGGCGCCGCGTCGGCTCGGGGTCCGAGCGGCGGCTCGAGACGGTCCCGTTCGTGCCCCTCGCCGACGACGTCGCGGCTGTCGTCGCGCAGCGGTACGCCCAGCTGCCGTAGCCCCGCCGCACGATCGGCGCGCCAGGGACGCTCAGAACACAACGATCAGCTGCACGGCCAGGATCTTCACGATGATCCCGAGCGCGAACAGCGCGGCGTACCCCGCCTCGACCCGCTCGTCGGTCACCCGCGAGCCGGCGTAGGCCAGCACCGCCGGCTGGCCGACAAGACCCGCGAGCGCACCGGCTGCCCGCGGCGCACTCACGCCCACCAACCGCGCGCCCAGCATGAACAGCACCGAGGCGACCCCGATGACAGCCACCACCACGGCGATCACCCGCGCGCCCGTGGCGGTGAAGGCCTGCGCGGCGAACGCCTGCCCGGAGGCCAGCCCGACCGCGGCGAGGAAGAACAGCAGCCCGAGCTGGCGGATGGTCAGGTTCGCCGCGCGCGGCAGGCCCCACACCATCGGCCCGGTGCGTTCCATCCGGCCCAGCACCATCCCGACCAGCAGCGGGCCCGCGGCCGAGCCGAGCGCGAAGGCGGCGCCGCCCGGCAACGGGATGGTGACCAGCCCGAGCAGCAGGCCGAGCGCCATGCCGATCCCCACGGACAGCGCGTCGATCTCGGAGACCCGGCGCTCGGAGTCCCCGAGGAAGGCGGACACCGCACCGAGCTCCTCGCGCGGCACGACGGCGAGCACCCGGTCCCCGAGCTCGAGGGTGAGCTCGTCGCGGGCGAGCAGGTCCAGGTCTCCGCGACGCACCCTGGTGATCACGCCGCCGAACCGGCCGGGGATGTCCAGCTCGGCGATGGTGCGCCCGACCACGCCGGGCTCCGAGACGACGAACCGCCGGTGGTCCACCGATGTCCGGTCGTGGGCGAGGTGCTCGGTCAGCAGGGTGCCGAGGTGCCCGACGGCAGCAGCCACCGCCGCGCTCGGCCCGACCACCACCACCCGGTCACCTGGCTGCAGCTGCTCGTCGGGCGCCACCACCCGGGTGCGCCCCTCCCGGGACAGGTAGGACATCCGCACCTGCCCGTCGGCGAACCCTGGGACGTCCCAGAGCTGGGTGGGTCGGTCCACCCGGGCGGTCACGGCCTCGAGCCCCAGTCCCGCGGCCGGTTCCGGGTCCCGCCCGGACGGCCAGCGCCGCCCGATGACCACCGCGACGACGACGATCGCAACGGTCACCCCCAGCGGGTACCCCAGGGCGTAGCCGATCGCCGGCTCGGTGCTGCCGGATGCCGTCGTCGCCGCGGCAAGGGCGGGCGTGGAGGTCAGGGCTCCGGTGAACGCGCCGGCCCGCAGCGGACCGGACAGACCTGCGATGCCGCCGAGGAGGACCGCCGTCGCAGCCGCGACCGCGAGGACGGCCACACCGACGGTCATCAGCGGCAGCTGGCGGCGCAGGTCACGGAAGAACGTGCCGCCCGCCGCCAGGCCGACGGTGTAGACGAACAGGGCCAGGCCAAGGGTCTGCACCAGAGCAAGGCCCTCACCCAGCCGGGGGTCCAGCGCGCCGACCGAGAGCCCGACGAACAGCGCGCCGGCCGCGCCGAACCGCACCGGCCCGAAAGGCACCGCACCCAGGGCGGTGCCCAGCGCCACCACCAGGAAGATCGTCAGGAGGGGGGACGCGGCGAGGACGTCGAGCACAGCGTCGACCACAGGCATCTCAGCAGCTCCTGTGAACGACGGGCCGGGCAGTGATCACGGCTCAGACGGTAGCGGCCCCGCGGCCCCATTCGTCCGGTACCGCTCACATCCGCGCGAGCGGCGCCCTATGCTGCGGCGCAGGTTGTTCACCTCCGCCGGCCCCGGGCCAGCCGCCACGAGACCCACAGGTGGCTGAGCACTCCCGGCTCCTGGTGCAGCGACCGTCAGTCCGGCCACGACCTGGTTCGGCTCAGTGTCCGAGCGCCGTGCGATCGAGTTCGCACAGAGCGACCCCCCACGTGGGAGAGGTCTCAGCACATGGCGGCAATCCGTCCGTCTGCCAGCAACACCCTGACTCTGCGCGTGTCGCTGCAGCGCATCCCCGGCACGTTGGGGAGGTTGACCTCGGCTCTTGGCGCCGCCGGCGCGCTCGTGGACGACATCGACATCATCGAGTACCACGGTGACTCGATCATCCGGCAGATCCAGGTGGAGACCTGCGGGCAGACGCACGGCCAGGACGTCATCGAGGCGGCCCGGTCGGTCAAGGGCGTTGAGCTGTTGTCGGTCACCGACCGGGTCTTCGACCGGCACCGCGGCGGCAAGATCGAGGTGACGCCGAAGTTCCCGGTGCTCACTCGTGACGATCTGTCGATGGCATACACCCCTGGTGTCGCCCGGGTGTGCTCGGCGATCGCGGAGCAGCCCCATCTGGTGTGGGACTACACCAGCAAGTCGAACTCCGTCGCCGTGCTGACGGACGGCACCGCGGTGCTCGGCCTCGGAAACATCGGTCCAGAGGCGGCCATGCCCGTGATGGAGGGCAAGGTGATGCTGTTCAAGCAGCTCGCCGGCGTCGACGCATACCCCATCTGCGCGCGCACCTCCGGCATCGAGGAGCTCGTCGCGGTGGGCAAGGCGATCGCACCCGCATTCGGCGGGATCAACCTGGAAGACGTCGCGGCACCGGAGTGCTTCGAGGTCGAACGACGCCTGCAGGACGCGCTGGACATCCCCGTCGTCCACGATGATCAGCACGCCACCGCGATCGTCACACTGGCGGCTCTCTACGGCGCGGCCGAGGTGGTCGGCAAGCGGCTGGAGGATCTCAAGGTCGTCTTCCTCGGCATGGGCGCGGCCGGAGTGGCCTGCGTCCGGCTCTGGCAGCATGCCGGCGTCAGGCACTTCGTCGGGGTGGACCGGCACGGCATCATCTCCACGCACCGAACGGACCTGAACTCGGAGAAGCGATCCATCGCCGAGACGACCAACCCCGAGAGACTGCGCGGCGAGGTCAAGGACGCGTTGGCGGGTGCTGACGTCTTTGTCGGGCTCAGTGGTCCCGGCCTGGTCGAGCCGGAATGGATGGCCACCATGGCCAAGGACGCCATCGTCTTCGCGATGGCCAACCCGACCCCGGAGATCATGCCCGAGGAGATGCCGGACAACGTTGCGGTGGCCGCCACCGGCCGTAGTGACTACGCGAACCAGATCAACAACGTCCTGGTGTTCCCGGGCCTGTTCCGCGGGTTGCTCGACAGCCGGGCACGGTCGGTGGACATGTCGATGAAGGTCGCTGCGGCCCGGGCGATCGCAGACATCGTCGCCAAGGACGGCGTGTCCGCGGACCACATCGTGCCGTCGGTCTTCGATCCCCGGGTGGTGCCGACGGTGGCCGAAGCAGTGCGGGTGGCGACGGCCTCTGCCGGACTGGGCGGACGAGGGGGAGCGGTGGCCGGGCTCTAGCGGGGCGGTACCTGGGCCAGGTCATCGACTGTCCGGTAGACCAGACTGCGGTCCTCGTCGGTGACCGAGTGCACGAACTCGTCTGTGGCCACGTCCACCTCCAGCGAGGCACGGTCGAGCCGGTCGGACAGCGCGCCGGCGAACAATCCGAACACCAGCGGCGGCAGCCACTGGAGGGTCGCGGCGAGCGCGACGAGCCAGGCGTCCTCGGTGAGCGAGGCGACCAGGAGCGGGCCGACCGCGAGCAGGATCCCGTCGCCGAGGTTCGAGGCCCACGACGAGCCGAGCAGCCACCGGAACCCCACGCCGAGGCGGCGCGGGACGAGGGTCTCGACGATCCGGCTCACAACGGCCAGACGCTACCTGGTCCGGGCCCGTCGACGCCCGGAAGCCGGGGCGGGCAGGAACGTCGAGCTGGATCGCGCACCCCGAACGCCCGTGCCCGCCCGGACGCGCTGGTCGGGCGCGATGACCAACTCACGTCGTTCGATGTGCTGCTCGGCCGCCTGCGGGTAGGTCGCACTGAGCAGTCGATGATCATCACGGGGCTGTGGGGGGTCGGCAAGGCGGTGCTGCTCGCCGACTTCAGCGCCAAGACCACTGCGGCCAAGTGGCAGGCCATCGAGATCGAGGTCTCCAAGCTCGACGACAGCGACTTCCGTCGTCGTCTCGCACAGGGCATCCGCCAGGCGTTGCTGCGGATGAGCCCCCCGGAACGATGGCGCGACCGAGCCAACAAGGCCATCGCTGTCCTGCGGAGCTTCACGATCACGATCGACCCCGACGGGGCTCTCACCGCTGGTCTGACCACCGACGCCGCGCGAGGCGAAGCAGACAACGGTGACCTGACCATGGACCTGACGGACATGCTCGTGGCACTCGGGGAGGCCGCGAAGGAGGAAGAGACCGGCGTCGTCTTCCTCGTCGACGAGGTCCAGTTCCTCACCCAGGCGCAGTTGGAGGGGTTGATCACCGCGCTGCACAAGACCGTGCAGAAGAAGCTGCCGATCACCATGGTCGCCGCTGGACTCCCACAGATCGCCGAGCTCGCCGGCGAAGCGAAGTCGTACGCCGAGCGGCTGTTCAAGTTCCCGAAGATCGACCACCTCGGGCCTGACGATGCTCGGCGCGCCCTCACGGAACCCGCCGGCGACTCCGGCGTTCGATATGACGACGACGCTCTCGAGCTGTGCCTCGAGGTCACCGACGGGTACCCGTACTTCCTGCAGGAGCTCGGGTACGCCGTCTGGCCCATCGCGCGGAACAACGTGATCGACCGCGCATCCGTCGAGCGCGCAGTAGTGAGCTACACAGAGAAGCTCGACGGAAGCTTCTTCCCGGTTCACCTTGACCGAGCAACCGAGCTGGAGCGGGCGTACATGCGGGCGATGGCCGAGCTCGGACCTGCGATGCAGTCGGCCGGCGACGTTGCCAGATTGCTGAACCGCACGTCGCAACAGTGCGCGCCGACGCGGTCAACGCTCATCCAGAATGGGCTGCTGTACACCCCGGAGTACGGGCACGCGACGTTCACCGTCCCGCATTTCGACCAGTTCATGCGCCGGGCGATCCCGGAGCTGGTCGTCCCGGAGTTGCGGAGCCGACCTCGTCGATCGGGCGCGACCACGTCCAGCTGAGTTGTGGCTTGCGGCCGCCCGCGTCTGAGAGCAACAGCCCCCGACCAGACCGAGGCCCGACCGGGGGTTGTCCCAACCGCGAGCCCTTGGTTGTCCCAAGAGCCACTCTGTGCGCGAGGGGGGACTTGAACCCCCACGCCCTCTCGGGCACACGGACCTGAACCGTGCGCGTCTGCCATTTCGCCACTCGCGCGCGCCGCAGCAGGCTAGCACGACAGCGCCCGGCGGGCGGAGGCCGGGGGTCGCCCCGGACCCTACCGCTACAGCACCCGCATCACGCCCGTGCGGGAGCCGGATCACGCGCGCCGATACACCACCCTCGGTGTGCACGGCTCGGAAGCCTCTCGGCAAGTACGATCAGGAACCGGACCCCTGGGGTCCCCCGACGGTCCGCGTCCTTTTCGCCGCGAACCCCTGCCCCGAGGGGCACCGAAGAGGCACCACCAGGCGCGACGATGTCTGCGGGCCCCCGCCCGCCGCACTGCCGGGAGGAGGTGGCATGGGAGTTCTCGACAAGTTCGAGAAGGGCGTCGAACGCGTGGTCTCGACCGCGTTCGCCAAGGCCTTCCGCAGCGAGGTCAAGCCGGTCGAGCTCGCCAGCGCCCTGCGGCGCGAGGTGGACGACCGTGCCGCCGTCGTCGGGCGGGACCGCACGGTGGTCCCCAACGAGTTCACCATCGAGCTGTCCCCTGGCGACCACGCCCAGGTGGTCGACTGGGGTGCCGAGCCGCTCGCGGACGAGCTGGCCGCCAACGTCACCGACCACGCCACCAGCCAGCGGTACGCGTTCCTCGGCCCCGTGACTGTCGCGTTCGTGGAGGACGCCGAGCTGGAGGTCGGCCGGTTCCTGGTCCGCAGCGCCACCGTCCGCGGTGCCGTCGCACCCGCGACCACCGTCGCCGCCAGCCAGCGGCACCCCCTGGTGGACATCGACGGCCAGCGCTACCTGCTCACCGGTCCGGTCACGGTGATCGGCCGGGGCAGCGAGGCCGACATCGTCGTCGACGACCCCGGCGTCTCCCGCCGGCACCTGGAGATCCGGGTGACCCCGGAAGCCGTCGTCGCCACCGACCTGGGCTCGACCAACGGCACCTACGTCGAAGGGCACCTCGTGCCCGCCGCCACCCTGGTGGACGGCAACACCGTCACGATCGGTCGGACCCGGATCCTGTTCTGGACCGGCGACGACGACGAGGACGGGTGAGCAGCCCGGATGAGTGAGCTCACGATCACCCTGCTTCGGCTGGGCTACCTGGTTCTGCTCTGGGTGTTCGTCATGGCGGCGATCTCCGTGCTCCGCCGCGACCTGTACGGGACCCGGATCACCAACCGGCGGATGCGCCACACGCCGCAGCCCGCCCCCCGGAAGGCGGCCGCAGCCCCACCGGTACCCGCTGCCGACGGACGCTCTGCCCCGTTCCCGCGCCGCGAGGTGGTCCCGAAGCGGCTCGTCGTCACGGCGGGCCCGCTGCGCGGGACGAGCCTCCCCCTGACCAGCTCGGCGGTGCTGATGGGTCGCGCGGCCTCCTGCACGCTCGTGCTCGACGACGACTACTCCTCCTCCCGGCACGCCCGGATCTTCCCCGAGGAGGGGCGCTGGTACGTCGAGGACCTCGGCTCGACCAACGGCACGTTCGTCGACCGGAACCGGATCACCGAGCCCACTCGGGTCGGCGTCGGGAGCCAGATCAAGGTCGGCCAGTCCACCCTCGAGCTGCAGAGATAAGGCGGGCCGCAGGTGACCATCGCGCTGCGCTACGCGGCCCGCTCCGACGTCGGCCTCGTCCGGTCCAACAACCAGGACTCCGCCTACGCCGGCCCGCACCTGCTGGTGGTCGCGGACGGGATGGGCGGGCACGCCGGCGGTGACATCGCCTCCTCGGTCGCGGTGGCGCACCTGGCACCTCTTGACGACGAGGCGCACGGCCCGGACGACGCCCTCGAGGAGCTGGCCACCGCGCTGAACGGGGCGCACGAGGAGCTGCTCGCGCTCGCCGAGGACAACCCTGCGCTGGCCGGCCTCGGCACCACCGTCACCGCCCTGCTCCGCTCGGGCAACAAGCTGGCGATGGCCCACATCGGTGACTCCCGGGCCTACCTGCTGCGCGAGGGCGAGCTGACCCAGGTCACCACCGACCACTCGTTCGTGCAGCACCTGGTCAACACCGGCAAGCTCACGCCGGAGGAGGCCGAGCGCCACCCCCAGCGGTCCGTGCTGCTGCGCGTGCTGGGCGACTTCGACATGGAGATCGTCCCGGACCTGTCGGTGCGCGAGGCCCGCGCGGGCGACCGGTGGATGCTCTGCTCGGACGGGCTGTCCGGCGTGGTCAGCCACGACACCATGGCGGACGCCCTGCGCGACGTCGACGACGCGGGCGCGTGCGCGGAGAAACTGGTCGACCTGGCCCTGCGCGGCGGTGCCCCCGACAACATCACGGTCGTGGTCGGCGACGTCGTCGAGGTGGACGACCTGCCGGACGGCGCAGCCCCGGAGACCACGTCACACGTGGTGGGCGCCGCGGCCCAGGACCGCAACCGGCCCAGCCGGGGCGGCAAGGGCGCCGCCGCCCGCGCTGCCGAGCACTCCGCGGCCACTCGGGCCCGCAACGCCTCGACCACGCCCCCGCCGCCCACCTCGTTCGCCGAGGACGACATCGTGCCCACCCGCAGCGTCTGGCGCCGGGTGCTCCTCGCCCTGGTGGCCGTCGTCGTCCTGGCTGCTGTGGCCGTCGCCGGCTGGCTGGGCTACCGGTGGACACAGGACCAGTACTACGTCGGCGTCGACAACGGCCGGATCGCCGTCTTCCGCGGGATCCCGCAGACCGTCGGCCCGATCTCCCTGTCCGAGCCGGTCGAGACCAGCCGCACCGAGGTCGCCAACCTGCCCGGGTACTTCCAGGACCGCCTGGCCGCGACCATCCCCGCGGACGACCTGGCCGACGCGCGCCGGCGCGTGGCGGACCTGGAGGACCAGGCGGACGGGTCGTGATCTCAGCCACGACGCCGATCTCGCGGCGAGGGATGCGCTGATGGCGACGATCACCCCGCAACAGGTGCGCCCCGGCCGGTCGCTCGAGCTGGTCCTGCTCGCCGTCGCGCTCTGTCTGGGCGTCGGCGCGTACGCGCTGGTCGGCCTGGCCACCACGGCCAGCCTGCCGGCCGACATCCTGGGGTACGCCTCCGGGCTGGTCGCCCTGAGCGTCGGCATGCACCTGGTGCTGCGCTGGCGGGCGCCGTACGCCGACCCGGTGATCCTGCCGACGGTCGTGGCGCTGAACGGCATCGGCCTGGCGATGATCTACCGGATCGACTTCGCCTACGCGGCGCGGGACAAGTACGCAGGCTTCGCCGAGCGTCAGCTGGCCTGGACCGCCATCGCGGTGGTGCTCGCCGTCGTCGTCGTCGTGGTGCTGCGCGACCACCGCACGCTGCGGCGCTACACCTACACCGCGATGGTCGCCGGGCTGGTGCTGCTCGTCCTGCCGCTGGCCCCGGTGATCGGCCGCACGATCAACGGCGCGCAGATCTGGATCCGGGTCGGCCCGGCGTCCTTCCAGCCGGCCGAGCTGGCCAAGATCGCGCTCGCGATCTTCTTCGCCGGGTACCTGGTCACCACACGCGACACCCTCGCCCTGGCCGGACCCAACGTGCTGGGCCTGCAGCTGCCGCGGCCCCGCGACCTGGGCCCGATCCTGCTCGCCTGGCTGGTCTCGCTCGCCGTCCTGGTCCTGCAGCGCGACCTCGGCACCTCCCTGCTGTTCTTCGGTCTGTTCGTCGGGATGCTCTACCTGGCGACCGAGCGGCTCAGCTGGGTGATCATCGGCGCGGGGCTGTTCATCGGCGGCGCCGCCCTTGCCGCGCGGGTGTTCACGCACGTCGGTGCGCGGTTCGACGTGTGGCTGCACGCACTGGACAACGACTTCTTCAACGCCAACCCGGGCTCCGGGCAGCTGGTCCGCGGGTTGTTCGGCATGGCCAGCGGTGGGTTGTTCGGCACCGGCTGGGGCCAGGGCCGGCCCGACCTGGTGCCGTACGCAGAGTCGGACTTCATCGTCGCGTCCCTTGGTGAGGAGCTGGGCCTGACCGGGCTGCTCGCGATCCTGGTGCTCTACCTTGTGCTCGCCCAGCGCGGCCTGCGCACCGCCATCGGCGTCCGCGACGGGTTCGGCAAGCTGTTCGCGGGCGGGATGTCCTTCGTCGTCGCCTTCCAGTGCTTCGTCGTGGTGGGCGGGGTCACCCGGATCATCCCGCTCACCGGGCTGACCATGCCGTTCCTGGCCTACGGCGGCTCGTCGCTGCTGGCCAACTGGGTGATCGCCGCCCTCCTGCTCCGGATCTCCGACAGCGCCCGCCGGCCGGCGCCACCACCCTCCACCGTTGACGACGACGGGGCCCTGGACGAGGAGGACCTACCCGCGCTGCCGGTCGGCTCGGACCACGCGACCGAGGTCATCGACCTGCGCACCGGCGGGGACCCCCGCCAAGGCAAGGGGCGCAGATGAACACCCCGCTGCGCCGGCTCGCCACCGTCGTCATCCTGATGTTCTTCGTCCTGATGGGCGGGGTCACCTGGGTCCAGTTCGTCGATGCGCCGCACCTCAACGCCGACCAACGCAACGTGCGCACCCAGTACCGCGAGTTCGGCAAGCCGCGCGGTCCGATCGTGGTGGGCGAGGAGACGATCGCGTCCTCGGTTGCGGTGGACGACCCGTACGGCTTCCAGCGCTCGTACGCCAACGGCCCGCTGTACGCGCCCGTTACCGGTTACTACTCCGTGGTCTACCAGCGCAAGGGCATCGAGGAGTGGCTGAACACCGAGCTGAACGGCTCGGCCGACTCCCTGTTCTACGAGCGGCTGCAGGACCTGGTGACCGGTCGCCAGCCGCAGGGCGCCTCGGTGGAGCTGACCATCGACCCTGTGCTGCAGCAGGCCGCCTGGGACGCGCTCGGTGACCAGCGCGGCGCCGTCGTCGCCCTTGACACCCAGACCGGCGCGATCCTGGCCATGGTCTCCAAGCCCAGCTACGACCCGAACGCGCTGGCCGGGCACGACCTCGCGGCGGTCACGCAGGCGTGGACCGCCCTGCAGGCCGACCCGAGCCGCCCGATGGACAACCGGGCCCTCGGCGGCATCACCTATCCGCCGGGGTCGACCTTCAAGCTGATCACCGCGGCGGCGGCGCTCGAGTCGGGCATGACGCCGGACACCCCGCTGGTCGCCCCCACCGAGCTGGACCTGCCGCTGACCACCGCGACGTTGCACAACTTCGGCGGGGCGGCGTGCAGCGGCACCGGCGCGATCACGCTGCGCGACGCGCTGCGGATCTCGTGCAACACCGCCTTCGCCCAGCTCGGCATGGACCTCGGCGCCGACGCCCTGCGTGCGCAGGCCGAGGCCTTCGGCTTCGACACACCGCTGAACGTGCCGATGAAGGTGACGGAGAGCCACTTCCCCGCCGACCCCGACGCGCCGCAGACGGCTCTCTCGGCGATCGGGCAGTTCGAGGTGCGCGTGACCCCGCTGCAGATGGCCATGGTGTCGGCCGCGATCGCCAACGGTGGCGTGCCCATGCGGCCGTACCTGGTGCAGGCGGTCCGCAGCAGCGACCTGACGGTCGTCGACCAGACCGAGCCGACCGAGCTCCGCCGGGCCGTGGCGGCAGGCACGGCCGCCGCCCTGCGGGACATGATGGTCGGTGTCGTGGCCAACGGCACGGGCCGGGCGGCCCAGATCGCCGGGATCCAGGTGGCCGGCAAGACGGGTACCGCCCAGACCTCCGAGGACGCCGCCCCGCACGCGTGGTTCACCGCGTTCGCACCGGCCGACGCCCCCCGCGTGGCTGTCGCGGTGATCGTCGAGAACGGCGGGAGCATGGGCAACGAGGCGACCGGCGGGGCAGTGGCCGCACCGATCGCCCGGGCGGTCATCGAGGCGGCGCTGCGATGACCGGGACGTGCGTTGGCGTCCGGGGGGTGACGCGATGAAGCCGGCGGAGGGCGTGGCCCTTGGCGACCGGTACCGGCTGGTGTCGCGAATCGCCGTCGGCGGCATGGGCGAGGTCTGGGTGGCGCACGACGAGTCGCTCGCCCGCGACGTCGCGGTGAAGGTGCTGCGCGAGGAGTTCGCCGGCGACGAGGGGTTCCTCGAGCGGTTCCGGACCGAGGCCCGCAACTCCGCCCAGCTGTCCCATCCGAACATCGCCCAGCTCTACGACTACGGCGAGCAGGAGGGGTCCGGCTTCCTGGTGATGGAGCTGATCCTTGGCGAGCCGCTCGCCGACCTGCTGGATCGCGAGCCCGTGCTGCCCACCCGGCGGCTGCTGCCGATCCTCGCGGAGACCGCGCGCGCCCTGCACGCCGCGCACGTGGCCGGCGTGGTGCACCGGGACGTCAAGCCCGGGAACATCCTGCTGGAGCGGTCCGGCCGGGTGAAGATCACCGACTTCGGCATCTCCACCGCGATCAACCAGGTGCCGATGACCGACTCCGGGATGGTGATGGGCACCGCGCAGTACCTGTCGCCCGAGCAGGCGATCGGCAAGGCGGCGACCCCGGCGTCGGACATCTACTCCCTTGGCATCGTCGCCTACGAGTCGCTGGTCGGGAACCGGCCGTTCACCGGACCGACGGCGGTGGACATCGCGGTGGCGCACGTGAACACCCCCGTGCCGCCGATGCCGGCCGAGATCGACCCCGAGCTGTCGGCGCTGGTGATGAAGATGCTCTCGAAGGACCCGGAGGAGCGGCCACGGTCCGCGGCCGCGCTCGCCCGGATCCTGGACGAGATGGCCGACCGGACGCCGTCCCGCGGGGTGCTGTCCGAGCTGGGCCGGCACGCCCGGCCGGTGGACGTGGTCGACGCGGTGACCGTCGGTGGGCTGCAGCTCGGCACCTTCCCGACGATGAGGCCGCCGCCGCCGCGGCCCACCGGGCAGCCCGCCAGGCTGGTCCCCGGGCGCGACGAGACCGTCTCCACCCCGGTGTCGGGCGCTCCCGCCTACACACCGCCGACCCGCGAGGCCGCGGCGTCGGGCGGGATCGACGCGACTACCGCCGAGGCAACGGAGGGTGTCCGGGCTGCCACGTCCACCCAGACGCGACGCAGGTCCGCGTCCGACGTCTGGCACCGGACCGGTGGGGTGATGCTCCGGTGGCTCGGGTTCGTCCGGGAAGGCGTCAACCGGCCGGTACCGTGGCCGATCGGGACCGCCACCGGCAAGCGCTGGGGCCGGCTGTCCTGGCCGCTCGTGGTGCTGATCCTGATGATTCTCTTCGCCCTGCTCGGCGCGGCTGTGATGAATACACTCAGGGGCCCGTCCCGGGCCGCCCCCACCTCGGAAGACGCAGGTTCCCAGATCGTGACCGCAGCCTGCACCGGCGCGGAGTGCACGCGTGGGATCATCGACCCTAGCCCCGGCTTCTTCGGGCTCACGACGACAGCGAGGGACACCTAGTGGTGGACGACGCACCCCGGATCCTCGGCGGCCGCTACGAGGTCGGCGAGCTCATCGGACGCGGCGGCATGGCCGAGGTCCACATCGGCCATGACACCCGCCTCGGTCGCACCGTTGCGATCAAGATCCTGCGCTCCGACCTGGCTCGAGACCCCTCGTTCCAGGCCCGGTTCCGCCGCGAGGCCCAGGCCGCCGCCTCGCTGAACCACCCCGCGATCGTCGCCGTCTACGACACCGGCGAGGACGTCTCCGTCGAGCCCAGCGGGGCCGTCGCGCACGTGCCGTTCATCGTCATGGAGTACGTCGAGGGCCACACCGTGCGGGACATCCTGCGCGACGGCGCCGCTGTGCCCATCGAGGAGGCGATCGAGATCACCTCCGGGGTGCTCTCGGCGCTGGAGTACTCCCACCATGCCGGGATCGTGCACCGGGACATCAAGCCGGCCAACGTCATGCTCACCCCGACGGGTGCGGTCAAGGTGATGGACTTCGGCATCGCGCGGGCCATGGCCGACGCCGCCGGCACCATGACCCAGACCCAGGCGGTCATCGGCACCGCGCAGTACCTGTCGCCGGAGCAGGCCCGCGGCGAGCAGGTCGACACCCGCTCCGACCTGTACTCCACCGGCTGCCTGCTGTTCGAGCTGCTCACCGGACGCCCGCCGTTCATCGGTGACTCGCCCGTTGCCGTCGCCTACCAGCACGCCCGCGAGACGGCGCAGCCGCCGAGCACCTTCGCGTCCGACGTCCCGGAGTCGCTCGACCGGATCACCATGAAGGCCCTCGCAAAGGACCGCGAGCAGCGGTACGCCTCGGCCGCGGACTTCCGCTCCGACCTCGAGGTCGCCCAGCGCGGCGGGCAGATCAGCGCGCCCGCCGTCGGCTTCCTCGGTGCCGCCGCGGCCGGAGCTGCACTCGGCGCCGGCGCCGCAGCTGCGGCCAACCGTTTCGCCGAGTCGCCCGCCGCCGCGACGCAGGTGATCGGCGCGGGCACGGCACCCGCCCAGGTCGTCCCGCCGGCCGCAGCTGCGGGCTGGGCACCGCTCGGGCTCGACGACGGCTCCCGCACGACTGCCGGGCCAGGCGCCGGCGGGCCGTACCGTCGGGACGACGCCGACGACCGTGCTCGGCCGTGGCTGATGTGGCTGCTGATCGTCATCGCCGCGGCCGCCATCATCGGGATCTTCCTGCTGCTCACCAAGGGCGACCCGGCCGGACCGGCCGCGCCGGTGACCGTCGAGGTGCCCGCCGTGGTCGGCGAGACCGAGGAGGACGCCCGCACGGCGATCGAGGACCTCGATCTGAAGTTCGTGCGGCACCAGGAGCCGAGCACCGAGGTCCCCAAGGACCAGGTCACCCGGACGAGCCCGGAGGAGGGCACCCCGGTCGAGGTCGGCTCCGATGTCGACGTCTGGATCTCCACCGGACCGGATGCCATCGAGATGCCCGGCGGGCTGAAGAACTTCACCCAGCAGCAGGCCAAGGACACCCTCGCGGCCGCCGGCTTCGACGTGGGGACCATCGTCTGGTTGACCAAGAACGACCCGGAGGTCGTCCAGGGCAACGTGATCGACACCGACCCGGTCGCAGGCACCCTGGTGTCCCCGGGCGACCCGATCACCGTCTACACGTCCACCGGCCTGGTGGACCTGCCCAGCCTGCTCACGCTGACCCAGCAGGCGGCGCTGGACATGCTCGCACCGCTGCGGCTGCCCAGCACGATCACCGAAGAGACGTCCGACCAGACCCCGGGCACCGTGATCCGGCAGAACCCACCAGCGGGACTGGTGGCACAGGGCACCTCGGTGGAGATCGTTGTCGCCGTCGCGCCGGTGATCGTGCAGGTCGCGGTGCCGGACGTCACCGGCAAGTCCTACAGCGCGGCTGCAGCGGCCCTCGGCGCCGCCAACCTCAACGCCGTCCCGATTGAGGACATCTTCGACCCGGACGTCCCGGCCGGGAAGGTGGTCAAGACCGACCCGGCCGTCGGCCAGCTGGTCGACGAGGGCACATCGGTGACGGTCTACGTCTCGAAGGGCAAGGACCCGGCAACTCCGTAGACCTCGGGCTCGGCCGGGCCGGTCGTTGTCTGTCAGGCGTGCGCGGTCTGGCGCACCAGCGGCGCCATGCCGGCGGAGCGCGCCACCGCGCCGTCGAGCCCGCACATCTCGAGCCAGTTGGCCAGCAGTCGGTGACCGCCTTCGGTGAGCACCGACTCCGGGTGGAACTGCACCCCGTGCAGCGGCAGCTCGCGGTGCTGCAGGCCCATGATCACGCCCGGCGCTGCACCGGCCCGCACCTCG
>Ga0209540_10001111_pt1 | contig 21366 bp, 23 predicted proteins | sample BarGraIncu01121A_FD_184501 | JGI IMG/M metagenome (GOLD analysis project Ga0209540, IMG submission 184501) | Arctic peat soil microbial communities from Barrow, Alaska - Barrow Graham LP Incubations 011-21A (SPAdes) (version 2) | ecosystem: Environmental > Terrestrial > Soil > Wetlands > Peat... | reverse complement strand
AGACAGAGCGGATCGTCCGTTCAATCAGAGGCAACTATAACTGAGGCTGTGGATGATGTAATCTGTGAAGATGAGAGCCACAGAGAGGTTATATGAACTCTGGAATCTCCCGCCTTCAGGCGTGGAGAGGGTTCAAAGCTGGTCGTTCACAACAAGCAGTGCTTCTTCCTTCAATTGAAGCACGATTGGCAGCTCTTGAGGTAAATATGACTGCTCTTCAAGCAGAAAACACTGCTCTTAAGAATCTTCTGGCAGGTGTTACACGCAATGGATCTGACATTTATATTGATGGGGCCAACCTGCACATCAGGGATGGAAGCGGTGATACTGGAGGACCTGTCAATGGGCTTGGTAATCTCATTATTGGCTATAATGAGCGTCGAGGCTATAATTCTGATAACCGAACTGGCTCCCATAACCTGATTTTGGGTAGTCGGAATAATTATATGAGTTATAGCGGGATGATTTTAGGGAATCTGAATCAGATTTCGGGACCTTATGCCTCGGTCAGCACAGGACAATCGAACAAAGCCAGCAGCTACTACTCCTCGGTCAGCGGAGGGGAAGGAAACACAGCCAGCAGCGATTATTCGTCGGTCAGCGGAGGGTATGAAAACACAGCCAGCGGCTTGTATTCCTCGGTAAGCGGAGGATATTACAACACAGCCAACGGTGACAATTCCTCAGTCAGCGGAGGACAGAATAACACAGCCAGCGGCAATTACACATCTGTCAGCGGAGGCAGTTACAACATAGCCAATGACGCGATGATTAAAACCAATGAATTGGACCCATTTCCCCCCAACCGTGTCTCGTCTGCTGCCTCAATCAGCGGAGGCAGTTACAACACAGCCAACGGTGTGTATTCCTCGGTAAGCGGAGGGTCTAGGAACACAGCCAGTGGCTCTTCCTCATCAGTCAGCGGAGGACAGAATAACAGAGCCAGCGGGTCTTATTCCTCGGTCAGTGGAGGGCAAAGCAACACAGCAAGTTACTGGATCTCACCCAACGGGCACCGCCAAATGTCTGCTTCCTCAATCAGCGGAGGATATAACAACACAGCCAGCGGTTCCTCCTCAACGGTCAGCGGAGGAGCTAACAACATAGCCATCGGTGACGCCCATTCATCTACAAACTCGGTAAGTGGTGGGTCTAGCAACATAGCCAGAGGTTCCTCATCCTCTGTCAGCGGAGGACAGAACAACATAGCCATCGGCTTGTATTCCTCGGTAAGCGGAGGAATTAACAACGCAGCAGCCGGTTCCTTATACTCTGACGATGCCGGTTTCTCGGTCAGTGGAGGATATAACAACACAGCTAGCGGCGACAGGTCCTCGGTAAGTGGAGGGAATAACAATACAGCCAGTGGCTTGTATTCCTCGGTAAGCGGAGGGTATGAAAATACAGCCAGCGGCGAGGCCTCATCGGTCAGCGGAGGTATTCAGAGAAATGCCACGGGTATATATGACTGGGTGGCCGGCGCATTATTCCAGGACCAGTGAAAACCAACACTGAAGAGAAAGCATCTGAACACAAACGGGGTGCTTCCTCTCTTTTTTTTATAAACCCATAAGTAGGAAATTATAGCCCTTTCAGGCTGCGATATGAGGCATCAACGAAAGGAGTGTTTTTGGTCGGCGTGTCAGGAACAAAATAGTATTTTAGGGGTGTAGAATGGAATGAAGTCTATGTTCCGGGGGAAGTCACACTCAACCATCCGCAAGTATTCTGCAATACCAACATATAATATTATTTTATACATTTACCAAGTAAACCCATGGTTTTAGTTATATAATAGTTGATGGATATGTAAAAGGGGTGTTTATAATGCTCCGATTGTATTTTACCCTAAACAGAGCATTTTAGTATAATCGTTATCAATAGGCAATATTTTAAATATCCTGCATTATGGACATGATAGAATCGATATCCTGCATCTTGTTTATTTCCACACGAACCTTTTTCACATTTTCAATCCCCCTTGTGAACCATTGGGCATTGAGTTTCAGATTATTGAACGAAAGAAGATCATATTTTCTGCATAAGTCTACATACTCGAAAAAATCCCCCAATCGTTCACATTTTTCCTGTTCTGGCAATATTTCCCCGGTATCAAGATAATGCGATATTCTCCTGAAAATATAGGGATACCCGATCGCAGCACGCCCGATCATAAGCCCGTCACAATCCGTATATTCCAGAACGTGTTGTGCGCTTGTCTCATCATAGACGTCTCCGTTGGCTATAACGGGAATAGAAAGTTCTTTCTTAATGCCTTTTATGAAATCAAGATCGGATTTCCCGGAATACCCCTGTTTCTGCGTCCGTCCGTGGACTGTGATGGCATAAGCTCCTGCTTTTTCAATAATGCGCGCGATCTTCAAAGTCTCACCAATGTCTCCCAATATCCTCATTTTTGCTGTGAGCGGAATATCTATTGTTTGCGATAGTTGTTCTATGATCTTACCGATCAGTTCGGGTTTTTTTAAGAGACCTGAACCGCACCCGTTTTTTATGACTTCCTGGGCAGGACAGCCAAAATTGACATCAATAAGTTCAGGTCTATATCTTTCCTGCAAGAAATATGCCGAACGTGCCAGATTTTCAGGAACAGACCCCATCAATTGTATCCCCATCGGTCTTTCATCGGGGGAGGTAAATGCTCGGCCTATACTTTTCAGGTTCTGTCGCACCACTGCTTCTGAAGATGTCATCTCTGAAAAAACAAGAGACACTCCATACTTCTTGCAAAGAAGCCGAAACGGAAGGTTTGTTACACCTGACATCGGCGCAAGAACAAGATTTCCTTTTAATTTCAGATTTGCGATTATTAAGGAGCTCATGCGTTTTTCAAGCACTGTAATTGTAGATTGTTTATTTAAATTATATACATTAGTAAACTATATATATTATATTCGTCTATATACGAACTAATGGGCAGAACTTTTTTACCATACAATAATCTGCCCATAACTCCTAAAATTCATTTAATTATTTGATCGATGCATCCTTTTTCTGTATCCGGGCAACTTTACTTTCAAATTCAGGGTTCCTGGTAGCATTAAGATGCAGCCCCACCTCTTCAAATGAATAACCCAGCGCCAGGCCGAGCAACTGGCTGTAATGAACCACAGGAATATCAAAGACTTTTCCCGCTTTTGCCAGTTCTACCTGCCCGCTGTCATACTGCAAATGGCAGAATGGGCATGCTTCCACAATGCAGTCAACACCTGATTTCTTCATCCGTTCAAGCTTATATTCGGTCATCTTGAGCGAAGTTTCAAGCATTGCAGACCGCACACCTCCGCCGGCGCCGCAGCAGCTGTTCTTTCCTTCATACGGGACGCTTATGGCACCTGTTGCTTCAACAAGCCCATCAAAAAATAGGGGATATTCCGCCCCTCCCAATTTCCTTTCTTTTGTTGGTTTAAGGAGGTGGCATCCATAATGCACAGCGACCTTAAGTTCAAGGGGTCTCTCGATCATCTGGTCGATCTTTTCTTTACCAATTTCCTTGTCCAGGAATTCTATTATGTGCCTGACTTCGATAGTACCCTGATACTCTTTACCTATTTTTTTTAGATGAGTATTTACTTGCACCCTTTGCACGCTGTCATTTTTCAAAATATTGTTCGCATCCATCAACGAACTGAAACATCCGTTGCAGATCGTCAGCAGATCGGTATTTTTTTCCTCACCCAGAACAAGGTTCCTTGATGCAAGCGTTAGCCATGTTGTTTGATCAAAAGACCGGAAAACCCCGGGCGCCGGGCAGCATGAAGCCTCTTTTAGCTCACTCCATTTTATTCCCAACCGGTCAAGTACAAGTTTAGTGGCTTTTTCTATGCCAGGATAACGGTTGGGGATAAGACATCCCAGGTAAAGGGAGAGTTCCTTCATTCTTGTATCAGCTCATTAAAACCGGTCGATCCAAGGAGTGTTTTTACATCTTTGAGCGCTTTTGGGTACTTATGGACTGTTTCCAGCTCGCAAAGCCCGATCTTTTCCCGTATCGCGATGTGTATCTCATCGATCGGGACGGCATGTCCTGTTTCTATAAGGAATTTGCATACAGACCGGTGCGCAGGCAGGATATGCCCTTTTTTCACCGCATCTTCGCGAAGGGATAATATGGCATCCGTGACTTTTATTCCGCGCGGGCACCGTTCCTGGCAGTTATAGCATGTGGTGCACATCCACAGATCCAGCTGGTCTGAAATGTCTTTTTTTATTGAATCTTTAATAATTCGTCTCACATTGAGGCTTGTGTACTTTCCAGAAGGGCAGCTTCCCGTACATGCGCCGCACTGGAAGCATGTGAGTATGTCGGAATTTTTCATTGGTGGAATTATGTGGGTGATTGTATTTAAGACTTTGAGCACATCAATGTCATCTGAAGCCAGTGACTCTTTTATCCTTTATTTTACTCTGGCAGTTCTTGCACCTGATTGGCTCACTATATCCTTTCTCTTCAAAGAATTTTCGTTCACCTGCTGAGAAAATGAAATCTTTTTTACAATCTATGCATTTTATCTTTTTATCTTCCATACTTGCTCCCAATGACCAGAGGATTACAAAAGAAATTTCTCCCGTTTATTCTCTAGATATATTAGAGGAATGACATGCAGGACATTCAATATAATTTACTGGCAATCCTTTAAACTTATTTCCACACTCTCTACATATACATTCGGATAGTTTTACGTCCCTCAAAATATTTATTTCATATTCGTCTCTGGCACCATTCATATTTTATACTCTTTTAGGGCTATCCAATAGATCCTTCAGTCCTTGTGCGGCCGTATAAACGCAACCAACTCCACTGATATATTGTGTAACCCTCAATGCTTCAGTAATTTCTTCTTTTGTAGCTCCCGCTTCTAAAGCCTGTTGAGCCAGTGAGTTTACGCCGTTGACCGCTCCGTAGGAGGCATCAAAAGCCATTGCAATAATCAACTTGAATTTCCTGGGTAAAGCGCCGTCGGCAAAGACAAAGTCTCTTGAATTTTCAATGTGTTTAAGGAGGTCAGGGTCTAATTTTTCATAGATTTTTAAGGGGGGTTCTGTCATATAATCACTCCATTGCATATACCACAATGATGGCTAATGTGATTAAGATTATGAATAAACTCCAGTATAAAGGATTATCGTATTTGGATTTCTTTCCTTCTTCTTTAGCGGGTAACGAAAAGATAGTAAACGCCCAGTAGATAATAATATAGACAAGTATGTCCCGTGATAAAATATCTGCTGGGACCAGTAAAACATTCTTGAGCACAACAACCAGACCGAACAAACAAATTCCAGCCACTATTGAGACTTTGTCTTTATCACTTAATTTCATAAACGACCTCCCTGAGCTGTTTAAGATTGGGTTACTAATTCTTATAGATTTACTATTTCCGAATTTTCGGGGTTAAGTCCGGAATAAAGAATAATTTCGGGGTGCTGTCTAATGCCATTGAAGGACCATCCCATAGGACTATTTAGGATTTTTAGTCTATTTCAAACCCCCTACCTTTTATAAACCAAAAACAATACTGAGGTAATAACTTCAAAGAACAAAAAGAGATATTATTTTACAAAATTATGTTACACACCAAAAACGTCTTCAAAAAGATCTTAAATTTTCTGAATAGTAAAGAACATCCTGCAAAGAAACACATAGACCGAAAGCTCATTTTTAGGATAAGGATATTTTATGTGATAGGTATCATTCTGACCGGGCTTATGCTGTACGAGGTCCTGGAAGGTATTATTGGAATTGAGCTATCTCTTGTCGGATTTCTCCTGGGATTATTCCTTGGGTTCATTGCCACTCGCATGTTTATTATTCACTGGCATGAAGAGCGGGCAAAAGTTGTTTCTCGTTTAGATACGATTGGGATAATTATAATGCTATTTTATGTGGCTTTTTCCGCATCAAGAACATGGCTTTTTGGGCATTGGATACATGGTTCTGTCCTTACCGCCTTTACTTATAGTATTCTTGCAGGAATAATGATTGGAAGGATCGTAGGGATGCGTTTGAAAATAAAAAATATACTGTCTGAGCAGTTTATTTCTGTTTAAGAAATAAAAGGATAATTACAGTAACAAAATAAAAATTCGATATTATCAAATATAATTAGATGAAATAAGGCAAATCAAAACTAAAAAAGGACATTAAAAGGGATATTTATAATGCTGTTAACAGTATATTTGTATGCAATAACTTTTATTCTTTATATTCAAACGGAATTAAAGTGAACTATATCATGTTTATAACATCGGGATCTAAATCAAATATTCAGACTGCAAGGCCTCCTTTCCAAAAAGATCTGCCACATCTTTCACATATTGGAATTCCCCTTCATTTCTATCATGCCGACCAGTGTGACCCCAAAAAGTGCACCGGAAAAAAGCTTGCAAGGTTCAATCTCGCACATCTCCACAAAAATCCAAGGACGCTCCCACGGGAGGCGATTTTCCTTGACCCGTTCGCCCAACAGGCACTCTCACCTGCGGATGATGCCAGGAAAGGCATCGTGGCGCTTGACTGCTCGTGGGAGGAGGTGGAGCGAGTATTTCCGATCCTTCAAAAACTGATGATGAAGCACCGCGCCCTTCCCTACCTGCTTGCAGCAAATGCGGTGAATTTCGGGAAGCCTTTCAAGTTAAGTTCAGTTGAGGCATTTGCTGCTGCGCTCTACATACTTGGAGAAAAGGAACAGGCAGCGCTTATCCTTAATAAATTCAAATGGGGACCGGTATTCCTGGATTTGAACCGGGAGCCTCTGGATAGATATTCAGAAGCAAAGGACAGTACTGAAGTTGTGAAGATACAGGCTGATTATTTGGGTTAATATTGAATTATTTTACTTTCAATCCGCGATTTCTCTAAAAGTATAAACAGGGGCAAATGATTTAGGAACACAGATCGCGCGGATGCACACGGATCCGTGAATATCTGCGAAATCCATGTCATCCGTGTTCCTTCAGACTTGATGAATATTCTTTCATCAGCCAACCATAATTAAAAATACAATCAAAACTAATTTGAAGCCATGTCATGCGAAAAATTCACAAACAAATTTGACGATTACAAAAATATCCGAAAACAGAAGAAATTATTCGGGACTTTCGGTTTCAGGGGCGTTGTGAATGAAGGGATGGGGGCACAAAAAGCAAAACAAACAGGCTCTGCCCTTGCTGCCTATCTTGGCGAGGGAAAGACCATTGCCATAGGAAAAGATCCGAGGATCTCATCACCCATGCTTGAGGAAGCGCTCATCGAGGGGATAGTTGGGCAGGGCTGCAATGCCCTCACTCTTGGTATCATCACACCAAATGCGCTTTCCCTGGAAGTGATAAGACAGGCTGATGCAGGCGTGATGATAACAGCCTCGCATAATCCGCCTGAATATAATGGCATGAAATGCCTGAGCAAAAGCGGGATGGGCTTTTCACCGGAAGAAGATCTTGATCTTGAGAAAATATATTTTAGCGACCTCAAACCAAACGCGAAGAAAGGAAATATATTGGCCGACACGGGAGCAGGCGACAGGTATCGCGCTCATATAGTGCGTTATGTCAAAGAACTGTTCCCGGTGTCGCCAATGAAAATAGTAGTTGATGGAGGTGGCGGGTCAGCCTCGACCGTGACGCCTGAAACACTTTTAGCTCTCGGATACGATGTCGTAAGATTCAACTGCAAATTCGACGGCATGTTCAGGGAAAGAAATCCTGAACCCACCGATGCGAACCTGGACAAACTCAAAAAACTTGTTGTTAAAGAAGGTGCAGCTATGGGTGTGGCGCATGATGGCGATGGGGACAGAACTGCATTTATTGACGAGAATGGGAAATTCGTACAGGGTGATGTGACCGCGGCGATCATTGCCGATCATTTGCTAAGACAGAGCAATGATAAAGTCAAGAAGATCGCTGTTACGATCGCGTTCTCAAATCTCATAAAAGACATAGCAAAGAGCCTTGGCGCGGAAGTGATATACACACCTGTTGGCGAGCCATATCTTGCCCAGGCAAAACTCTTATGCGGTGCGCAGGTCGGCCTGGAGGAACATGGTTCTGTGCTTATCGAGTGGAGCCGTGAAGGGCCGATGCTTGCAGGAGTAATGGCCGGGATACTTTCTAAAGAAAAAATGACCTTTTCAGAACTGGTGGCAATGTATCCTAAATACCATCAGATCAAGGATGCAAAGGCACTGCCTGCAGGTACAGATACTGACAAAATACTTGAGAGGGTAAAGCAGGAAATCCCGAAGGGGTACGAAAGAGCTTCCGATATGGACGGCTTGCGGGTGGATTACACAGACGGCTGGTTCCTTGTAAGAGCCAGCGGGACAGAGCCAAAAGTGCGGGTTTTTTCAGAGGGAAAAACACAGGAGAGGGCGCGAGAGCTTATCGGGATCGCGATGGAAGGGCTGGAAAGGGCGATGGTATAAAGTCAGAGAAGAAGAGGAAAATTTTCTTTTCAATATGATGCCATGTAGACTACATATTATGTAGGCTCTATGAGTTACTCCAACAGGGACTCTGAGGCACTTATCCAATCACTTTCCATCGACTGCTTCATTGAAGTCGTGACTTCCATGTGAGGTGATCTGGCTGAACATTTGCAGTTAGTCGATGCAGTAGATTTCCTATTTCGCATTTTTACGTGCTCTGCGGCTTTACTGCCAATTCTTAAAGAAAAAAGTGCATCTGCATTCAATTCGTCTTTTTCTTCAATCTGTTCAATTTCAAGATTTTTCATGTTTACTCCACTAAACTTTTTTGCAGCAGGTGGCGAGAGGAGCCTCACCACCCTGGCTGAAATCAGGGATTAAACCATAGATTTATACAATAAAGAAATGTATTCAGAATATATATAGGAGACTTAAGATATTTATGTTCAGCATAACTGTTATCATTATGTTTATTAAAAGGTTTCTTTTTGTATAACTATCTTTTATCATTATACTATCTTTTACCATTATTTTAGATGGGATTTGCTCTCTGCAATTAATAGCTGTCACATAGTAACACAATCAATTCTATCATTTAAAACATGTAGTAAGAGCACATGATAACAGATTATTTGTCTTGATACGCAGGGAGAACAACGAGGAAAAGTTCATATTCGTTTTGGATTTCGATGGAATATACTGCTTCAGAAAAATGAAAAAAGTATACGGCTCAGCCCTAGACGCGTTTAATATTTTAAAAGCAGAATTTATTCATACTTGTAATTATATTAATTAAAATATTTATAGATTATGATATAGTGCTTAGAAAAAGGTTTAAAGGGAAAAAACAATACTCTTAGTGAGGATAATTAAGGTAGTTATTAAATGACTTCTAAATGCCAAAATTGTGGGAAAAGTTTCGATACAATAAAAGAAATGAGAATTCATAGTGCTGATTGTAAGAAAAAAGATCCTTTTAGATTAAAAGACACAACGAAACAATTACAGAACGCAAATAAGAACTTTAAGAAAAATTTGATATAAAATCACATTTAAATCTTGTTACCTGTTGATATCTATACAGCAATCCCTATCACGATTGATTTTTTTTGTAGAAAATAAAAAATAGTTTCCTTTATACAAAGCTAATCAAAATAGTTTCCCTCCAGGAAGAACTCCTATGACTCTATTACTTTTACAGTTTTCAACCCATTCTCCCATACATACGCCCTCATCCCATCCGCGCCTGCAATAAGCCAGACCGAAGTATCTTTCTGCATCGTCTCCCTGTCCCACAACGAAGGCACAGCAGAAGAACCAGGATGAGTATGATAAACTCCAACGATCTCCTTGCCGTTCTTCTCAGCTTCATTCCAGGCATTATAATGCTCTTTCGGGTCAAGCTCAAAACTTCTATCCGTCCGCTTAACATTTCTTATGGGCCTGGATTTTTCGACATGCGCTGTCATTCCATCAATAGTTCCAATGAGAACACCGCAGGCTTCATAAGGTTTATTTTCTTCCAGTTCAGCCTGTATCAAATCAAGCTCTGTGACTGGGATTTTTAGCTCATTAATCATAAATAGTTTTAATAACCAAAGCAAAATCAAGCGAAAATATCAAGCTATGCTTTACGATCTTTTGGCCATTTGCGGTGAAGGATTCTTCTCACTAAGCCGTTTGCTCCACACATGATTTTTCAGCAACTGCTATATACTCCGCAAATGACTTTGATTCTGGAATGGGAAAATTATCCTCCAGTAATCCCTGTATATGCATTTCTATAGCTTCATACATATTATTCTCAGCTTCTTCGCGGGTAGCGCCTGTTGCCACGCACCCCGGTAAATCCGGCGAATATGCCGAATAGTTAATATTTGCCTTTTCGATAACTACAAGGAAACGATACATTTTTACTTCACCTTCTTAAATTGAGCTTGCTTTAATATACTGTTTAATGTTCCTGCCGACAAATCATCGCCTGGATGACCTGCGATTGTTACTCTGCCTTGTTTGGTTGGATGCTTATATTGCTGATGGCTGCCTTTCGTTGCAACAAGATACCAGCCATCGGCTGTTAGCAATTTTATGATTTCGCGTATTTTCATTGTTATCTGTCTTTATCGATATTTAAGCATAACTCAATACACCCTAAAATTATAAATCCACATGCGGATTCAGATCGCAACCCATGCACGGCAAACACATCGTTTTCGCAACCCTTGCATCTAATCCATATTTATCAAGTATCCGTCGAGCCATTTTCGTGAGTTTGAGCAGCCTCTCTGCCGTTGGTCGTTCAGCTTCCAGTTCACCAAAGCGCAGCGGATGAACACCCACGGCGCGAAGTATCGGGATTATTCCTATTTTCGCAAGTTCCTCGTAATACATTTCAATGGTCTCGTCTGTCTCTCCAAGGCCCACGATGAAGTTCGTAAAAACATGGTTCTTCCCGAAGATCTTGACCGCATCCTTCAGGCATTCCAGTGTAAAATCAAGAGGAGGCTTCTTGCAGTATTTATCATAAAGTTCCCTGTCCATCGTCTCCACATTATATTTTACTTCATCTGCTCCTGCCTCTTTAAGTATTCGCGATGAGTCCCTTGTGGGATAAACGGAAACACCTATCGGGACATTGTATTTCTTAAGTTTCCTGACAAGGTCTGCCGCACGTTCCACTTCTTTTTCCGGGGAAACTTCAACACCCGAAGTAATTGAGATCCCTTTCATCTTCCCAAGATCCGATGCCTCTTTTACAAGCGCCAGCAATTCCTCTAAAGATTTCACCTTTCCATTCAATTTCGGGACAGGACAGAATTTGCAGTCATAGATGCAGCGTTCACTCATTGTTATATACGCCTGTTCAGGACAATGGATTAGTTCTTCTTCGATCTTTCCCCTCACGAACTCTTTCCCGCCTTTTAGGATAACTATCTCGCCATTATCCATGACAGCACGAAGCGGGGAGCCCTCATCCACCACAAGCCGCACACGGCGTCCGCCAGAATTGAAGAAAAAAGCCTTGCCCCCGGCGCCGGGTCCTGCCGTGGGGACGGTAAGCCTTCCAAGGAGTGTTGTATCAATATCGATCGCACCAATGGAGATGAGTTCTGCCTTGATCTGTGCATTCATTTTCATAATTAGTAGTCAGAATCTATTTTTTAAACATAAATACTTGCATATATTATATTCTTTCAAAAGCCCATTTCAATATGTCATTCATGATTTCCGGATTGAACATGTTCGTTCCATGCAGATCGCCTTTTAAGATTTCCAATTTTGTCTCACCCGAAAAGATACCTGCTAATTTCCTGCTGCTATCCGCTGATTTGGTATCCCCTTCACTTGCTAAAATATACACATGCCCTTTGAACCCTGGCGCAAGTTCATCTGCCCGTATACCCCTGTAATTAAGACCGGGAGACAAAAGCATGATCAGACGCACATCCTTATCGATCGAAGCCTGCCAGAGAGCAAGATTAGCTCCGATGCTTGCCCCGGCAATAGCGATCCTTGACATGTCAACGTCACTTTGTCCTAAAAGAAATTCCCTGGCAGAAGTAATATCATTCATGGAGTTCCTGTGTTCTTCATCCTTGAATTCCTTATAATCCAATCGAATGCCGTTCCTGTCAGTACTTTCACCATGACCACGCAAGTCGATCGCAAGAGCAGCATACCCCTTTTTTTGAATAATTGATGCAAATTCATTCCAGCTCTCTTTAGTCGCGGGCATCATATGAAGTAACAGAAATACTGGAGCATGCTTTATTTGAGGTTTGAAATAATTGCCTGTGATCCTGACTCCATCTTTAGTCTTGAAAGCGATCTTTTCCATAATTATGGTTTTTCCCTTTTTTCCAGAAATTCTCCTGAGATCTTGCGTGCGATCCCGCCAAGAACACTTTCATACCCTTTCATCGAGCCTTTTACTACAATACCTTTTTCCGTTATATCAAATTCCCGGATCTCGGTATCGTGCTTAATACCACGTGATTTCATTATACTTAAGAAACCTTTCATATTTCCTTCTATCTCAGCATGCTTCAGAAGGATTATATTATCCACAACATTGGATAATGTTTCATGGGTTAGCTTGACCCCGCCGAAATGTTCTGAAATCTCACTGGTGATAACAGTAGTCACTCCCATGGATGAAAAAAGATCCAGCAGGACGGCCATATAATTCTTGCGTTCGATACTATTGGGAAGTGCTGTCTCAAGGTTTTCTATTCCATCAAATAAAAGGCGTTTTACAGAATTGTCTTTTATTTTTTTCTTGATGACCCAGGCTTCTTCATCGGGATGATATGAAACAGGCGATACATAATGAACCTCAAGCATCTTTTTTTGTATAAAAGGTTCAAGGTCAATTCCGAAAGCCCTTGCATTTCGCACGAGTTTTGAAGGTCGCTCTTCAAGTGAAATTATTAATGCGTTCTCCCTATTACGGAGCCCGTCACAGATGAAATGAAGACCGAAAGTGGTCTTGCCTGTGCCAGTAGTCCCTGAGATCAACATGACATCATCATCAAGGATGCCGCCTTTTAGCATGGCATCAAGACCTGGTATGCCAGTACTGATTTTGACCTTCGAGGCAGGCTTTTCTCCCCATACCTGTGGTAAATTCTTCGGAAAGACAACTATGCCGGTATCCCTTATATCAAGAGAATGCTTTCCCGGCATGTATTTCTGACCTCTCATTTTCAGGATCCTCAAATTCCGTTCAAATCGCATTCCAACTATTTCATCAGAAAGAAAGATTATACCATCGGCAAGATATCCTAGCGGGCTCTTTTGAAGGTCTTCAAGATTAAATTCCCCCGTGATTATTGTAAGGGTGTTCCAGCTTTTCATTGATGTGAATAGATCGAAATAGAATCCGCGTCTTTCATCCTCTGTCAGGGGTCTTTTCTCATATGACCCGAGAATATCCCCCAGCACTGTCAAAGGATCTATCACTATCCTATCTGGTTTAAGAATAGATATTTTCTTATGAATGAACTCAATAACAGCTTCCTGCCCCTGTTTTAACAGGGATTCGCCTATGCTGACGATGTTCATTTTGTTTGTTTCATATAACGTCTGGTCAAAGAAAGAAAAACGGGACATGTAGTTATTGATCATCGCGGGGGATTCTGATAGAGTTGATATGAAAAGACATGTCTCTCCAACTCTTGCCGCATCAAAGAGAGATTGAGCCGCAAATGTGGTCTTTCCGCTGCCTGCCATGCCAGCCACAAGCACAACAGATGGCTTATAGAAGCCCCCCTCAAGGATCTCATCAAGGTTCAGGATATGCGAAGAAACAATTATCATTTTACCCGCCAGCAATATTATAACAGGTTAAATTCTATATAAGACTTGGGGCAATATTATCGGGTTATAATATACTTATTTGGTTTAAAAAGTTTAAACTCGCTGTGCCTTCTTCAATAGTTCGTGCTTCAATAACGAACCTGCCTTTATATCCCCTGAATTTTGGCATAACCTCTTTCCAGTTGATGTTCCCTTTTCCGACCTGGAGATGCTCATCACTTTTTCCTTTGTTATCATGGAGATGAACATGTATCACATGTCTGATCTCTGCCAGGAAATCAAAAACAAGGCCGTTGGTATTCGCATGCCCTATATCAAACGTCATTCCCGCATTCTTTTTTCCAAGAGAATCTATCATTCCCAGGATCTCACCCGGCCTTTTCCCAAAGATATGCGCCATATCAGGCATGTTCTCTACTGCGATCTTGATGCCCAGGTCATCAGCAAAATCACATATCTCTTTTAATCCCTCAACACTTTGCTGCCACGCCATGTCCGGAAGCTGCATACCAAGTGGCGAGAGATGCCCAGGATGAACAACTGCAAGTTCAATGAAATCCGAGGCTTTTTCAATACATTTTGTCATCTGCCTGATGCTTTCTTTCCAGATAGGATGATTCAGGCTCCCAAGATTAAGGTCTGAGAATGGAAGATGGAGCGTAAGCACAAGATGGGTAGTCTCTATGATATTTTTAATTTCAGAGAGCGTGCCGTCGTTTAATTGCTGTTTTCCTTCACTCACCACTTCCCAGCCCGTAAAACCGAGCTCTTCAAGGTCGTAAGCCCATTCAAATGGGTTATTAACAAGAGCAAGGGATGAGAAACTTACTTCCATGGATGGCTTAGTGTGCTTTTAAGATATAAAGATTATTTGGATATGACGTTTCCGGAACAACTTGTGACCGTTACATTTTTTAATATAAATGCATATAGGATGAAAGAAGAGAAAATATGTCCAAGAAAATTATAATATTATCTATATTTATCGCCGCATCTATCCTTATTTCCGGATGTATCATTGATAAAAATAATGGAACAAAAGGGAATGAAACGAAAACCAATAATTCGGATATAATCCCGACAATCAACCTGCCCTCAGGAATAACATACTTGGCAATTCATGATACCGATATTGAAATCGGTAATTCTTCTAAGAAAGCCATAGAAGGCGTTTACAGGACTGACCAGGGAGAAGATATTTACATACAGGTTTTCGAAACCGAGAAACCTGAAGAACTCCTTGATGAATATAAAGCCCAGTATAAGGATGCAGGTTATGACCCATTCACAGATATCTACTTTAATGGCCATAAAGCAACTAAAGTGATGTACTATTTCATACGCAGTGGTCAGTCAGTATCAAAATATAATATCGTCTGGACGATCAATAATTCTATGGTTAAAGTGGGCTCCTCGACTGATGCCCAGAACGTGATAAACCTGGCCACTGCAACTAACCATTAAAGCAGGTTCATCATTTTGTGCGTTTGCGGAATCGCACGCACATCTTTTAATTTTTCTCCTGCAAAATCCATGAGTTCAAATAATAAAGATGATGGGACTTTATTAATAGATGTCACAGGTTGAAGGATGAAAGGAATATTTATATCAATTGATTTAACGCCATCCACCGCGAGGGCTAATGATTCGGTTGTGGTATGGGGAAGTATTATCACTTTCACGAAAGTCTTTGCGGTCTCATTCAGGATGGAGATCGTTTCAAGCTCCTTTTCCAATAGCCCTGAATAATCCTGGGTACACTGATGTTCCGGCAATTTAATGTCACATGATGCGATAGAAATAATATCCTTTATTTCCCTTGCTTTTTCAGGAAATCCCGCATTTGTCTCAAGATACAATGGATATTCTATCTCAAGCGATTTTATGAAATCGGAATTAAGCAGCGGTTCCCCGCCAGTGAGGCTCACATGTTTTGTTGAGGGAGTCCATAATTTGGCAATGTTAGCCACAACATTCTCCCTGCTCAACGGTGTTTTAGTATAATAAAATCTTCCACTTCCCGGTTCTGTCTCGATCCTGCATGAACCGGATACATTGCGTGTTTGTGGAGTATCGCAATATTCACAGTGAAGCTGGCATTGTTCAAAACGTACAAAAACCTGCCGGATGCCTGCATACGGGCCTTCGCCCTGTATCGAATTGAAGATCTCGTTTATGTATGCAGGCATCCAGACCAGTATTTATGTTAATTTACCTGACAAAATCAATTCCATATTTTGCCGTGGCTATATTTCCTGAAGTGTTCTTGCCAAGGATCTGGGGTGATTTTACACCAGTCACCACGACCATCGTTCTTATTATATTCTCAAGGTCAGGGTCAACCATGGCGCCCCATATCAACCGCGCCTTTGGATCTATGCGTGTATAGAGTTCATTCACAACGCTTTCAGCTTCTGCTATGGTCATATCAGGACCGCCAACGACATTGACAAGAGCGCCTGTTGCGCCTGAGACATCAACATCAAGGAGCGGACTCCTTAGCGCTTTCTGAACGGATTCAATGGCTTTGTTCTCGCCTTCAGCTTCACCAAGGCCGATCATGGCTACGCCGCTCTTTTGCATAATAACTCGTACATCAGCAAAATCAAGATTCACAAGCCCAGGCTTGGTTATCAATTCTGTTATTCCCTTGACCGAGCGCATCAAAACCTCATCGCATACCTTAAAGGCTGTCTGCAAAGGAAGGTGAGGCACGACTTCAAGCAATTTGTCATTCGGGACAACAATTACGGTATCGACAGCATCTCGCAGTCTTTCAAGTCCTGCCTCCGCGTTATCCATGCGGATCTGTCCTTCGACTGAGAAAGGGAGGGTCACGACCGCTATTGTCAATGCTCCGGCATCGCGCGCGATCTCTGCAACAACAGGCGCAGAACCAGTTCCTGTTCCGCCCCCCAGTCCGCAGGTTATGAAAACAAGATCAGCATTACCTACAGCTTTCTCGATAGCAGCTTTTGATTCCTGGGCTGCATCCTGACCGATCTGGGGAAGACTTCCAGCGCCAAGACCTTTTGTCCTGCTTCTTCCGATAAGGATCTTCTTGCTCACTTTGATATTTAAAAGATGCTGGGCATCGGTATTTATTGCATACATCTCAGCGCCTATTATTCCCTCTTCATGTATCCTCTGGATAGTGTTTGAGCCTGAACCTCCGCATCCAATGACCACGATATTTGTCTTTAATTCCTGTAATATTTCCTGAAGTTCCTTATCCGTATCTCCAATTACCGGCATTGGAGATTCACCTGCTCTTGAAATTGCCTCTTTGATTATTGATTCCATTGCTTCTTCTCCATCATTTGTTAATTTAATTTAATGACTCTTTTAATTGTTTCATATACCATCTCTGGATTTATAGTTTTTCCGTTTATTATCACGGATTTACCTTTTGCCAATCGCCCATAAAGCTGTTCATCTTCAATCCCAAGGGATTTTGCCATTTCTGGACTAAATTTTTGTTCGAAAATTTGGAGTTTTCCTTTATCCAGGGAGACATCGTAATTTTGTTTGATGATTTCTATGCAAACATTATTCAATTCCTGGGCCTCCAGCCTTGCACATGAATCATCAAGCCCTATCAATACATGAGAGAATCTTCCTCCTTCATATTCTATATATGCGATATTTTGTTCGGACAGAAAGGTTTTGAGCCTGTTGCGGTCCAGCTTTTGCGCTTCGCACAGGAGTGAAGGATTGATCTTGGCGATTTTCACCTTCGGACAAATGCATGCCTTGCATGAGGAAAGTGCACTTTTTATTCCTTCTGTGATTACAGGGTTTCCCGAAGGGCATATCTCTTTTACTCTTTTTCGAAGCTGCATACAAAATTCCCATGGTATCCCATCCATTTCCTTGATTTCACTTTCTTTTAGCGTTTCAAACCCGACGTGCTCTATCATCCGCAGAAGGTTATCCCGCTCTTCGCTTTTCATGGATTTCCTGTCAATATAGGCAAAATCTGCACCTGATCTTGCAAATGCCTGACGTATCATAGATTCATCTATTTCATGCAGAGCATGGGTGGGAAAAATATGACCAAAAGTGACATCATTAGAGAGGGTCAGTGCAGTTTGTCTTGGAGCATAATGAGTGCCTCCGAAACCAACTGCCACGGGTGATTCATCGTCCTTTAAGAGAATAATAGCATTTGCAACGATATGCCCCGCGACTTCATCCAGCCACTGCTCCTCATTGCTTCCGATTTCAACAAAAAACGATGGAACTTCAAGGTCGGATGGACCGTGATGGGTACATTCAAGCGTAACCTCATATTCTTCATTTTCTGTAAGTGTTTTCAGGGAACGAAGAAGCGACCTGATCGCCTGGGGAGCAGCATGTGCAAGCTTCTGTGGAGTACCCCCGAATTTTGCTTCGTTGACATTACCTGTTGAATGAACAGTAATAATTGCCCTCATATCCTTGCTCTTGTGCTTGGATGCAAATATTATGAGGGATGCAGGATATCCCCGATCGGATAATTTCTTATCCAGTCCATCCTGATAGATCAGAGGTTGATCTATTTCTACAATACGAAACTCCTTATATTCAAAGACTGCCAGGTCATTCTCTGAACCCGCAGGAGTCCATTTACGAATGGAAAGGAGACAGTTCTTTATATTCTGGCTTGCCCTATCCTGGATTGAACAAACTATGGTAACCTTTAATTCACCTTTCAAAACACTACCTTGCACCGTATGGATGGAATAAATAAAAATTTAATCAAAGTCACTGCCTGTGACCATCTTCTTATCCACTATTGCATAATCCTTGGCTGCTCTGACCGCCTCAAATGGTATTAACACATAATTGTTTTGTTTTTTATATTTTGATAGATCAACGTTGTTCGATGGCTTCACGACCAGATATACCAGAGCTCCGCCCTGCATATCCATAACAACATCTGTCGCAAATCCCAGCTCTGAACCGTCAGTGAGCATCACTCTCTTATTAACTAAATTTTTTGCAAGTATTTTTGCCATAGTAATCCCTTCATTAGCCCAAATTTTCTCCTTATGATGGGCTCATCTATTATGCTTTTTTCACCTGTAACCTATATAAGACTTCTGTTCCTGTTTTGTCCCGCCTTTGAATTGCTCCTTTAGTTTTTCATAGTATTCCACCATATCATCTGCAAGAGCAGGTCTTACTTTCTTAAGTGCGTCATTGAAATGACGCATTTCAACAATGTCCGTTTCGAAATTTTCCCGCAGAGCCAGCATTACTGCCTCCCTGCACAGGGATTCGATATCAGACCCGACATAATTTTCAGTGAGGTCAGCCAATTCGTCTATATTAACATCTTCCGAAAGGTGTTTGTCTTTCAAGTTCTTAAGATGGATATTGAATATGCCGACCCGCCCGGCTTTTCCTGGCGGCCCTACAAAAACGAGCCTGTCAAACCTGCCTGAACGTATAAGGGCAGGGTCAATTATCTCAGGCCTGTTCGTTGCAGCGATCACCACGACACTCTTGAGGACTTCTATTCCATCAAGCTCTGTTAGTAATTGGTTTATTACTCTTTCAGAGGTTTTTGAGCCAAACTCTGTGCCTCGGATGGGAGCGACAGCATCAAGTTCATCCAGGAAAATTATTGAAGGGGCGACCTGGCGTGCTTTCTTAAAGACCTCACGTATAGCTTTCTCGGATTCTCCCACCCATTTGGATAGAAGCTGAGGACCCCTGACACTAATGAAATTGGCTGAACTTTCATTAGCCACCGCTTTTGCAAGTAATGTTTTTCCAGTACCTGGGGGGCCGTAAAGAAGTATTCCCCTTGGCGGGCGAATACTCATTTTTTCAAATTTATCCGGGAATTTAAGAGGCCATTCAACAGCTTCTATAATCTCCTGCTTTGCCTCGTCAAGACCTCCAACGTCATCCCATTTTACTTTTGGCACTTCGATCATGACTTCCCTCATTGCAGATGGCTCAACTTCTTTTAGTGCTTCTTCAAAGTCATTCCCTGTTACCTGCATACTTTCAAGGATTTCACGGGGAACGATCTCATCAAGTTTTATCTTTGGGAGAAATCTCCTTAGCGCTTTCATTGCTGCTTCCTTTGCCAGCGCTGAAATATCAGCTCCTACAAAACCATGCGTCCTGTCAGATATGTATTCGATGTTCACGTCTTTTGAAAGCGGCATGCCTCTTGTATGGATCTGGAATATCTCGATCCTGTCGACCCTGTCCGGAACTCCGATCTCTATCTCCCGGTCAAACCTTCCCGGTCGGCGCAAAGCCGGGTCAATTGCATCTATGCGGTTAGTTGCCCCGATCACGACCACCTGACCTCTTTCTTCCAGCCCATCCATCATTGTAAGAAGCTGCGCGACAACACGCCTTTCGACTTCACCAGTCACTTCTTCCCTTTTTGGGGCGATGGAATCCAGTTCATCTATGAAAATAATGGATGGAGCCGCCTTGTTTGCCTGCTCGAATAACTCGCGAAGCCGCTGCTCGCTCTCCCCATAATATTTACTCATGATCTCTGGGCCTGCTATAGAGAAGAAATTGGCTCCTGATTCATTTGCCACAGCTTTTGCAATGAGAGTTTTTCCTGTTCCCGGAGGGCCGTGCATCAAAACACCCTTGGGAGGCTCGATGCCCAGCCTTTCAAATAGTTCAGGATGTTTCATGGGAAGTTCAATCATCTCACGAAGACGCTGGATCTCATCACTCAAGCCTCCAATATTTTCGTAGGTAATACCTGTGCCTGTAACATCAAGAATAACAGGTTTTTCTCTGAGTTTTATATCAGTTTTGTCGGTTATTAAAATAATGCCTTCGGGTTCAGCTTCTATTGCTATGAGTGGTATTTCCTGCCCAGTTACGAACCGTCCCAGGAACGGATGCGACATCGTGCTCATTACAGGAATTATATCCCCTTTGTTGATAGGGCGTTTCATGATCTGGCGTTTTATTATGTCTTCCGCTTCCCCGCCGAATTTAATGGGTGTACCTTCTGAAGGCGCAAGCACTACCTTTTCTGCATGATTTACTTTGGCTTTTCGTATTATGATCGTGTCGCCTATGCTAACGCCTGCATTCTGCCTGATAAAACCGTCTATCCGGATAATATTTTCTTCCCAATCATTCCTATCCGCACGCCATACTTTTGCTGCGGTTATTTTTTTCCCTTCGATCTCTATAATATCTCCGGGTATGAGCTGCAAAAGCATCAGAGTATGCGGGTCAAGCCGCGCTATTCCTCTTCCCGAATCATTCGGATAGGCTTTTGCGACCGTGAGCTGTTTTCCGTCTTGTTCGTTCATTCTTATATCCCCTCAGATATGTTCCTTCGTTGATATTTTGAGATTATATCAGGTTATCTAATTGTATCTCATGGATAAAAATATATGCCATATTTTTTCAATTAATTGTACCACACAATTATATTTACATTTAACACCGATTTTCGTCAGCGGTTTATATTCCATAAAAAATAAACCGTTTTTTCACCAAATCATTTCGAAGGACAACGTTTTTCAAAAAATACCTCTACAGAATATGTTCCATTCGTGGAACATAAAAAATCTTGTTTTCCAACCATAGATTAACATACCATAGCAATTATGGT
>Ga0209540_10001109_pt1 | contig 21392 bp, 12 predicted proteins | sample BarGraIncu01121A_FD_184501 | JGI IMG/M metagenome (GOLD analysis project Ga0209540, IMG submission 184501) | Arctic peat soil microbial communities from Barrow, Alaska - Barrow Graham LP Incubations 011-21A (SPAdes) (version 2) | ecosystem: Environmental > Terrestrial > Soil > Wetlands > Peat... | reverse complement strand
GGCTTCCAGCCAGGCCCGCCAGGAGCGGCGTTCGGTCAAATGCAATGTCTTCATTTTAGTTTGCATTTTCCAGGGTTATTTATCTGAAATCCAAATTTTTATCCCATTTACCTATGATTTTAAAAAGTCGCCATCGATGATCAACAGTTTCGCTCCGGTCTCGGTCCGGGAGCGGTGCGAACTCGCATCGTCGGATACCACGTAGGCCATGCCTGCGCTTAAAATGGTTTTTTCGCCGTTCTGCCGCTCGTTCACGAATTCCCCCTCCAGGCAGTGCACGATATGGCCTTTTTTACACCAATGGTCGGCCAGATAGCCTGATGTGTATTCTACAATCCTTATCCGCAATCCTTCCAATTGCAAGGTCTGCCAATAGGCGGTCCCGGCTTTCCCCTTGTGTTCCGTTCGCGTGATCATTTTCCAATCAATTGTTTGATACGGGATGGCATTGTGGTCCATTTTGGCAACCTCCAATTGTTTTTCCTAAATTATTTTTTGGCGAGGCGCAGGGCGCGGTCTACGGCCAGGAGCAGGGGTTTGACCGATATTTCGCTGCCCACGGCGTTCTTCATCCATACTTGGGGCATGATGTTGCCGGCCAGGCACATGCGCTCCATTTCAGGGCCCAGGGCTTTGCCGCGCAGGAAATCCTCGATCTGGAACTGGATGACATTGCCGATGGCGTAGTAGGGCAGGTAGAGGGTGTAGTCGATCATGTGCGAATACACGGCCAGGATGACCTGGTCGCGAATGCCGAAAACCGGCGCGAAGTATTGATTCCAAATACTCTTGGCAATGGCGATGACGGCCTCTTTCAGTTGCTGGGGCGTGGCCTGGGGGTGGCCGTAGAGCCAGTGCCAGGCCTGCATGTCCACCAGCGAGACTGCCATGATCTCATAGGCGCTCCAGAAGGTGTCAAGGACTTTGAGTTCCTTTTGGCGCGGGTCTTTCTCCGGGATGCCCAAAAGTTCCAGGTCGCGGTCCTGGAAAATGAAGGCAAAGGCTTCGGTAAAGGCGCCGTTGGGTACTCCGGCCAGCGAATAATAATCGATCTTGTACAAGTCGATCACGCATTCCACCGCGTGCCCCAGCTCGTGGACGGCGATGTTGTAGCCCTTGTAGTTCATGCCGCCGGGCGCGATGCGGGTGCGCAGGCGCGCCTTGAACTTGCGCGAGGCGGTTGGGGCCTCATGGCCCGAGCCGCGGGCCGGGTCGACCTGGATCCTGCCGGCGATGAAGGCGGCGCTTTCCGGAGTGAAGCCCAGCTTTTCCAGGATGACGGGGATGTCCTTTTCGAACGCGGCGGCGGTGGGGTATTTCTTCTGCACGATCTTGTCCAGTTCTTCTTCGGGGATCGTCGAGTCGCTGCGCAACGCCGGATACCAGATGTCAAACGGCAGCAATTGGCGGCCCAGCCGCTTGCGGATCAAAGAGGCCACTTTTTTGACCTGGGGCGAGGCCAAAAGTTCCCGGAACATGGCCTCGACTTCTTTTTCGGGGATCTCGCGGCCGATGTCGAAACTGCGGCTGATGTGGTCGGGATAGAGCGGGCTATAGGCGTCGACCAGGCGCATGGCCTGGAAAGTGTCCAGGAAAGTCTTGTAGCGGATATCGGCCTCGCGCTCGGATGCAAGCTCCCGGCCCTGGTCGTAGACCTTGTTGGTCATCGGGTTCCACTGGTATTTGCCGGAGTTGACCATCACGGCCGGGATCTCCTGGCGGATGATGCGCTGCATCACCTGGTAGATCATTTTCTGCTTGGGCAATCCTTGCGGGTCTCCGTAGCGCGCCTTGAGCTCGTCGCGTATCCCCCAGTGGCTGATCAGCTTCATGTCGGCCGGGAACAACGGCTTCATGTCCTGGCCCACCAGGCTGCCCATGAAGATGTTGTAATCGGAAATGTAGCGTCCGGCGTCGGCCATCAGGGCGCTGACCTTCTGGTTGACGTCGGCCGGGATGCGCGTGCTGTTGCTGCCGGCCGCGCGGGCAAAGGCCCACTGCTTGCGGCTCCAACCGCCGCCCAGGGCGGTTTTTTCAGCCAGGGTGTAGACCGGGAAATTGAGCAGGGAGATGAAGGCGATCTTGTTGTTGAACATGTCTTCGGAAACATGGGCGGACAGGTCGAATTGGTTCATGGCGATGTCGAGCGGCGTGATCTCTCCCCAGTCGAGGTCGACCGGCTGGTCCTTGTCCAGGGACATCTCGTTGAAATTACCGCCGATGGCTTCGCTGTAGAATTCCAGTTTGTTGAAGAGGGCATCCAGGGGCACTCCGGCGGCCGTGAAATTCGCCCGGCAAAAGATGGCGAATTCAGCGGCGTCGCCGTCGCCGGCCCGCCAAAGCCCGGCCACCTGTTCCACGCCGCGCTCAACGCGGAATTTCTCGGCTGCGCCGTATTTTTGCAAAAGCTCGGTTTTCACTTTTTGCAGGACATTGCTATCGATGAATCTGGCCGGCTCCTGGGCCAGGGTTGCCATTACGGCGGTCAGGGACAAAAACAAAAACAAGCAAGAAATTTTTTTCATGTTCCGTCTCCTTTGGGCAGTGAATTTATCGCAAATAAAAAATAGCAGACCGGCAATTTTTAGGCAAGTATACCTGTTCCGCGTTCCTTATTCGGGCCGGGCCAGGCTGTCGCGCAGGTCCAAGAGGAGCCAGTTCTTTTTTTTGATGGCCGTCTGCTCTTGCCTGACCAGGGCGAGGAATTCCTTGATGCCCAGCGGTTCGTTGCCGTTGCCGTGGATGAGGACGATGCTGCCGGGCCCTGGTTTTTGCTTTTTGGCCAGCCAGGCGTCACTGCCCACCGGGATCACTCCGTAAGCCAGGACGCGTGTGAATTCGGCATGATCGGAAACCAGTCCCGGGAAACGGAAAAATACCGAGGGCGTCAAACCGCATTCGATCATTTTTTGCTCGGTTTTCAGGATCTCCTCGTTCAGGTCCACTCCTTTTTCCAGAAGGAAATTCCGGCGCAGGGGCAGCCGCCGATCGTATTGGTGGTGATAGGAATGGTCGATCCAATCGACGGTGATCTGGCCTGACCGGACCAGCCCCGACAGCCAGAGCAGGTCCCGGGGATGCTTTTCCATCCACAGGCCCGAGAGAGAGATGGCCAGCGGCACGGGCTTTTCTATTTTACTGAATGCGGCCAGGATGTGCTTGAACAGGGAACGGTCCAGTGGTTTTTTAGAAGGGCAGAGGTCGATGGTCAGGCTGATCCCCCTTTCCTCGGGCAGGCTGTGGGTGATGCCGGCATCCTGAAATTTATTCGAGTTTGCTGCCGCTGCCGCCAGCGCCTTGCTGTAGGGAGACGAAGTGAATTGCTTTTGCAGATCTTGCAGGGATGCGGCCGCGATTTTGCGGTCCGCCAGCGGAACTATTTCGGTAGCTAGTGTTTGTGGGTGAACCATAAGGTAATAGGTATGGTCGTTCTGGGTGAAACGGCGGAGGATGATCACCGCCGTGCCGTCGGCCAGCATGGTCTTGGCGAAAAAGGTCCGGTACTCCGTGACAGCCGCGGCCAACGGCAGGCACAGCAATACGGCCAACATCGGCCAGCGGCGTAAAATTTTTTTCATGAAGCCATTGTAGAGAAATTGAATCGCGGCTGTCAAGGCCAAATGGGAGGACGAATATTTTGAAATTTATTTAAATCGTTTGCCGATGGAGTATAATTGATCAAACATGGCATATAGCAAAGAAGAAGCCAAGGCCGGGATAGGCAAGCTGGTAGAAGATTTCAAGAAGAACCAGGCCCGTTTGCGCAATCAGGCCGAGGCCCAGATCGAGAACAACTTCATCCGTCCGCTTTTCAAATACCTGAACTGGAACACCGTCAACGAAGGCCTGGCCGTTGCCGACTACGAATTCGTCGTCAACCGCACCGGCCGCGGCGGCAAGCGTCCTGATTACACGCTGCAGCTCGACGGCCAGCACCTGCTGGTCATGGACGCCAAGCAGGTGAAATACGACATGCACGATCCACGCTGGCTGAACCAGGTCTATTCCTACGGCTATTCCACCCAGAGCCTGGCTCCTGTGCGGCGCATCGATTTTGCCGTGCTCAGCGACTTCGAGGAATTCGTGGTCCTGGACTGCACGCTGCACGTCAACGATCCTCGGGCCTTGCGCAATTTCTTGGTTCTGAATTGGACCTGCGATGACTTTGTCATCCAATTCGACCGCCTCTGGGAATTGTTCGAGCGCGAGAACATGAGGCGCACCGCCCGCACCCGCCACAGCGACACGCCGCGCGGGCTCTGGGCGCTGGCCCTTTCGCCGCGCAAGGTCAAGGCCAACCGCACGCCGCCCGACAAAGCTTTCCTGGCCGATATGGACAACGACCAGAACGGCTGGCGCGTGCGCCTGGCCAAGGACATGAAAAAGCTCAATCCGGCCGCCGATGGAACGCTGATCACCGCTGCAGTGCAGTTATTGATCGACCGGTTGATCTTTGTCAAGGCGCTTTCCGACCGTGAGATCGAAGACGACTATCTGGCGCAATTGGCCGAAACCATTGAAAAAGACGGACTGGCTGACAATGACCATGGTTGGTTTGTTGCCTGCGGTAATATCTTTAAAAAGCTCAACAATTTCTACAACGGCAGCATTTTCAAACCGCGCCCGGAACTGGAAGCTGTAACGGTAGCCAATAAAACGATGCGCGACATCATCCGCTCCCTACAGCCGGAGAATTCGCCTTATAACTTTGCCGTTCTGCCGGTGGAAATTCTGGGCACAATTTACGAGCGCTTTTTGGGCCGGGTGGTGCGCACCACCGAGCAACGGGTGAAGATCGAGGAAAAGCCCGAAGTGCGTAAGGCGGGTGGCGTCTATTACACGCCTCAGTACATCGTGGAGTATATCGTCAAGAACACGGTGGGCAAGTTGCTCGAAAGTTGCCGAACTCCGATTGATGCGGCCAAGTTAAAGATCCTCGATCCGGCTTGCGGTTCGGGCTCGTTCCTGGTCGGCGCTTATGCTTTTTTGATTGACTGGCATGTCAAGTATTTCGATACTAAAAAACGTTTAAGTGCCGCCGACCGCGCCGACGCCTACTATGACAGCGACGGCCGCGTGCGCCTGACCGCCCACCTTAAAAGCCAGATTTTGAAAAATAACCTGTTCGGCGTGGACATCGATCAGCAAGCGGTGGAAGTGACTCGTTTCTCTCTTTCCTTGAAAGCTCTGGAGGACACCCGCCGCGAGGAACTTTACGAGGAACGCACTCTTTTCAAGGAAACCGTCCTCCCTGACTTGTACCAAAACATCAAGTGCGGCAACAGCCTGATCGGCCCTGATTATTTTTCGGGAAAGATGTTCCCCGACTCTGAAGAACTGCGTCGGGTCAATCCCTTCGACTGGCAGCGCGAATTCCCCGCCATCTTCTCTTCCGGCGGCTTCGATGTCGTGATCGGTAATCCGCCGTATGTGAGGCAAGAATCATTGGGGGATGATTTTAAATCGTATGTTAAAGAAAAATATAATTCCTATGCTGGGACCGCAGATCTTTATATATATTTCATCGAACGATCGTTAAAATTACTTCGTAAGAATGGGCACTTCGGGTTTATCTGTTCGAACAAATGGATGCGTTCGAACTACGGTCATCCCTTGAGAGATCTGATCATTAAAGAATCCAAGATCGAACAGATTATCGATTTCGGAGAATTGCCGGTTTTCCAGGGAGCGGCAACATTCCCGGCAATTCTGCTGTTAAAAAAAGAAAGAACCAAAGAACAGAATTTTATTTTTGCGCCTATTAAACGTTTGGATTTCACATTGCTATCAGATGAAATTAAAAAAATCGGCGAGAAATTGAGCGAGCAATCCATTAAAGGGGAAACTTGGACGCTTGCCAGCAGTAGCGAAGTCGAACTTTTCGAAAAGATGCGTCAAATCGGTATTCCTTTGGGTGAGTATGTAAATAAAAAAATTTACCGTGGTATTTTAACCGGATTGAACGAAGCATTCGTAATTGATCACGATATCCGGGATCGTTTGATTTCTGAAGATAAAAAAAGCGTTGAACTAATTAAACCTTTAATATGCGGTGATGATGTTCGGAAATGTATTATCAATTTCCAAGGACATTATATTATCTTGATTCCAAAGGGTTGGACCCGGCAGAAGATTGGAACAGCCCGAGATCCATGGGACTGGTTTCATCAAAACTATCCAGCTATTGCTAGTCATTTAGAACCTTTTGCACAAAAAGCCCAGAAGCGCCAAGACAAAGGTGATTACTGGTGGGAACTTCGGGCATGTGATTATTATGAACTATTTGAGAAACCGAAGATTGTCTATCCTGATATTGCTAAAGAAAGCAGAATGACAATGGATTATGATGGATTATATTTTGGCAATACTGTTTACTTTATACCGATTGAAGATCTTTATTTATTGGGGGTTTTAAATTCAAGTCTTATCTTTCATTACTTTAAACGTAATGCCACTGTTATTGGGGATGCAGATAAATCTGGAAGGTTGCGTTGGTTCAGTCAAGATGTACTGAAACTCCCAATCCGGAGAATTGACTTTTCCAATACTCCTAACGATCAACTCCATAGCCAGATAGTTCAAATGGTCAAATGCATGTTAGACCTGAATAAGAAAAAATCGATGTCTCAGAGTGAAAAGGATAAGGAACTTCTTCAGCGTCAGATTGATGCTACTGACCGGGAGATCGATCAGCTGGTTTATGAATTGTACGGGTTAATGGAAAAAGAAATAAGAATTGTGGAGAACATTGATTCGTGAATCTGTATATGAATCTGTAGGGACAGGTCGCGACCTGTCCCTACTGAAATTAATGAAAAATCATCCCCTTGGCCATAACCGCCGTTTCATGCATTTGCGCGACTAGTTTTTTCAACCTTGTAGGGTTTTGGGGCACAGGTTGCAAAAAGGAAAATTCTTTGGTTAGTCAAAAAATCATTTTTTGATTTTCTTTCGCGGGACTTTTAATTTTAGCTTTCTGATCTTGGCGGAGAAACTTGTCAGGCTTTACTCGTGGATGATTTTTGGATTCTTGGCGTGGATATGAACAGCGGATTTCAGGGAAGTGTCAGCATGAAGCAGTGGCTATTGACAAGCACAAAATATTCGTCTAATATGCAATCCGATTGCATTATGGACGATGCGGGGGGGTAGCCGATGTATATTCGACGCGATTTGGAGCGGTTCATCAAGACGGCTTCCGAGCAGTTTCCGGTGCTGTTGGTCACGGGAGCCAGGCAAGTCGGCAAAACGACGATGCTGCGGCACCTGGCTGAAGCAAAGAGAAGCTATGTCACTTTGGATGATCCGTTGATTTTAAAACTTGCCAGGACCGAACCGGCACTCTTCATCCAACGCTTCCCGCCGCCTGTCCTGATCGATGAAATTCAATACGCTCCGGATATTCTGCCGCATATCAAAATGGAAGCAGACAAATCCGGAGGGCGGGGTTTGTATTGGTTGACCGGTTCGCAGCCGTTTCATTTGATGAAAGGCGTTTCCGAATCCCTGGCCGGCCGCATCGGTGTAGTCCAGCTCATGGGTATATCGCAGCAAGAATCCCAAGCAAATAAGAAATTCACCGATCCTTTTTTACCGACACCGGAAATGCTCACAAAACGGATGAAAGACGGAAAACCTTTTTCGCTGCCGGAATTGTACGTGAGAATATGGAGAGGATCATTTCCCGCGGTTATGTTGGACGAACGGATGGACCGCGATTTGTTTTATTCATCATATGTTCAGACATATCTGCAGCGGGATATCCGGGATTTGGCCAAAGTCGGCGATGAGATCGCTTTCTTCCGTTTTCTGCGGGCGACTGCGGCCCGAACCGGTCAATTGCTCAATCTTGCCGAATTGGCACGGGACGCGGATATGTCTCCGAATACCGCAAAAAATTGGCTTTCCATCCTGCTGGCTTCTGGCATCGTTTACCTTTTGGAACCTTATCATCATAACGTCAGCAAACGTCTGGTCAAGAGACCTAAACTCTATTTCCTGGATACCGGGCTTTGCAGCTACCTGACCGAATGGTTGACCCCTCTCACTCTGGAGGCCGGCGCCATGTCGGGAGCGATCCTGGAAACGTGGATATTCTCGGAAATATTGAAGGGGTATTGGCATAACGGCCGCCGCGCCCCCTTCTATTATTATCGCGATAAGGATCAGAAAGAAATCGATTTGATCATTTTTCAGGATGGTGTGATTTATCCCCTGGAATTCAAAAAAACAGCTTCGCCTACTCAGAACGATGTCCAGCATTTTAAAACCTTGGCACGGCTGAAAACACCAGTAGGTCCGGGCGGGGTAATTTGTCTGTCCCCAGCCGCCCTGCCTCTTGGTGATTCAATTTTTATTATTCCTGTTTCCGCAATATGAGATTCCGGGGCATGGCCCGCAAAAGATAAATTCTTGCTGTATCTCAAAAGACCAAGTTGCAGATATTTAGTTGCAACTACAATATTAAGTTGCAACTTTAAATTCAGCTCAGATTCTAATTTTTCGGAAGGTTCAGAAATTCATTGACGGAAATGTCGCTGTTTCTGATCGACAGCCGTGCTTTTTTTCGATATTAAACATTGAAAATTTAACATTAAAAGTTGAGATTTCATGGTGTTTTGACGGCAGGTATGGCGCCGACCTGTCTTGACGGATTCGCTGAAAACCCTGGGAATTGGAATGAAACCGGGGTGATCGCTGGACCGCCCCGGCGTCATATATTAATTATTTCTGTTTACCAGATGACCGGGCGCTGCTCGGGAGTGCGATAGAGCTTGTCGCCGGGTTTGATGTCGAAAGTCTTGTAGAATTCGGCCACGTCGAACGGGGCGCCGTTGACTCGGAATTCGCCCCAGGGGTGGACGTCCTCCTGGATCTTTTTCTTCAGGGCTTCGGGGCGGATCTTGCCGCGCCATACCTGGGCGAAGGCCAGGAAAAAGCGCTGGTCGCCGCTGAAGCCGTCGATGGCCTCAGGGACTTTCTTGCCCTGCAAGGAGAGATGATAGCCGGCCAGGGACATGGTCAGTCCGGCGTAATCGGCGATGTTTTCGCCCAAGCTGAGCTCGCCTTTGACGTGCATGCCGTCTTCGCTGGCGAAGGCGTTGTATTGATCGACAATTAGCTTGGTCTGCTGTTTGAACTTCTCGCTGTCGGCGGGAGTCCACCAGTCGCGCATGTTGCCGTCCTTGTCGAACCAGCGGCCCTGGTCGTCGAAGCCGTGGCTCATCTCGTGGCCGATGGCCATGCCGATAGCACCGTAATTGACAGCATCGTCGGCGTCGGCGAAAAAGAACGGGGGCTGCAGGATGCCGGCCGGGAATATCATCTTGTTGTACACCGGGTTATAACCGGCGTTGACGATCTGCGGAGGCATGTCCCACTTGGACGTGTCCACCGGCTTGCCCAGCTGGTCCAGGTTCTTCTGGAAAGCGAACCGCCCTGCCTGGCGGATGTTGCCGACGAACGAATCGCGGCCGATCTCCAGCTTGCCGTAGTCCTCCCATTTGCTGGGATATCCGACTTCGATCCTCATGGCCAGCAGTTTTTCCAGGGCCTGCTGGCGGGTCTTTTCGCTCATCCAGGGCAGCTGGCGCAAGCGGGTCTCGAATGCTTTCTTGATGTTGGCGGCGAGTTCTTCCATGCGCTGCTTGCAGGCGGGAGGAAAGTATTTTTCCACGTACATTTGGCCGACCAATTGGTCGAGAGTGTTGCTGGTCAGCGAGGTCATGCGCTTCCAGCGTTCCTCGTTCTCCTTGGTGCCTTCCATCACCTGGGAAAAGAAACGGAAGTTCTCATCGACGAAGGCCGAGCTCAGGTAGGGGGCGTAGGCGGTGAGCACCTGCCAGCGCAAATAGGTCTTCCACTCCGCCAGGGGGATCTCCTTCAGCATGAGTCCCATTTCCTTGAAGAAAGCCGGGGCGGTGACGATCCAGGCGTCGACATCCTGGCGGCCGATGTTCTTGAGATAGCGGCTCCAGTCGAAACCGGGGCTGAGTTCCTGCAGCTGCGCCATGGTCATTTTGTTGTAAAGGCCGGGGATATCGCGCAGTTCCACCCGGGTCTTGGATGCGCGGGCCAAACGCGTTTCAATGGCCATGACCGTCCTGGCCTCGGCCGCGGCCTGTTCGGCGCTGTCTCCCAGCAGTTTCAGCATGGCGGCGACGTGGCCCAGATACTGCTCGCGGAGCTTCTGCGCCTCGGCGTCGTCACGGGTGTAGTAATCACGGTCGGACATGCCCAGGCCGGATTGGCCCAGGTAGAAGGCGTAGGCCTTGGCGTTCATCAGGTCGACTTCGACGCCGGCTCCGAACAGCAGCGGGAAGTTTTCCCGGTGCAGGCCGGCCACCAGGTCCTGGATGTCGGCATGGGTCGCGGCCTTGGCGATACGGGCGAGGTCCTCCTGCAGGGGAGTGGCGCCCAGGGCTTCGATCTTGGCGGCGTCCATGGCCATGGCGTAGAAATCGCCGACCTTTTGCGCCGCCGTGCCCTTGACCGCGGTCGAAGCGGAGGCGGCCAGGTTCTGGAAGAGATCACGCAGCCTGGAGCGGTTCTGTTCGCGCACCTGGTCGAAGGAATCGTACTCACTTTTATCGGCGGGCATGGCCAGGCTGCGGATCCAGGTGCCGTTGGCGTAGCGGTAGAAATCGTCGCCGGGCCGGACCGCCAGGTCCATATTCTTTTTGTCCAGCGCCGGTTGCTCTTCCCCGGCGGCAAGGAGGGCCGGGCTGGCGATCAGCCAGCAGAGCCCCAGAACCGTCGTCATGGTCTGAAAGTTGAAAAAAAGTTTTTTTACCATTGATCACTCCTTTTGGAATCAATTGCGCATGGATCATCAGAAGGTTTAATACGCAAGGATTCAGAAAAAGTTGCCCTTGACCGGGCGGCCCGGATCACGTTTTGGAAAAAATATTTTTTAGACAGGCTCCTGGTTATTGTTTTTCGCTCAGCAGCCGGTCTGCGGCCAAAACGCAAAAGATATACGTGGCGGCGCCGCCGATGACATACTCGGTCTGCTGCCACAGGAAGGGAAAGGGCTCCTTCAGCTCGGGCAGGTCGGGACGGATCAGCGACGGGCCCGACACGCCGCCGCCGGGGATGTACGACCACTCGTTGACATTGGTGCCGTAGGCCACGGTCAGGGAATGTGCGCCCACGCCCGAAACCAGCGAGGTGTTGGAGGCCGGGTGGCAGCCGAATATATAATTCAATACGCGCAGCAGGTTTTCCCGGGGGAATTCCCGCGGATAAGCCTGATGGAGAAAATACTGGCAAACGGCGTACTCCTGGATGTCCCAGGTGACGCCCCAGATCTGCCAGTCGAAGGGCACGCCGAAGGGACTTTTGTCAAGAGTGACGCGCAATTTTTTGGCATATGCGGCCAGGGCGGCGCCGACGCGCCGGGAGAATTTCCGGTCTTTTATCTTTTCCAGCACCCGGGCCACGGTCCAGCCCACGGCGTCGGCGCGGGCCTCGATCACCGGCAGCAGCGCCTTGAGCCGGGCGGCGAAGCGGCGTTCCCCGGTGGTGATCAGGAGCTCCACCGCGGCCAGCACCTCCTGGTCCTCGACCATCTGCGGTACATAGGCACTGGCCTGGCGCACCGCGGGATGCGTCTGCTCGTAGTCCCAGGCCTTGAGCGCCGTGGCGCGGCACTCCCTGGCCAGTTCCGGGCTGAAATCGGCCAATACCCGGGAGGCGGCTGCCAGGGCCGCGATCACCTTGTATTCGGTGCCGGTGTCGCGGCTGGTGAAGGCCAGGCGGTCATCGGGCCGGCCGGAGCGGTCGCCTTTGATCTCTCCGGGTTTCAGGGCCGGGTCAAAAATACGGTTGTCGGTGATGGAGGCGGCGTCGCCCTGTTTCTGGTACTGCTCCTGCGAAGGATCGGAGATGCCGGCGAAGCTGTGCCCGGAAACGCGGTAGCTGTTCAGCAGGTTCTCCACCCCGTGAACGATCTGCTGCAGGATGTCCGGCTTGCCGTCCGGGACATGCAGGAAAACTTCGCGCCGCTGCGGGTCCACGCTGGTCTGGTCGGAATCCACGGCGAAATTTTCCCTGGCCAGGGCCAACAGCAGCGTGACCGCGGACTGTGAGCCGGTGGCCAGGTCGAAGTCGCCGGCGTCGTGCCAGCCGCCGCTGTTCAGCCCGGGGATGTGTTGGAAGGCGGCGAACGGGGTGTCAGTGGTCGGCCCCTGGCGGTAATCTTCAATATAACTAAGGTCGTGGTTGGGCGGGGGCTGCAGGGCGTCGTCCATGTGGCAGAGGCCGTGCCAGACGCGGCCGCGGTCGATTACCTGCATGTGGCACATCTGGGCCGGGAAAAAGGTCTCCAGCGTGGGCTGCCACACCCCTTGCCGGTAGATGTCGGCGGCGATGCGGAAAGGCGGGGTTTGTTTTTGCCCATAGCGAAGGATATACACGCCGGGCAAGCGGACGGCGCTGAAATCGAAAACGCCGTAGTCGTAACGCAGGAAACGGCCCCAACGCTGCAACGGACGGCTCAGTACCGGTTCCGGGTCATGCGCCGGCGTGACGCGCAGCAGGGTAGCCTGGCCGAGGTCCGCGGTTGCGGCGGGAAGTTCGATCAGGGCGCGTTTTTCCTGGTCGGGATGGTAACCCACCTGGGAAAATTCCATGACCGGTTCGCGCTGCCAGCCCGGCACGGCGTTGGGGGTGATGCGCCAGCGCACCGCGTCCCGGGTGGCTCCGGCCGGGATCGGGGAGGTAACCACGAACCAGCCGTTGGTCTCATTGTCGCGGCCGTCAAAGAGCTGCAGCTCGTTGTCGAGCGCTTCGATGGTCAGGCGACGCAGCGGGTCTTCGCTGGCGGCGTACAGGGTCCTCCCCCGGGCCAGGGGCTGGGGGCGCAGAACGGAAGCATCACCGGCCAGCGGTCCGTTCCCCTGCAGCGGGAAGACGCCGGCACTGTCGCCCAGGTGATAACTCTTGCCGAAAAAAGCCGGGGGGAAAAGTTCCAGGTTGAAGCTGGCGCGGCCGGACAAGGCGGCCGGCAGGGGTTTTTCCAGGTCCACGGCAATGCAGATGGCTTCCCCGCAGGGTTGCACGCGCACGCGGTAAGCCAACTGCTCTTTTTCGAAAATCATGGCCACCGTGGCGCTGGGCACGCTGCGGTCCAGCGAGCGCTGGATCATCTTGGGTCGCAAGCCCCACTGGCCGGGCGTGGCGGCCAGACGCACGTCGCCCAAGGCCGCGATCCGTTCGCCTTGCTGGATCAGCTCGATCCCTCCCTGCTTGCCCTCGGGGTAGATGTCGTGAAAGACCAGGACTTCGACCCCGGGCCGCGCAAAATATCCCTGCTCATTGAGTACCCATCCCGGCGGGGTCGTCTCCTCTCCCTGCCTGGGGGCGGCCACGACAGCGGCGATCAGAAAAATCGACAATCCCACCCAGCCAATGAGGTATTTTGTTTTGCTGTTTTCCATGCCCCTATTATAAAAACAAAACAGGATACTTACAATATGCCGGTGCGGCAGCGGGCTTTATGCCCGCAGGCAAACGCTCTCCGCCTGAGAAACGGTTGACTTTGAATTTCATAAGTGCTACTGTAAAAACAAAGCCGCGAGCCGAGGACGGCAAGGAAAAGACATGAAAGCAAAAAAAATAAAAGCAAAAGTTCCTGGGAAAAAGATCGCGGCCAAGAACAATTCCTTGCAGGCGCAGACCGACAGCTATCGCTACAGCATCCTGACCAAGTTCGAGCGCATGCCGACCATCATTTACGCCGATGCCAGGGAAGCTTCACAGGCCGTGGCCCAGGAGATCGCCGACCTGATCCGCCTGAAAAAAAAACAAGGCAAAATGTGCGTGCTGGGCTTCGCCACCGGCTCCACGCCGACGCGCGTCTACAGCGAGTTGGTGCGCCTGCACCGGCAGGAGGGGCTGGGTTTTGCCAATGTCATCAGTTTCAACCTCGATGAGTATTTCCCGATGCGGCCCGATTCGGTTCATTCCTACGTCCATTTCATGCACCAGCAGCTTTTCGACCGTGTGGACATTCTTCCTGAGAACATTCACGTCCCTGACGGCAGCCTGCCGGTCGAGCTCATCGTGGACCATTGCCGGCGCTATGAGGAAGCGATCCGCGCCGCCGGCGGTATCGACCTGCAGATCCTGGGCATCGGCCGCACCGGACATATCGCCTTCAACGAGCCGGGATCGCAGGTCAACTCGGTCACGCGCATCATCACGCTCGACTCCCTGACCCGCAAGGACGCGGCTTCCGACTTTTTCGGCCTGGAAAACGTGCCGCGGCGCGCCATCACCATGGGCATCGGCAGCGTGCTCGGCGCCCGGCGCATCCTGCTCATGGCCTGGGGCGAAGGCAAGGCGGCGGTGATCCGCCAGGCCGTGGAAGGCGATATCTCGGCCCAATGCCCGGCCTCTTTCCTGCAGAACCACAAGAACATCCTGTTCGTTCTGGACGAGGCGGCGGCGGCAGAACTGACACGGGTCAAAACCCCTTGGCTGCTCGACGCCTGCGAGTGGAGCGACCGCCTGGTCCGCAAAGCCGTGGTCTGGCTGTGCCAGAAACTGGACAAGCCGATCCTGAAGCTGACCAACCGCGATTACAATGACAACGGCATGAGCGGGCTGCTGGCCGAACAAGGCACTGCCTACCAGATCAACATCAAGGTCTTCAATGACCTGCAGCATACCATCACCGGCTGGCCCGGCGGCAAGCCCGATGCCGACGACACTTTCCGCCCCGAACGCGCCGCGCCGGCCCGCAAGCGGGTGCTGGTCTTCAGCCCGCATCCCGAGGACGACATGGTGGCCATGGGCGGCACGCTGCTGCGCCTGGTCGAGCACGGTCACGAGGTGAACACCGCCTACCAGACCTCCGGCAACCTGACCGTGGCCGACGAGGATGCCCTGCGTTTCATCGATTTTGCCGAAAGCTTCAACTCGACGCTGGTCCCGGCCGGCATGGCCGAACGGCGGCGTTTCCAGAAGATCAAGGTTTTCCTGCAGGAAAAAAATCCCGGCCAGGTCGATTTGCCCGCGGTCAGGGAACTCAAAACGCTGATCCGCCAGGGCGAAGCCCGCGCCGCCTGCCGCTACGCTGGCATCCGCCCGGAGAACATCCATTTTCTGAACATGCCGTTCTATGAAACCGGAACGCGCAGCAAGCTGCCGCTGTCCGACAAGGACATAAAGCTGGTGGTCGACCTGCTGCGGCGGGTCAAACCGCACCAGATCTTCGCCGCCGGTGACCTGTCCGATCCCCACGATACCCACCGCCTCTGCCTGGACGCCATCAAGGCCGCCCTGCAGCAGGTGCGCAACGAGCCCTGGTTCAGGGACTGCTACGTCTGGTTCTACCGCGGCGCCTGGGAGGAATGGGAGATCGAGCAGATCGACATGGCCGTGCCCATCAGCCCCGAGGAACTGGAGCGCAAACGCAGCGCCATCTTCAAGCACCAGACCCAGAAGGACGGCACCATGCTCCTGGGCGGTGATATCCGCGAAGTGTGGGAGCGGGCAGAGGAGCGCAACCGCGGCACGGCCCGCCTGTACGACGCTCTGGGCATGGCCGAGTATGAGGCCATCGAGGCCTTCAAGCACTTTCAACCCTGACGCCCCCGCTTATTTCATTGTGGTATCTGGCGAAGCTGTGGCCGCGGCCAGCAATTTTTCGATCTCGGGCTGATTCTTGTTCAGGGCTAGCGAGGCGGTAAATGTTTGGGCCGCCTGCCGGTTGTCACCGAGTTTCATGTAGGCCCGGCCTATGAGGTTGACCAGGTTCACGTCGGTGTTGATGATCTGGTTGGCTGCGAGCAGTTCAGCCAGAGCGGCCGGATATTCACCCATCCCGAACAGGGCCCGGCCCTTGAGGGAATGGCCGGCAAAGGCCGCCTGGCCCTCATGGGGAAGCAGTTCCGCTTCCCGGCGCACGCGTTCGAATTTACCCTGGGACAGCAGGATCTCCAGCAGCGCCTGGCGGCTTTCAGCGAAATCGGGCTTGGCCTGCAGCGATTTTTCAAAACCATAGGCAGCTTTTTCCAGGTCACCGAGGCCCCGGAACTGCAGGGCGATCAGGTAATCGAAATAATACGGGCTGTCCGCCGTTGCCTGGCTGTATATTTCACTCGGCTGGGCCAGGGAAGACAGCGGCGAGACCTGGAAATTCGTATCGCGGCTGTCGAGGATGCCGCCGTCAGGACCGACCAGCTTCAAGGTCACGCTGTAAAAATCTGGCGGCAGGGGGGCGGCGTTGATCCTTTCTATGGCGTTGAGGTTGCGCTGGTAGGGGAAGGCGGCCAGCGGGCGCCCGTTCACTTGCCGGAACGGCCGGTGTTCGTTCAATCCCCGGATCTCCCACTCGAGCCGGCCTTTTTCCCACAGGGACTTATCCAGGTTGTAGACGCCCAGCCAGAGCAGCGGCACCTGGGGGGCGGCGAAAATCAGATCGGGATCGACCGCCAGGCGCCGGTTGCCGGCCTTGAACGCGCAATAGAAATTGCTGGCCAGGTTTTCCGCCTTGAACCCGGTCAGGGGCAGGGCCAGCCGCGGCCTGGCTTCGGCCGGGATGTGGACCGTGCTTTCAAAAAAGCTGAACTCCTTGCTGAGCGGGTTGTGCAGGAATACCGTCAGGTGGAAATCACCGGGCACAACCGGGAAACTGTCGTGGATGACCACGCCACCGGCGCGAATGATGTCCATCTGCGAGGGATCGGCGGCGAGCTCATAGTGGCGGTTCAGGGAAACAATTTCCGTTTCGCCGCGCATCAGGGAGACGGTCATGTCGAAAGCAAGGGTATAGCGGTTGTCCGTGGCAGCGAAGTCCAAGGATAGCTTCTTGGGTTTAATTGAAAAGGCGATGATATTATAGCCCCACAGGTCGTCCTTCAGCACGGCCAGGGTATGGGCGTTCTCGATATAGCGGGTGGATGAATCGATACCGACGTAGGCCTTATACTTGCGAAAATCTGCCGCATAGCCGGTATTGATGGAGCGCAGGGGAGAACGGTAGATGTTGGTCATGACCTGTGGGTTGCGCATTGAAGGCCCGTAGCCGTCGAACCGCTGGCCGGGGATCATGGAAAAGGCCGGACCGGCCAGGGTGGGCGCTTTTTGTTGCAGAAGCTGATAGATCTGGCTGGGATCGGATGAGGTGTAGCTGTCGCTGTTGACCAGCAGTGCCGCCGGGCCTGCGGCGGCCTGGTCCAGGAACTCCCATTCGCCTGTTCCATAGGGCTTGTAAAAGGTGATGTTGAAGTAGAGCGGCAAACCAAGTTTCTGGTCGCCATAGTAATACCATACCTGGGCGGGATAGACCTCGGGCACGTTGTCAAAGGATTCCGTGCTGTTGGGTTCGCCCAGGATCATGTAGATCCGTCCCATGGCGGTCATCCAGCCTGGGCGCGGCGTGCCGCGACCGAAAAACTGGTTGACATGGCGGAAACGGTTTTCGATCTCGCTGCGGTACTCGTTCACCTCGGTTCCCGGCGTGGGGTCGCGCTGCTGCCAGAACAGGCGGATGAACAGATCGCGGTCGCGGAGGGTCGGCAGCTCGAGGAAGGCTTCTATTTCTTCTTTGCCGGCAATGGCGCTGACCATGTTCAGCCATTCCTGGTAATGGCTTTCCAGGCGCTTGTAATTGCCGTTGAACTGGAAGCCGAACGGCTGGTTGTTCTTTTTCCTGTCCTGGGCATGAAGGGTCAGGAGGAAAAACAGGCACAGCAGCGAGGCGTTGATCTTTTTCATGGTTGTACTATAGCGCAAACCGGTTGCTGGATGCAAACAGGCGGGAAAGCCGGAAGGTTATTTTTTTCCCGGGGCAACGGCCGCTTCCGGCCAGATCTCCTGCATGGTGAAATCGACCCAGTACAGATCGGAAGTATTGGGGATGCGGGCCAGGATGGCCTTGCCGATCGCGGACGGGGGATCGGCGAGCTTCCGCCACCAGGTGCCGTCGGGCGTATAACCGAACTGGAAGCCGACCGGTGAGGTGGCGAAGGCATTGCCCCAGGAGGTGAAATCGGCGAGCATCTGCTCGAGCGAGGTGAACTCCTGGCTGTCGCTGATGAACGCCAGGCCCTGGCGGTAAGACGGGGGCATCTTGGATTCCAGCCAGTGCTTCAGGAACAACTGGTAGCCGGGATTGTACGTGCGGATGAGCTCGCTCCAGGTCTGGGCCTGACCGTCGCTGACCTCGGCGCCCTCATTGTTTTGCCGGCTCCAGCGGAGCCATTCGACATCCACGCCGAAGCCGATGACGCAGGGATGCTTGGCGTAGCGGTCCATGACCAGCTTGATCAGAGTCTCCATGTCGGCGTTCCCCGGCTCCACTTGCAGCCAGACCCGGTAGCCGTTGCGGTCGAATTGCTCCAGATAGGCTTCGTTGGCGTCTGCGTCGGAGAACACGATATCGGGAAATTCGCCGCCCGGTGAAGGGAAACTCAATTTAATGCGGCCGGTGAATTTGTCCTCGGTCTCAAGTCCCTTGGCCTGTTCCATGGTGCCGACGATCCAGACCAGGGCAGGAACCGCCCCGGTGAAACGGGAAGCCATGGAGCGCGCGGAACGCAGCCAATAATCGGGGACGGGAATGCCGTTTTTCGGACCGTAGGGCGAAGAGCGCAGCCCGGCGCGAAGACCGACCTGGGGCTTTGGCAATGGCGTGGTTTTGACGGCACAGGCGCTGAAACAAAGCGCCAGGCAGCCGGTAAAAAGCAAAATAGCACTGGGGCGCCAAGATTTTTTCATGGTCTCACTCCTTATTTTTTTGCGTCATAACAAAGGGCGGCGGCGCCCAGGACGGCGATCTCGCTCGTCTGTGACGGTTGGAGGATCAAGCGCGGCAGGGCGTGCTGCCAGGCATAATCTTTCAGCCGCAGGCGCATGGCCGCCTCGAAGAAGGGCCAGGCCTTGCTTGCCGAACTTCCCAGGACGATGATCTCGGGGTCGTAGGCGTAAAGGGCGATCATCACCGCGTAACCGAGGTTGTCCCCGAAAACGGCGAATTTTTCCCGGGCCGCGGCGTCGCCCTGCTCGGCCTGTTCGTAGAGCTTGCCGCCGTCGACGCCGTATTGGTTCTGGAAGAACTGGCCGCTGCAATAATACTCGACCGTGTGTTCGCGGAAGGGGATGGTGCCGATCTCGCCGGCACCGCAATTGCGGCCGCAGTACAGCTTGCCGTTGATGACGATGCCGGCGCCCAGGCCGGTGCCCAGCACCATGCCCACCAGGTCCCGGTAGCCGCGGCCGGCGCCGAAATAAAGCTCGCCCAGGGCGAAGCAGTTGGCGTCGTTGTTGACGTATACCGGCACCTTGAAAGAACGCTCCAGGATGTCCTTGAGCGGCACTTCCTTCCAGGAGGGAATGTTCTCCACCGTGTAGACGATGCCCTTGTCCACGTCGACCAGGCTGGGCACGCCGATGCCGATGCCGGTGACCGTCTTGTCAAAAACGGCGGCGATGGTCTCGCTGATCTCCCGCAGCACCGTTTCCTGGCTGCCGTGGCCGCTGATGGCTCGGGCGCGGTGCTCCTTGATCTCCTGGCCGACGACCTTGCCGGCCCGGACGTTGGTGCCGCCCAGGTCGACGCCGATGACCGCCGGCTCGCTCATTGTGCCGCCTCTATCTTTTTCTTGGAACCGATGGTGGCGTTGGCGATCAGCGGCCGGGCCCAGAAACCGATGCTGAGCAGGTAGCCCAGGGTCAGGTAGATGACCAGCAACCCCACTTTCAAACCGAACAGATCGCCCAGCTTGCCGATGAGCGGCGGCAGCACGGCGCCGCCGATGATGGCGGTGACCAGGATGCCCGAGAAGGAACCGTGGTGCCTGTCCACCGAGTTCAGGGCCAGCGAGAAGACGATGGGCCACATCACCGAGGCGAAGAAACCCATCAGGGAAAAGGTGTACAGGACCACCTGGAATTTTCCGAACAGCGGCAGCCACATGGGGAAGGTCGCCAGCTTGGCCGGGCCGAACAGGGCCACGGTGAGGGTAATGAGCGCCGCAACCACAAAACCGATCAGTACCTTGCGGCTGTCGAACAATTTTAAAAAGACCAGGCCCACGGCGCAGCCCACGGTCATCCAGCCCCAGAAGCCGCCGACCGCGTTCGCGCCCTCGGTCAGCGGATCAAGGCCGTGATAGGTTTTCAGGAACTGGGAGATCCAGTTGGCCACTCCCTGCTCGGTGCCGACATAGCAGAAGATGCCGATGAAGAACAGGACGACGAATTTGTTCTTCAGCAGGCTCTTGTGCGCGGCCAGCGTGCCGATCTTCTCATCTTCCTTGAGTTCCACTTTTGGCAGTTTCACCAGCAGCAGGATGGCCACCATGGCCAGGGTGACCACCGTGAACACCCAGTACAGCGAAACCCAGGGCATAGAGGCCGGCACGACCTTGGCCAGCATGGTTACTACCGCGTTCGGCTGGTCACCGGCCTTCAGGTGCAGCACCAGGTAGGAATAGATCTTGGGGCTGATGAAGGAGGCCAGGCCGAAAATAAGCTGGGCCATGACTCCGTAGAAAGCGAAATTCTCCTCGCCGCCCGCCACGCGCAGCAGCGGGTTGATGGCCACCTGCAGCATGGCCACGCCGATGCCAATGGTGAAAAGCGAGAGCAGGGCTATGAGGTAGACGGGCTTGCTGGCAAACAGGGCCGAGCCGAGAAAAGCCAGAATGAAGGAGGCCACCAGCACCGGTTTTTCACTGAAGCGCTCGATCAGCATGCCGGCCGGAATGGACATGACGCCGTAGGCGATGAAGAACGAAGTGGGCAGGAAACCGGCCAGGGCCAGGCTGAGCTTGAAGCTGTCGATGATGTCGGGAACCAGCGGTCCGAGGATGTTGGTGATCAGGGATATGACGAAAAAGATCAGGAAGACCAGACCGACGATGAGGAAATTGCGTTTCGTACTGTTGCCCATCTTCATTCTCCTTTGACGTTCCAGCCTTTAAAATGGAAAACCGGCTTTTCGCCGCCCAGGTCGGTGTGAGCGAACGTGGCGCGGAGGGTCCTGCTCTCGCCCGGAAGCAGCGAGACGTAGTTGTCTTCCCAGAAAACCGGGACGATGGTCCGGCCCGATTTTTCGCCGCGGACGCCCAGTTCAATGAAAAAAGCGATATTCTTGCCCGGATTGTGCAGGGTGACCGTAATCTCCTGTTCCTGGCCGCGGTCGGCGAAAGTGTGTTCACAATGGACCGTTGCCGGCGGCAACCCGTTCAGGGCGGTCAGATCGGCCCATTCCTTGCAGGGGGTGTAGAACCATTCGGATTTGCTGTAATCGAGCACGTCGGGCTTGGTCGAGAGCCAGTAAAAATTATCGATCAGCATGCCGCCGCTCGCTTCCTGCAGCCGCAGGTCCAGGAACCAGGTCTTGGTCAGTTTCTTTATTTTAGGCAGGTCGAATATTTTGC
>Ga0209540_10001107_pt1 | contig 21430 bp, 20 predicted proteins | sample BarGraIncu01121A_FD_184501 | JGI IMG/M metagenome (GOLD analysis project Ga0209540, IMG submission 184501) | Arctic peat soil microbial communities from Barrow, Alaska - Barrow Graham LP Incubations 011-21A (SPAdes) (version 2) | ecosystem: Environmental > Terrestrial > Soil > Wetlands > Peat... | reverse complement strand
AAATCTTCGAGACGCTGAAGGGCGCCGACATGGTTTTTGTCACTTATGGTGCAGGCGGTGGTACTGGTACTGGTGCTGGGCCAATCGTTGCGAATATTGCACGTGAGGTAGGCGCACTGACAGTGGGTGTTATCACCAAGCCATTTGGCTTCGAAGGTGAAAAACGCAAACGTGTTGCTGAAGAGGGCCTAGAAGCTCTCAAGGAGCAAGTAGACGCGCTCATCACCATTCCCAACGATCGATTGCTACAGGTTGTAGATAAGAAAACTACCCTTTTAGATGCTTTCCAGGTGGTAGACGACGTTCTCCGTCAGGGCGTTCAGGGTATTTCTGACCTTATCACAGATAGCGGTCTGATCAATGTCGACTTCGCTGACGTGAAGACTATTATGAATAACGCTGGTTCAGCCCTGATGGGTATTGGTCGTGGTAGCGGTGAAAACCGGGCTATGGAAGCTGCAAAGCAGGCTATCAACTCACCACTTCTAGAACTTTCTATCAACGGTGCCAAGGGTGTACTGTTCAACGTTACCGGTGGTACCGATCTCGGTATGTACGAGATTGATGAGGCTGCTAAAGTAATTACCAACGCAGTTGATCCTGAGGCCAACATTATCTTCGGTGCTGTGATTGATCCAGCTCTATCTGGTGAAGTTCGTGTTACGGTGATTGCGACTGGTTTTGAAGGGATGCATAATCCACTCAGCCCACGAATGAGTCATCAACCATTGGATACACCTACTCGCACAGTTAGCCTGGAGCCAGAAAAAGAAAGCTTCGAGGAAGATAGTGACGACGACTGGGAGATCCCAACCTTCATACGCAAACGAATGGAATAATCAAAAAAGGGGCTCGATGAGCCCCTTTTTTGATACTGTTTACAACTTTGTTTGTTTATAAGTCTTTGTGGAAAAGACATTTTTGAGTGTGAAAATGGTATACAAAATTGTGGATAAGAAAATAGTTGACACCCTATATATGGCGTACTAAGATAGATAGACTACGCTACATCTAGCGCTTAAGTCTGGAGAAAGTATGATCTGCCCAAAATGTAAATCGGAAAGCTTAAGAGTCATTGAGAAGCGTGATATAGAGAACGAACCGGCTATCAGACGCAGACGTGAGTGTGCTGATTGTGGCTTTCGTTTCACTACCTATGAACGCCTAGAAGTGCCCACGCTCACGGTTCGCAAGCGCGACGGTCATACAGAGGTCTTTAACCGAGATAAGCTGGCTGCGGGTATCTACAGGGCTCTAGAGAAGCGCCCAGTAGCAGAGCCAGCTATAGAGGCAGCAATTGAGAAGATTGAGAAGGAGCTTCACTCAACTGGTCAAAATGAGGTCAGTAGTGAACTAGTGGGGGACCAGGTAATGGTAAACTTGCTTAACCTAGACGAGGTAGCCTACCTCCGTTTCGCAAGTGTATATAAAAAGTTCGAGTCGCTGGAAGCATTTACGAGCGAACTGAACAAATTAAAGATAAACAAGTAACTTACTAATCAGGAGGGCAGAGGCAGTGGTAAAAGACGAAATCCAGCAGGAACAGTTGGGTCTATCAAAAAAGGATCTAACTAGGAAGAAATTTGTAAAAATTGAGAAGCGTGACGGCACCCTTACCAAGTTTGAACCAGAGCGTATCGTGACAGCTCTAGAGAAAGCTGGTGAAGCCACTCATGAATTTGGCCGCGATATTGCAGAGAAACTAACCCAGCGTATTATTGACATCCTTAATCGTCAGTTTGATGCAGACAATTTGCCTACCGTTGAGAAGGTTCAAGATGCTGTTGAACACGTGCTTATGGATTCTGTATTTGAAGAAACGGCCAAGGCCTACATCGTCTACCGTCGCCAACATGAGGAGTTACGCAAAACCGTACTCACTGACAGCGACAAGTTGGTGGAGGAATACCTCGGCGAGGACACTTGGTATGTCAAAGAAAACTCTAATATGACCTATAGTCTCCAGGGACTGAATAACTTTATTGCGGCACAGATCACCGAGAAATACTGGCTGAACAAACTTTATCCAAACGAGATTCGTGATGCTCACAAGAACGCTGACCTACATATCCATGACCTTGGTTTTCTATCTACCTATTGCTGTGGTTGGGATCTGAAAGACCTGATTGTCCGTGGTTTTGGTGGTGTGCCAGGCAAGATAAATTCGAAACCAGCCAAGCACTTCAAGGCGCTTCTCAATCAAACTGTCAACTTTATGTATACGATGCAGGGCGAGAGTGCCGGGGCTCAGGCCCTATCGAGTTTCGATACCCTGATCGCACCTTTTGTGAGATATGACGATCTGAACTACAAGCAGGTGAAGCAGGCGATGCAAGAATTCGTGTTTGGAATGAATATCCCGACGAGAGTTGGTTTCCAGACGCCATTTACCAATATTACAATGGATCTTGCGGCAAGCGGGGAACTGGCTCAGGAAAATGTAGTTATAGGCGGTAAGGTTCAAAAAGAGAAATATGCTGACTTTCAATCCGAGATGGATATGGTGAATCAGGCCTTTGCTGAGGTAATGCTTGAGGGTGATGCCAACGGGCGCATCTTTTCTTTCCCTATCCCGACTTACAACATTACCAAGGATTTCAACTGGGAAGATAAGAGTCTGGATCCAGTATGGGAGATGGCGGCCAAATATGGTATTCCATATTTCTCAAACTTTATAAACTCTGACATGAGCCCAGACGACGCCCGTAGTATGTGTTGTCGTTTGCGTTTAGATAACCGTGAACTTAAGAAACGCGGTGGAGGATTATTTGGTGCTAATCCACTGACTGGTAGTATTGGGGTTGTAACAATCAATATGCCTCGCCTCGGCTATAATGCCAAGACAGAAGAAGATTATTTCAAACAGCTTGGGCATCTGATGGATCTCTCAAAGGAGAGTCTGGAAATCAAACGAAAAATGTTAGAGAGATTTATGGACAACGGGCTTTACCCATTTGCCAGGAGCTATCTTTCTGAGGTCAAGAAACGATTTGGTACCTACTGGGAGAATCATTTTTCAACCATTGGGTTGCTCGGAATGAATGAATCAATCAAAAACTTTTTTGTTGAGCAGGAAGACATTACTACCAAGAAGGGTCACGCATTTGCCGTAAAAACCCTGGATTTCATGCGAGATAGAATTGCTGGATATCAAGAAGAAACCGGTCATATCTACAACTTGGAAGCCACTCCTGGTGAGGGAACCACATATCGATTTGCAAAGAGAGACACCGAGCAGTACCCTGACATCCAAGTTGCCAATACTGCCACTTTCAAAGGGGAGGGTGCCAAACCGTATTATACCAATTCAACCCAACTACCGGTCGGTTTTACGGATGATGTTTTTGAGGCGTTGGATTTACAAGATGATTTGCAGACTAAATACACCGGCGGCACTGTGTTGCACGTTTTCCTAGGCGAACGTCTAGATAATTCCGAACAGGTAAAAACCTTGGTTCGTAAGATTGCCGAGAATTATCATCTTCCATATTTCACGCTTTCACCAACGTTTTCCATTTGTCCGAAACACGGGTACCTAAACGGGGAACACGAATTCTGTCCAACCTGTGATGAGGAAATTGGCTATAAGGAACAGCTAGTAATAACAACTTAAAGGGGGAAATATGTCAGAGGCAGCCAACATGGAAGCACAGAGAACCAGGTGTGAAATCTATTCACGTGTAGTCGGTTACATCAGGCCGGTTAACCAGTGGAACGAGGGCAAGCAGTCCGAATACGCTGATAGGGTAGAGTTTAAGGTTAACGATTGCGGCTGCGAATAGAATGCAGATCGCGGGTCTAGTAAAATCTAGTCTGATAGACTATCCAGGTAAAGTTGCAGCCGTTGTGTTTACGCAGGGCTGTAACTTTCGCTGTGGTTTTTGCCATAACCCCGATCTTATAGGAATTGAGAATACAGAATTTAGAATCCAGACCGATGAAGTTTTGGATTTTTTGAAAACTAGGGTGGGGAAGCTCGACGGAGTTGTTGTAACTGGTGGTGAACCGCTAATCCAGCCCGACATCGAAGAGTTTATAGCCGAAATCAAGAACATCGGTTTCGCGGTAAAGCTGGATACCAATGGTTCAAATCCCAAAAAACTTAGCAGGCTTATAGACTTAAAACTTATTGACTATATCGCTATGGATATCAAGGGTCCACTTGCTAAATATGCAGATATTTGTGCTTATCCGAATACAAAAGTTATTCAACAAAGTATTAAAATCATTATGAAGAGCGGGTTACCTTATGAATTTAGAACAACGGTTTTACCAAAATATCACAATGTTAGTGATTTTGCTTTAATCGGCAAATTAATAGATGGGGCCAAATTATATACAATTCAGGGCTTTAGATCGCAGATAACTCTAGATCCTGGATTGGCAGACGCAAAGTCCTTTGGTCCCGAAGAACTAAAGGAGATTGCAAATACGATTACTCCTTATGTGAAAAAAGTTATAATCCACGAAAACAGCTAGTTTTATGTTAGAATATTCTAGTAAAAAGGAGCCTGTATGTGTGGAATAGTCGGCTATGTTGGTAAAAAGAATGTAGAATTAGTCCTCCTGGAGGGTCTAAAAAGGCTAGAATACCGTGGTTATGATTCTGCTGGAATGGCGCTTATCCATGATGGCAAAATTGAAGTTACTAAAGCTGTTGGCCGTATAGCCAATTTAGAAAAGAAGCTAAAGCCGGAGGTCGGTGTAACAACAGGTATTTGTCATACCAGATGGGCGACCCATGGGGAGCCGACAGAGATAAATGCGCATCCGCATATTTCCTGTGACGGCAAAATCGCCCTGGTTCACAATGGAATTATAGAAAACTACCAAGAGATCAAGGTTAGCCTTGCAAAGAAAGGCCATAAATTTATTTCCGATACGGATACCGAGGTTCTGACGCATCTGGTTGAGGAATTGTATTGCGGAGATTTACTTTGTGCCGTACAAGATGCTTTGAAAAAGGTAAAGGGTACCTACGGTATTGCAGTTATTCATGCAGATGAACCGAATAGAATTGTGGCGGCCAGACTTGGTAGTCCACTTATCCTCGGCGTCGGCGAAGGTGAAAACTTTGTTGCCTCAGATGCGTCAGCGATACTTGGCCACACGAAACAGGTGGTGTATCTAAATGACGGTGAAATCGCGGATGTCCATATGAATAGGTTCGAAGTAATGGATCTTAGTAATCACAAGCTCGCTTGCAAAGTCAGTGAAATTGAATGGACTCTAGAGGAATCAGAAAAGGGTGGCTACGACACATATATGCTGAAAGAAATTATGGAACAGCCAGACGTGATACGAAATTCGATGCGTGGACGAGTCCAGATATCCGAAGGCGACGTCAAGCTGGGTGGCCTCGAAGAAGTGAAGGACAGACTGCGCGAGATAGAACGAATTATTATCATTGCCTGTGGGACTGCCAGATACGCCGGTATGGTGGGTGAGTATATGATTGAGGAATATGCGGGCATTCCCGTAGAGGTTGAATTCGCCAGCGAGTTTCGTTACCGAAAACCTCTAATTGACCGGAATACTGCGGTTATTGCCATTAGCCAATCTGGAGAGACGGCTGACACCTTAGCGGCCATTCGTGAGGCTCAGAAAAAAGGTGCACTTACCCTTGGCATCGTAAATGCTGTCGGATCGACGATTGCTCGCGAGACAGACGCTGGCGTCTACAATCATGCCGGTCCGGAGATAGCAGTTGCCAGTACCAAGGCATTCACGTCGCAACTCACGGTGCTGGCACTGATCACGGTGATGTTGGGCAGACAACGGGGTATGACCGAAGTTATGGGCGAAAGAATCCTGAAGGAGCTGGCAGAACTTCCTCATAAGGTCTCTAGTGTTCTGAAGAATCATGAAGCAATTAGGAAGCTGGCCGAGAAATATAAAGATTATGAGCACTTTATGTATCTAGGTCGTAAATATTGTTTCCCACTAGCAGATGAGGGCGCTCTGAAGCTAAAAGAAATTAGTTATATTCATGCCGAAGGATACGCTAGTGGCGAAATGAAACATGGGCCAATTGCCCTAATAGATAAAGATTTCCCGACCTTCGCCATTATTCCGAAGGACAGCGTCTTTGAAAAAGGCATTTCGAATCTAATGGAGATCAAGGCTAGGTCTGGCAAAATTATTGCGCTTACTACCGAAGGTGCCGATGCGGTAAAGGACGTTGCTACAGACATTATCTATATTCCAAAGACACTTGAGATGCTGACACCCCTGCTGGCCGTAGCGCCGCTGCAACTATTTGCTTATTATGTGGCCGTGGTGAAGAAGTTAGATGTTGATAAACCTAGAAATCTTGCTAAAAGTGTAACGGTGGAGTAGAGATGAAGCTAATAGTAATCACAAAAGGGGATGGTCCAGAAATGCGCGGAGCATTAGAACTTGCCGCAAACATCGCAAATGAGGGCTATGAGGTCGAAACTATTGATTGGGATAGTGATGAGGCTGCATCCATTGCTGCGATCCATGACATATATAGCCAACCAGCCTTTTTAGTTCTGGCGGATAACGGCGCCCAGATCGAGATGTGGCAGGGCGACAGTCTGCCACTAGCCAGTGATATAGAGCACATGATGTAAAATGGCGAAACTACTACTAATAAACTTTCTCTATGTCTTCTCGAATGTATATTTCGTTCTAATTTTCGTGCGAATTATCCTGAGTTTCGTGCCGATTGGACTACCTAGACTACGGTTATTTGTCTTCAATGTTACAGAGCCGGTGCTGGCACCGATTAGAAAAGTCGTACCACCGCTTGGTGGCGCGCTCGATTTGTCGCCGATAATCTTTTATCTTTTGTTGGAATTAATAATAGAAATTGTCAGCCGTTATCTGTAATGATTATCACTGTTCAAGTAAAAACTGGTGCAAGGGCGGAGTCGCTTGTATATGACAAAGTGGCAAATGTTTATTTGGTCGCCGTCAAAGCTCGTCCCATAGAAGGGGATGCAAATAAAGCGATTATCAAACTTCTTTCCAATCATTTGAATGTCCCTAAAACACAAATAACCCTAAAATCAGGAGTTAGGTCAAGTCTAAAGCGATTTGAGTACTAGTTTTTATTGTTCGAGCTTGTCGAGAACTATTAATGATTCCATGTGTAAAGTATTTGGATAGAAGTCGAAACCAACTAGGCGAGCGAGTTTATAATTTTCTTTTAACAGTGAGTAATCTCTAGCCTGAGTCACGGGGTTGCACGAAAGATAAATAATCGTCTCAGGTAGGGCTTCGAGAATCTTGGCTGTGGTTTTAGGATGCAAGCCAGAACGGGGAGGGTCTAGCACTAGGACATCGGCTTTAGACAGTGTTTCGGCGGTAATTTTATAATCAGGAAGCGCAACCGCGGTATAATTTTCAATATTATTTAATTTTTTATTTATTTCGGCGTACTCTACTGCAGACTCAAAAATTTCTAACCCATTCACCTCTTTGGCTTTTCCTGCGAGCGCTAGGCCGATAGTGCCGACACCGCTGTAAAGTTCGACAAGTTTGTCGCAATTTGGTGTGGCGTCTATGATTTCTTTCAGGGCTTTTTCAAAAGCTGGGATGTTATTTTGAAAGAAACCGTCATACGGGTAGCGAAGTTTGAGTCCAAGTACTCCCTCTTCAAGGGTATCGATACCTTCTTGATATCTGAGTTCAGTCAGCACTGAGATTGGGGATTTAATTGTTGAATAACCGATAACCAGTCCGTCTACCAGCCCACCCAGGTCGGCGAGAGTAAAGTGAATATTATATTCCTTGAACTTATAGAGTAAGGTTGCAATTATCTGGCCGCTTGCTTTACTTTCGCGAACAGTTAGGCTCTTTAGTCCATTTACGCCGACGCCGGGCAAAGTATTTAAAACTTGGGCGATGCGGGCAGCCGCTGCGTTTACTCGTGCGGATCCGAGTTTGCAGCCTTCGATTACCTCGTAAGCATTATTTGCGCCGCGCTTGTGAAAGGCGAGTGCGATATTATGATCTTCATCTGCGGTGAAGCTATATTCCATCTTGGTGCGATATCCGAATTTCTCCGCTGATTCATAAAATTTATCTATTTTGACCGCAGTCCCAGCCATCTCTAGATATGCTTCACTGAGAAGCTGCTCCTTGAGTTCAATTTGCTTGCTGTAGGCAAGTACTTGCCAAGGTGAACAAATCAGATAATGTGATTCAGCTGGTTCTACACGATCCGGAGACCGTTCGATAATCTCAGTAATTACTGCTTCCGCAAAATGTTTTTTGTCCTTAGTGATATCTATCTCTACAAGCTCACCCGGTAAACCACCCCAAATAAAAACGACCTTGCCGTCCTCGAGGTGGGAGAGGGACTTGCCCTCAGGTACTATTTTTTCAATCTTTACTTGCATATCTGGACTATTCTAGCATGAAAGGCTAGAAAGCCCCAGGGAAAAGTTGTAAACTGTACCCATAAATAGGAATGATATGCCGTTTCAGAAGGTAAGTCCCAGAGTAGAATTTCCGAAGTTAGAACACGATGTGCTCGATTTTTGGCGTGAGAATAAGATATTCGAGAAATCAACCACTGCACGTCCAGATGCGAAGGCGTTTTCGTTTTATGATGGTCCCCCGTTCGCAACTGGTTTGCCGCATTATGGACATATAATCGCCGGAACTATTAAAGACGTCTTTCCTAGATACAAGACAATGCAAGGGTATCGGGTGCAGCGTATTTGGGGTTGGGATACCCACGGTTTACCAATCGAGAACATTGTTGAGCAAGAGCTAGACATCAAGACCAAGCTTCAGATTGAGGAATACGGTGTTGATAAATTTAATGAGAAATGCCGCACCAAGGTGCTCAAATATGCCGAGGATTGGAAGCAAATCGTGGAGCGCACTGGCCGATGGATTGATATGGATAATGCTTATCTCACTATGGATCCAGAATATATGGAATCTGTTTGGTGGGTTTTTTCTGAACTTTGGAAACAGGGACTCATCTACCAGGGCCATCGCGTTATGCCGTATTGTCCACGCTGCGCTACTTCCATCTCCAATTTTGAGGTTGCCGAAGGCTACCGCGACAAGAGAGACAGAGCAGTCACTGTTAAATTTGAACTGAAAGATGAGCCCAACACATTTATCCTAGCCTGGACTACCACTCCTTGGACTCTTCCGGGCAATCTTGCTTTGGCAGTAGGACCCAAAATAGATTACGTTAAAGTCGAGGCGGATGGTAAGCAATTTATTTTGGCGAAGGAAAGAATACCAGCGTTTGAGCATGAGCTGGGTAAATATAAGGTCCTAGAAACAATCAAGGGTGAGAGTTTGGTGGGTCAAAAGTACGTACCGCTTTTTGATTATTACAAGGGTACTGGAAGAGTACACGAGGTCATAGCTGGGGATTATGTATCGGTCGATGAAGGTAGTGGGATTGTTCATATTGCACCTGCTTTTGGTGAGGAGGATTACAACGTGGCGAAGGCCTCGGGTATTGATCTATTTATGCCCGTAGACGATCTCGGTTTATTTACTATAGATGTACCAGAATATGCAGGTAAAAGCGTTATAGAAGTTGAGACAAATGACCTCATCATTCATGATCTTGGTGAAAAAGTATTTAAAACCGAGGATATCACGCATTCATATCCTCATTGTTGGCGTTGTGACACACCCCTTATATACAAAGCCGTAGATAGCTATTTTGTAGCCGTCGAGAAATTTAAGGACAAGGCTCTAGCTGCAAATAAAAAGATAAATTGGATGCCAACGTCTATCGGCAAGAATCGTTTTGCTAAGCTTATCGAGGGCGCACCAGATTGGAATATCTCGAGAAACCGTTTCTGGGGTACACCACTGCCGGTATGGAAATGTGCTGGCTGCCAAGAAGTGCAGGTATTTGAAAGCAGGAAAGCTCTAGAATTCGCCAGCGGCAAGAAGGTAGATGATTTACACCTACATTTTGTTCAGAATATCGAACTACCCTGCAAATGTGGTGGCACTGCCAAGCTAAGCGGTGAAGTGCTGGACTGCTGGTTCGAATCGGGCAGCATGCCGTTTGCCTCAGTTCATTATCCTTTTGAAAACAAGGAACGCTTTGATAATGAATTCCCAGCTGACTTTATTGCGGAGGGCATTGATCAAACTCGCGGATGGTTTCGTTCTTTGTTAATGCTCTCTGTGCCGCTCACTGGCAAGTCGGCTTACAACAATGTCGTTGTTAACGGCACCGTGCTTGCAGAGGACGGACAGAAGATGTCCAAGCGCTTGGCCAATTATCCTGATCCTACCGAAATAATGGACAAGTTTGGTGCCGATGCAATGAGATTCTATCTCATGGGTAGTCCTGCCGTAAAAGCCGAAGATCTCCGTTTCTCTGAAAAAGGTGTTGAAGAAGTGGTCAAGAAGGTAGAGATGACACTTTGGAACTCATATAGTTTCTTTGCCATGTATGCAGCGCTAGACAATTTCAAACCAACTGGAGTTCTTGAGCCGTCTGGACAACTAGACAAGTGGTTACTTTCAATTACCAATAATCTAATAGTCGGTGTCACCAAGGCATTGGACCACTATGACCTGGCACTCACGGTTCGCTTGCTGACTGAATATGTGGATGAGTTGTCGAATTGGTATATCCGCCGTTCTCGTAAACGTTTCTGGAAAAGCGAAAATGACACTGACAAGATATCGGCTTATGAGACTTTGTATTTTGCGCTTGTCACCTATACCAAGCTTATTGCGCCTTTGATGCCGTTTATTGCTGAAGAGATATATAGAGGATTGGTTGCCACGCAGGATAGATTGGCCCCAGAAAGTGTACATCTCGCCGAGTGGCCAAAGGTTGACACAAAAGCGATTGATACAGGTTTGGACGAGAATATGGCTAGAACCAGAGACATTGTGACCGCTGGTCTGTCGTTACGTGCCGAGGCTGGTATAAAAGTTAGGCAACCACTAGCCAGCATTCAATATGCTGGAGATAAACTTGCCGATGACTTTGAACAAATTGTATGTGAAGAAGTGAATGTGAAGCGGGTCTTGTCATCCTCGAGCATTGCCACGGATCCCGAGATTCTTCGTGATACTCAGAATGACAACGGGGTAGAGTTAGACACCAACATTACACCGGAACTCAGAGCCGAAGGCGTGGCTCGTGATTTCGTAAGATTTGTACAGGACGGCCGTAAGAAAGCTAACTTCAACATTGAGGACCGGATAATTTTGACATGGAACACTGAGAGCCAGATTGTTCAGTCCAGTCTAGGGGAGCACACTGACTATATAGTGAAGGAAACTCTGGCACAATTAAAGGTGCAGGACCGCGACAAATTTGAGTACAGCGAGGATATCAAACTAGCAGGCGAGTCTGCCTGGTTTGGTATTTCACGCAAATAAGATGAACCATTATTCTAGGTTACTTAGAAATTTTGACTGGGTGCTCTTGACTGCAACATTGTTGCTTCTGGGTTTTGGTTTTGCAGTTATCTATAGTACTACTTTTAGTATTGCTGGTGGTTCTGAGGCTTTGCAGCAGATGTTATTTGCGGCAATTGGCATTGTGGGTCTTGTTTTACTTGCTCGTATGGATTACAGAATGCTAAAAAAGTTTTCTGGCATACTCTATTTGCTAACCATCATAATGCTAGTGGCAACGAAATTTCTAGGTACCGCCAAACTTGGCGCAACTCGTTGGATTAGTCTAGGTTTCTTTCAATTTCAGCCGTCCGAAGTTGCGAAGGTTTTTATGGTGGTGGTGATGGCAAAATTCTTTGCCGAAAACGTGGAACAGATGCATCGACCGCAAGTTTTTGCCAAATCGGTCGTTTATATCGGGATTCCAACTGTGCTAGTAGCCCTCCAGCCTGACTTGGGTACGGCGATCACGTTCGTTATCATTTGGGCGGCCATGTTGCTTGTTAGTAATATCAAAAAGCGATATGTGGCAGGTGTAACGGGACTTGCTGTAATTTCAATGCCTATTATTTATGAATTTTTTCTCAAGGATTATCAGAAACACAGAATTTTGGCTTTTTTGAATCCAGCAGCTGATCCGACTGGAACAGGATGGAACGTGGCTCAGGCCAAGATAGCCATTGGTTCTGGTCAGTTTTGGGGCAGGGGACTAGGCCATGGACCGCAATCACAATTAAATTTTGTACCGTTTAAGCACACAGACTTTATCTTTGCGGCTTTGGCTGAGGAAATGGGTTTTGTGGGTGCCTTCGCGGTAATATTGCTGTTTGGGGCTATATTATACCGTTCGCTCCGTATCGCCATGCTTTCCAGAGATTACTACGGCATGTTTCTTGCTACAGGTATCTTTGCGGTGCTTTTCTTCCATATATTTATCAATATAGGTATGAACCTAGGAATTATGCCAGTAACTGGTATCCCGTTGCCGCTGGTGAGCTCTGGTGGCACTTCGGTAGTGATTACTTTGCTGTGTATTGGGATACTGGAAAGCATTCACATCCGTTATAAGAAGATAGATTTTTAGGTAACCCTTGAAAGAACCCTGGAAATCTGCTAGAATATCATAGTTATAAACACAGGAATCACATGGCTGAAAGCAAAAAAGAATTATTCGCGGTTATCCGAACGGGTGGCAAACAGTATCTCGTAACTGAGGGTCAGTATCTCGAAGTAGAAAAGCTAGAGTTAGATACTGGCAAGAACTTCGATATTACAGATGTATTGCTAGTTGTTGAAGGTGGTAAAGCCAGTATTGGTCAGCCAGTCGTTACCGGTGCCAAGGTAGTTGCCAAGGTGCTTGAGCAGACCAAAGCCGATAAACAGATTGTTTTCAAATATAAGGCCAAGAAGAACTATCGAGTAAAAACTGGACACAGACAAAAACTGACGAAAATCGAAATTGTAAAAATCGAGACAAAATAATGAAAAGAAAGATACTCATAACCTTGGGTATCTTTTTGATTATAGCGATCGTGACTATCGCAATACTCCGCATATTTTCAGGTGAAGACACCTGGCTTTGCAGTGGCGGTACATGGGTGCGTCATGGTAATCCGAAAGCTCAGATGCCAAGCACAATCTGCCGATAATTAGCCTAGCTAAAAGGTCAATATTTTGCTAAGATTATCCCGTGGCGCATGTAATTGTTGTAACTAATCAAAAGGGTGGAGTCGGTAAAACGACTACTACCGTAAACTTAGCTGGATATCTTGCAAAGATGGGCCAGCGGGTTTTGCTTGTGGACCTAGACCCACAGGGAAACGCCACCAGTGGTTTAGGAATAGATAAGAACGCAGTCGAACGAAGCCTATATGATGTCCTTGTTAGGGAGATACCTATTCAGGAAATCCGTATCAAGACCGATATCAAGGGGCTTGATGTGGCACCGTCCAGCGTGGTTTTAGCAGCTGCCGAAGTAGAACTAGCTAGTCAGCTTGCGCGCGAACATCGCCTAAAATCGGCGATAGAGAAAGTTCGCCATGAATATGATTATATTTTGATAGATTGTCCGCCATCACTTGGAATACTAACTATAAATGGTCTTGTTAGCGCCGATAGCCTACTGATACCAGTACAGACTGAGTTCTACGCCCTTGAAGGGCTATCTCAGCTACTTCATACCGTACAGCGGGTACGAATGAACCTAAACCCAAATCTGGGCCTCCTAGGTGTCGCTCTGACAATGTACAACAAGAACACTTTGCTATCTCGCCAGGTTGAGGCCGAAGTGAAAAAACATTTTCCAAACAAGGTATTCGATAGCATTATTCCTAGGAACATCCGTCTTGCTGAAGCACCATCATATGGAAAAACTATTATGCATTATGATAAATTTGGTAAAGGGGCAGCCGCTTATAAACAGCTTGCTCGGGAGGTACACGAGAAATGCAATCAGTAAACAGCAAATTTGGTTTAGGTCGCGGCCTTGATTCTCTTATTCCAACAAGTGACAACGACGATTCTCCGAGGCAAGAGTCCGGAAACTTAATGTTAAGCCCAGCAATCATCGATCCTAACCCTCACCAACCACGTACCAGCTTTGACGAGGCTCCACTAGCAGAGCTAGCTGCTAGCATACGTGAATACGGCATTTTGCAGCCACTGCTGGTGACCAAGGCCAATAACGGTAGATATCAGCTGATTGCAGGGGAACGCCGATTGCGTGCCGCCAAGCTCGCTGGACTTTCTGAGGTACCGGCGATAGAACGTACGTTAGACGAACAGCAGAAGCTTGAGTTTGCCATCATTGAGAATATACAAAGAGAAAATCTAAACCCTGTCGAGGCAGCACTTTCCTATCGCAGACTGATGGATGAGTTTAACCTGACTCAAGAAGATGCCGCTAGGAAAGTTGGCAAGGCCAGGTCTACAGTAGCCAACGCTCTCAGAATTCTCACATTATCTGCTGAGATAAAACAGGGTTTGATTGATGGTAAAATCACTGAGGGGCACGCCCGCAGTATCCTTGCTATCGAGGACCGTGAGGCACAACTAAATTTTTATCACAGTATCTTGTCTGAAGGCATGAATGTGCGTCAGGCCGAGAGTCATGCCAAAAGTTCTAGTACAAAACCAAGAAAGGTAGTCGATCCAGACCTAGCCGCCGTAGAGAAAAAACTTTCTGAATCGACAGGCACCAAGGTTACCATCAAACCCAAGCAAATTGTGATTGAATACTATAATAACGAAGATCTAGAAAAAATCGTCGGTATTATTACTCAGAGTAAGTAGCTTTACCGATAAAGCCGAGTTCAGTGGCTGGGAGTAATCTTAGCCAGGCTTTGCCGATGATATAGTCTTTCTTAAGTGGTCCCCATTCACGTGAGTCGGAGCTGGCATTTGGTTCACGATTGTCGCCAAGAACGAAGAACTCACCTGCGCCCAGGGTTACATTTAGATTTCCAAGAGTTTCAATGCCACTTTCGATATAGTTCTCGTCCAGAGTGAAACCGGTAGGATTGGTGGCATTTACTATGACAACTTTGCCGCTGCGTATTGTCACGGTTTCTCCAGGTAAGCCAATGACGCGCTTAATATAACTTTTGCAGGGCCCCTGTATTACAGTTTTTAGAATTTCATTCTTCTCTACAAAAGCGCTGCACTGGGCGTCTGGGTGGCGGAATACTACGACTTCACCTCGCTCAGGATCACGCAAATGGTAGCTGGCCTCATCTATAAATAGATATTCTCCTTCGTGGAAATCCGGCAGCATACTTGAGCCGATGATGTAGAACGGCTGTATAATGAAGAAGCGGAAGAAAATAACGAATATTGCGACTCCAACTATGGTTTTTGTGATCTCCCAGGCGACGCCAGCCTTGGGCAATGATTCTAGTTTTTGTTTTTCTTTTTTCTCGTCAGTCATTAGATCTATTATTCTCTAAAAACTCTTGGCTGTCCACATCTTTTTAGTTATAATACTATATGTTACAAATGAAAGAAGTGATGAAAAAGAAACTAAGCATAGCAGAGATAGAGAAAAGCGTCGGGGCTGTATCGGAAATAACCGAAGCTGCCGAGAAAACACCACTAAAGTTTAGTAAAAAAGATAAAAAGAATAAGAAGAAACACAAGCACCTCAAACTGTATATATTCCTTGGAGTTTTGTTGGTTGTTTTGGGGACGCTGGGTTTTTTTGGTTACCGAATATATAAATCTATGTCCAACATATTTGGCAATAATGCGCCTAACTTGCTAAGTTTGCTTAACCCTAGCAAACAGCTGAAGGGCGAGAGTTCTGGACGTGTGAACATACTTCTACTAGGTATCGGTGACCCTGGTCACGAGGGAGAGCTACTTAGTGATACCATCATGATCCTCAGCTACGACGTGGCTAGTAAACAAGTCGCCATGATATCTATACCTCGCGATACCTATGTGAACATCAGTACAGATTGCGGCTCCAACAAGATCAACTATGCTCATGCCTGTGGTGAGCTCCAAAAGTTTCCAGGCGGTGGCCCGGCACTAGCGGAGCAAACGGTGACTAAAATCCTTGATATACCAATTCACTACTATGTCAGGGTCAATTTCACTGGCTTCAAGGAAGTCGTAGATGCTGTCGGCGGCGTTGACATCGATGTCACAACTGATCTCTATGATCCATATTACCCGGCAGATGATGGCTTGGGCGGCCAAGATTTATATATTAAAAAAGGCATGCAGCACATGAACGGCACGACAGCGCTTCGTTATGCTAGGTCTCGTGAGACTACTAGTGACTTTGATCGCGCTCGTCGGCAGCAGCAGGTACTAGTTGCCATCAAAACAAAGGTTATGTCTAGTAGCACCTTTTTAAACCCTGCGAAAATAGTCTCGATTGCCACGGCACTTGGCAATAACTTAAGGACTGACTTTGATCTTTCTTATGCGCAGAGAGCGATTGATATCTTCAAAAACGTTAATACCAGTAGTATAAAAAACTTGGTTTTTGATAACTCTGAAAAGGGTTTACTCACTGATAGCTCAAGTGATTATGCGGGCTATATCCTGATCCCAGGAGCTGGTATGAATAACTTCAGTAAGCTACAAGCTGCTGCGAAAAACATTTTTGCAGATCAATCTGTCTCTACAGAAGCAGCTAAGCTAACGGTGCTAAATGGTACCACTTCTGCCGGACTAGCATCTAGAGTAGCAGACACCTTGCGAGGTCAGGATTATAATGTCATCAATGTCGTATCAGCTGATTCTCAGAATTATACAGTAACAAAGATAGTGGATGGTACAAGCGGTGATAAACCCGGAACAATCGCCGCGTTGGAGAAACTCTTCAATGTAAAATCGGAGAAGGGGATAACCACTTCGGGCACCGACATCCAGGTAACTGTTGGTAGTGATTACAAAGAATAATATGAGTACACTAACAAGAAAATCATTAATAAACTCGTTACTTGTGGGAGTCGTTTTCGCAATCTCGCTAGCACTTCCTAGTGGTTTCGGATATATAACCCTCGCCTTGATAGTTCTGGTGCTGGTTTTATGGAAGTTTTTCTTCGATGTTGACCTAAAGTTGCCGGTAATGCTAGAAAAGTCAAAATTTTTGATATTACCAATACTGTTTAACTTGGGTTCACTATATCTGACAACATTATTTTTCCAAACTTTTGCCAAGGGATTGATCTCTCTGGCGGTGGTAATCGCGAACTACTATCTTTGGGTGGCACTGCGTAAGGTCCATAATCTATCTGATAGGGCCGCTATCTTGCATCGGAATGTTTTGATAGTGGTGTCATTTATGACAGTTTTCTTGGGTTCAACCACAATCTTTCGTCTGTTCATGTTACTTAACACTTCAGCCAGCCGAGGTTGGTATCAGCTACTACTAACAATATCTATTTTTTTACTATTTTATGTCGTTTCGTACTTTCTAACCTGGGAGAATGGTGCTAATGACGATATCAAAAAGTTGCGGCCATATAATATAGTTAATTCACTGCTTGGGGCCGAGGTGGCTTGGATTTCGTCAGTCTGGATTGTAAATTATCCCGTCATCGCTATCCAGGAGAAGGCAAACTTAGGCGGTACACCGCTGCCGGCAGTATTGCTGGCAATCATCTTTTATTTCCTTTGGGGAATTATCTTTCACAAACTTGACTATAGCTTGACTCGTAGAGTTCTGACTGAATATATTTTTGTCGCAATACTATTTATCACGGTGCTGCTCGTAACGGCGAGATGGCTACCAACATTCTAGGAGGGATCATGAGGGAGACAGAACCAGTCTTAAATAAGAAGTCAAAACTCGAGTTACCCATCGCAGCCTTGCTGGTGCTACTTTTGTCACTAGTCGGAGGAGTATTTGGTAGTTTTGCTTATCTGGACTACAGAAGTGGCGGTAACACTTTAACCCAAACGATTAGCACCAAGGTAAATGTTCAGGAGAGCTCTGCCGTTATTGACGCAGCAAAGAAAGTAAATTCTGCCGTGGTCAGTATAACTGGTGTCCAGCAGCAACTCAGCTTCTTTGGGGGCACTACGGAGTCCAAGAGTTCCGGAACTGGTTTCGTGGTGAGGGCTGATGGTTTGATTGTGACTAATAAGCATGTCGTGAGTGACAGTACAACCAAATACACTGTTTACACCAGTACTGGTAAGTATTATGATGCCGAGATTAGGGCGGTTGACCCTGTGTTTGATATTGCAATTCTAAAAATTGACGCCAAGGACCTCACAACCGTAGAGCTTGGCAGCGCTGATGGGTTGCAGCCAGGTCAAACCGCAATCGCTATCGGCAACGCTCTCGGTCAGTACCAGAATAGCGTCACAGTAGGTGTGATTAGCGCTATTGGTAGAGTAATCCAGGCCGGTGATTCTACTGGTACCAGTACTGAGAATCTAGATAATGTTATTCAGACGGATGCCGCTATAAACCCAGGTAACTCTGGTGGTCCGCTTCTTAACATTGGCGGGCAGGTGATTGGAGTCAACACAGCGGTCGATTCATCTGGCCAGTCCATCGGCTTTGCGATACCCGTGAGTCTGGTCAGGTCGGCTCTGGACAGCTACCTGGCAAACGGCAAGATAATCAGGCCTATGCTTGGCGTCAGATATATCTCGCTCAACAAAGACGTCTCTGTGAGCAACAATTTGCCGGTTAGTGATGGCGCATTACTTTATTCTAGTAGTGGTCTGCCATCAGTTGTTGCCGGCGGCCCAGCTGACAAGGCTGGACTTAAAGACAGGGACATTATTACAAAGATAGGGGACGAGAGCATTACTCAAGGCACTACCCTTATGTCTTTAGTAACTAAGCATACTGTTGGTGACAGCGTAAAAATCACCTACCTCAGGGATGGTAAAGAAGCTACCACGACAGCAGTTCTCACTGAAAGTAAGTAAACTAAAAAACTCGCCGTTTAGGCGAGTTTTTTTAATGTCTCTTCTCGATCAGTCTCGATGAGTTTATCAATCATCTTGTCGATATTACCATTCATGAAATCTGGCAGGTTGTTCAGTGATAGTCCAATTCGGTGGTCTGTTACACGATCTTGAGGGAAGTTGTAAGTACGAATCTTCTCGGATCTGTCGCCAGTACCAATCTGACTATTGCGGGCATCTCCACGTTTTTTTGCCTCTTCGTCTTGCTTCAGTTGTAATAGACGTGAACGCAGAACACGAAGTGCCTTTTCCTTGTTTTTTATCTGTGATTTTTCATCTTGGCAAGAAACTACGAGTCCGGTAGGCAAGTGAGTGATACGGATTGCAGAATCGGTAGTATTGACACTCTGCCCGCCTGGACCGGATGAACGGAATACGTCTACACGAATTTCGGATGGAAGTATCTCAACGTCAACTTCTTCTGCTTCAGGAAGAACGGCCACAGTAACTGTCGAGGTGTGTATGCGACCATTAGATTCGGTTTCGGGAACTCGCTGAACACGATGTACGCCGCTTTCGTATTTGAGGTGTCTGTAGGCACCCGCGCCCTTAACAGAGAAAATTACTTCCTTAAAACCGCCGACTTCACTTTCGTGAGAATCGATTATCTCTATCTTGAAGTTATGTTTCTCTGCATATTTGCTGTACATTCGAAATAGTTCACCGGCAAAAAGTGCAGATTCGTCACCTCCAGCGCCGCCGCGGATTTCAAAAATAACGTTTTTATCGTCATTTTCGTCCTTCGGTAGTAGTTCAAGTTCTATTTCTATGGCCAGTTTCTCGCGGTCGTGTTTCAGGGTAACCAGTTCGTCTTCGGTCATAGCTACGAGCTCAGGATCGTTCTCTGCCATGAGCATATTCTCGGCTTCTACGATTTCAGAAACAATCTTCTCGTATTTTTTAAACGCAGTAACAATAGCCTCTAACGCCTGACGTTCCTTGCCGTACTTTGCGACAAGATTCTGATCACTAAGAACAGTGGGGTCAGATAACTTTTCGCTCAGATCCAAATATTCGGCTTTAATACTTTTGTATTTTTCTAGTAGTTTCATATACGTGTCCAGATACAATTATAGCGCTAGATGGGTAATTCTAATAGCGCTATAAGTATAGTTATTTGGTTTCGACTAGTTCTTCGGATAGTTCCTCGGTTATTTCCTGAATCTCTTCTTCGATTTCTGCAGGAGTTTCAACAACTTCCTTTGCCTTCTCGGTCTTGGCAGACTTAACCTTAACGCCAGCCTTTAGGTTCGCAGCTGCTTCCATGCGCATACGGAACTTATCAACTCTACCAGCAGTGTCTACAAGTTTCTGTTTGCCAGTATAAAAAGGATGACAGGCTGAGCAAATCTCAACATTAATAGCGTCTACCGTGGAGCGAGTCTCAAAAGTGTTCCCGCAACCGCAAGTGACAATAGTCTTTTTGTATTCTGGATGGATTTCTGTTTTCATGTTTTCCCTGTAATTTAAGCAAGAATAATTTTAACATCTTGCAAGCTAATAATCAAGGGTTTCATACTTGCTTTCAATTGACATCGGTCAGATATTCTGTTAAACTTTGTGAAGATTTTGTATTAATTCACACGCCAGCTGATACTTGCTTCCTCCCATATTGTGGGCCAGCAGGTAGATGACGCTAGCGGAGGGTCCGAACTAGTTCGGACAGAAAAGGAGTAAAAATGACCGTAAGCATGAAAGAAATGCTGGAAGCAGGAGTACATTTTGGACACCAAAAATCACGTTGGAATCCAAAGATGGCCCCTTTTATTTTTGCCGAACGCGGCGGAGTACACATCTTTGACTTGGCTACGACCGAGGAAAAACTAGAGGAAGCACTAAAGTTCGTACGTACTGTGGCTGCAAACGGGGGCCAGATCCTATTCGTTGGTACGAAGAAACAGGCACAGGACATAGTTCGCGAAGCGGCTGAATCTGTGGCCATGCCATATGTGACAGAACGTTGGATGGGCGGAATGCTTACAAACTTCCCAACATTTGCATCACAAATTCGTAATTTCAAGAAACTCGCAGATAAGATTGAGGCCAACGAATTCGCAACCAAGAAGCAGCTCGTAGTTGCTCGCAAACAAGCCGAGAAACTAGAAGCTAACTTAGGCGGTATCAAGGAAATGAAGAAACTTCCTGACGCCCTGTTTGTTGTTGATATTGTTCGTGAAGACGGCGCCGTAGCTGAGGCACGCAAGTGCAACATCCCAGTCATCGCTATTGTTGACACCAACGCAAACCCAGAACTTGTTGACTATATTATTCCCGGTAATGACGACGCACTGAAGTCTGTGAAGATGATTACGGGCGAAATTGCTCGTGTTATCGGTGAAAATAAACCCCTAGCTACAAAAGAGGAGGAATAATGTCTATAAACATTTCCGATGTTACCAAGCTTCGCGAGACGACCGGGGCTGGAATGATGGATTGCAAAAATGCTTTAGATGAAGCGAATGGTGACTTTGATAAGGCCGTTGAGGTATTGCGCAAAAAAGGTGCTGCAACAGCTGCCAAACGGGCTGAGCGTGATGCCAAAGAAGGAGTGATTGTTTCGTATATTCACAATGGCCGTATCGGCGCCATGCTCGAGCTGAATTCTGAAACTGACTTT
>Ga0209540_10001105_pt1 | contig 21437 bp, 19 predicted proteins | sample BarGraIncu01121A_FD_184501 | JGI IMG/M metagenome (GOLD analysis project Ga0209540, IMG submission 184501) | Arctic peat soil microbial communities from Barrow, Alaska - Barrow Graham LP Incubations 011-21A (SPAdes) (version 2) | ecosystem: Environmental > Terrestrial > Soil > Wetlands > Peat... | reverse complement strand
GGACAGGTCAGGATGGCGAGGATGGGCCGTACGATGGCGTTCAGGATACCGAAGACCAGCGCGACCAGCAGCAGGTTGAGCCAGCCGCCGTTGAAGGCGATCTCTCCGGGCAGGTACAGCCCGAGCACCCTGATCGCTACCCAAAGGGCCACGGCATTGATAAGCAGGCGGAACAGAAGGCGCATTGATCCCCTCCTCGCTGATGGATTATTCTACGAATACCTCGACGTGCTCGTCGTCGTCCTCGTCGTCCACTTCCACGATCTTGCCCTGTATGCCCTGTTTGATCGCCGCATGGATGGCGCTCAAATCCATCCCGGTCATCTCGGCCGGCAGGCGGGCGCCCATCTTGAGCCCCACGTCCAGCAACCCAATGGGGATAGTCACGTTCACCTTGTTCCGGCCGCTGGCCCGGTCCGTGACCCTTACGCGCAGCCAGCGTGCCCTGGCCGGCTGAGGCGCGCTCTCATTGGCTCCGGCCTGCAACGCCGCCAGTAGTTTCGCGCCGTCGGCGGCCGAGATCTGCTTCTGTTCGACCATCTTCAAAATTCGCAATCGTTCTTCCGACGTGGCCATACCCCTGATCCTTTCAGAAGGATGGGCATCTGACTGCGTCCTTCTGTCTTCACCGTTTGTGTTCTATACGTCAAACGTCATATGTCAAACGTCATACGTCTGCCGGTGTCATCAACCGCCGCATGGTCAGCAGCACCCTGAGCGGGCGGAATCCGCAGGCCTGCAACGCTGCCACGCCTTCGCTGTCATCACCGCTGTGCTCGGCGACGATGGGCCGGATGGGGGCGCTCGCCAGGAAGCGCAACCCCTGCCGGATCAACACCTTCGCAAACCCCGCGGTCGCTCCCGGGCGCACGTCGAAGCGCAACTGGTGTTGGTTGCCCGCATTGGCTGCGACCGCTTCCACGGCCCCGAGCAACTGCCCGTTGTGCCAGCCCCCCCAGCGGGCGACCTGGTGGAAGCCCGTCAGGTTACCCAGCGCTTCGCCAATCAGCTTGCCCAGTCCAGGCTGGTAGTTAGAGGCGTCGACCGGTTCAGCCCAGTACGCCAGTTGCGAGCGAGCCGCACGTGCCAACTCCAGGCGGTCCTGCCAGTCCCGTCCACGCAACCGACGCAAGCTGACTTCAGCCGCGCCGTCTGCGGGTGGCTCGGGCAACAGGGTGATCGGCAACGGCGGCCGCTGCCAGATCCCGTCCTGGCACACGTCCGCAAAACCCAGGCTCTGGTAAAGGTGGCGGGCAGCGGAATTGTCGACCCGCACTTGCAGCACGGCCCAACTTCCTCCGCGTACCGCGATCTCGCGCAAGGTAGCCTGCATCAGCGCCTTTGCGATGCCGTGCTGCCGCTGCTCCGCCGCCACGGCCACGTTGCTGATCCGCCAACGTGTGCCCGACATTTCCGTGCGCTGGAACGTTACGTTACCGACCACACTCCCGTTATCGACCCACACGTAGCCCAGCACGAACTCGCTGAAGAAAGTTGAGCTGAGCAGCCCGCCGAGCAGCGGGCTCAATCGGCTGACAACCTCCATCTCCTGTAGCGCGCTGCGACCGCTGGTATCCAGCTCGTCGGCGAAGACTGCGCCGATCAGCTCGGCCACCTGCCGCAGATGCCGCCGGCCGTCGAAAGGCACCAATCCTTCTTCGGATTCTGCCCGGCTCCATGTGATAGCCGTCATGTCCTACCTTTTAGGCCCCAACGCTTTCAGAAGAATTTCCGCCTCTTCGGCCGAGATCGTCCCTGCCTCGACCATCTTGAGAATCACTAGCTGTTCTTCCGACGTGGGCCCCTGCGGTCCGGCCGCCTGGCGGGCTGCACCGGCACTGCCTGTCCCTGCGCGGGACGCCGGCGGCGGTTCCGGCGGGCGGCCACGCGCGCCCTTCGGGCCTCGTCCGGGGCCGAACGGCGCCCAGTTGAGCTCTCCCGTTTCCGGGTTGATGCCGGCAGCCGTCAGAGAAGCCGTCACCTGCTGGCGTATCCGCTCTCCTAGGTCGTTCCAGTTGCCGGACGCAACGCCCGGCCGCCCTTCACTACCGGCCTGGCTGATACGGACGTCACCGCCGCCCGTGACGCTCAACCGGCCACTGCCGCGCCCCAGCACGGCCGTGAAAACCGGGGTGCCATCCGGGGAGGGCGTCAATTGGACCTCAGAGCGCACGCGCCCGTTCGCACGCACATTGAGCTTCAAGTCGGCATCTGCCGGCAGACGCACAACCACGTCGCCGTCAACTGACAGGACATAGCTTTGCTCGGCGGCAAATCCACCGTACAGGTGTGCGTCACCGTTCACCGCCGGTGCAGAGAGCCCGCCGGCCAGCGCGCTTGCCCGCAGGTCGCCGCCGACCGCCTCAATCAGCGCCGCTCCGCCGATGTCGTCCAGCCGGGCGTCGCCGTCGATTTGGCTTACCTTGAGTTCGCCGCGCAGCTTCTCGGCCCAGAAGTCACCGTGCACCTGTTCGATGTCGGCCCCTTCAACCCCGTAGAGGCGCAGATCCCCTGCCACTGTCTCGGCTTCGAGTGTGCCGCCTTCGCTGAAGCGCATGTCGCCGTCACAGGAGCCGAGCAGTTGCAGATGCGCCACGCCGTCGGCGCGCAGACTGCCGTCGACCTGTTCCAGGCGCACGCGCCCGCTCAGCTCCCGCAGCCGCAGGTCGCCGTGCACGGCGCCCACTTCCACGTCGCCGCTCAAGCCATGCGCATGCAGTTCGCCGCTGACCCTCCCCACCTCGACGCTCACCTGTGGAGGCAGCAGCAGGCGCGCCACCGGCCCGCCCTGGTAGCGCAGGCGATCGCCGTCGACGCTGAATTGCGATCCGCCCTCCGACTCGGTGGACGCCGGCGTGATGAGGATATCCGTCAGGTCGGGAACGCCGCGGATATGGGCATCACGCGCCATTTCTTCGATCACAAGTCGAGAGATCCCCTCCGCTGGATAGGTTACATGCATCGCCATCTCCGTACCCTCCACCCGCCATTCACATTTTCTGCAACTTGCGGATCGCCTCGGCAGGCTCGATCTTGCCGGCTGCCAGGTCGTCGAGAATGGCCTGGCGTTGCCCGGCGCTGCGCTGCTCTTCTTCGGCCGGCGGCGCCTCACGGACCTCGTAGCCCAAGGCCCGGATCACCTCTTCCAGCCGTCCGCGGACGGTCGGATAAGAGATCTTGAGTTCGTGGGCCAGCCAGCTCAATTTGCCTTCGCAGGCGACAAACAACTCCACAAAGCTGCGTTGCTCGGGGCTAAGCTGCTCCAGCCGGCTGAACATGTAGTGCCCGTCGATAGTAGTATCGCAGGACGGGCAGGCCAGCCGGGTAACACTCAGCTTGTCCCCACAGATCGGGCAGACGCTTGGTACCTGATACATGGCGCTAACCTCCCATAATTGTAAACTCAGTCGGGCCGCCAGACAAGTGGGCAAAAACGCGCGTGCGGCGGCGAACGGTAAGCCGGGGCAACCTGCAGTATTGCTCCGCATTACGGTTGGACGCCGAGCGCGTTATGTTGTCGATACTGCCGGCCGGCTCTGACTCAAATATAGCCTCGCTTTAGACTTTTGTCAATAGATATCAATAAGATTGAGCTTTTAGTGAAGAAGATTAATTAGGGGGTGTCGCTGTCATTGCAACAACCGCCCCCAGGAACGTGCTTTCTCCCAGAAAGCGCCGCCTGGGGGCGGTTGTTTGCGCAGGCGCCGCCGGCCGGCGACCGGCTTGTTTTGTTGCCCGGTCGCGTGGTGGGCGGCGTTCTTACATCTCGTGATACTCGCCTTCGACCACGTCCTCGCCGCCCTGGCCGCCCTGGCCGCCCTGGCCGCCCTGGCCACCCTGGCCAGGCCCACCATCGGCCGGGGGAGGCGTGGCGCCGGCCTTCTGGTACATGCGCGAGCCGACTTGCTGCGAGGTTTCGCTCAGTTGCTCGGTCAGCCGCTCCAACTCCTCGACGGATGCATTCCGGTCCAGCGCGCTCTTCAACGCATCCATTTTCTCCTGCAACAATTTCTTGTCGTCGTCAGCAATGCTGTCCTTGTTGTCCTGCAGGAATTTCTGGATCTGGTAGTGCAGCGAGTCGGCCTTGTTGCGGGCCTCGATTTCAGCCCGGTGCTGCTTATCCTCTTCGGCATGCGATTCGGCCTCCCGGACCATCCGGTCAACCTGGTCTTTGGAGAGGCCGCTGGAAGCCGTGATCTTGATACTCTGCTCACGGCTGGTGGCCTTGTCTTTGGCGCTCACGTGCAGGATGCCGTCGGTGTCAATATCGAACGTCACTTCGATCTGCGGCATGCCGCGCGGCGCCGGCGGGATGCCCGTCAACCGGAAGTCGCCCAGCATCTTGTTGTCGTGTGCCATTGGGCGTTCGCCTTGCACCACCACCACCTGGACCTCGGTCTGCATGTCCGAGGCGGTCGAGAAGATCTGGGTCTTGCGGGTCGGGACGGTGGTGTTGCGCTCGATCATGGGCGTGGCGACGCCGCCAAGCGTCTCGATGCCCAGGGTCAGCGGCGTCACATCCAGCAGAAGGATATCCTTGACCTGCCCACCGAGCACTCCGGCCTGAATGGCAGCGCCGATGGCGACGACCTCGTCCGGGTTCACGCCTCGGTGAGGCTCGCGGCCGAAGAACTTCTTCACCGCTTCCCCGACGGCAGGCATACGCGTCATACCGCCTACCAGGATCGCTTCGGCGATCTCGGACGTCTTCAGTTTGGCGTCTTCCAGCGCGCGCTTGCAGGGTTCGATAGTGCGGTCGATCAAGTCGCCCGTCAGTTGTTCCAGCTTGGCGCGCGTCAGGTTCATGGTCAGGTGCTTGGGACCGGTCGCATCGGCCGTGATGAAGGGCAGGTTGATTTCGGTCTGCATGACGGTCGAAAGCTCGATCTTCGCCTTCTCGGCGGCCTCTTTCAACCGCTGCAGCGCCATGCGGTCGGAGCGCAGGTCGATGCCTGATTCCTTCTTAAACTCGTCGGCGATCCAGTTCATGATGCGCTGGTCGAAGTCGTCGCCGCCCAGGAACGTGTCTCCGTTGGTGCTCAGCACCTGGAAAACGCCCTCGCCCACGTCCAGGATCGAGATATCGAATGTGCCGCCGCCCAGGTCGTAGACTGCGATCTTCTGGTCGACCTTCTTGTCAAAACCGTAAGCCAGCGCGCTGGCGGTCGGCTCATTGATAATGCGCATGACTTCCAGGCCGGCGATGCGGCCGGCGTCCTTAGTCGCCTGGCGTTGGCTGTCGTTGAAGTAAGCCGGCACGGTGATGACGGCCTGGGTGACTGGCTCGCCCAGGTAGGCTTCGGCGTCGGTCTTGATTTTCTGCAGCACCATAGCCGAGATCTCAGGTGGCGAATACTCTTTGCCGCCCATCACCACCCAGGCATCGCCATTTGAGTGTTCGGCGATCTTGTACGGCAGCACCTTGCGGGCCTTAACAACTTCTGGATCGCTGAAGCGCCGGCCCATCAAGCGCTTGACCGAGAAGATAGTGTTGTCCGGGTTAGTGATCGACTGGCGGCGCGCCACCTGGCCGACCGTCCGTTCCCCCGTTTTCGGGTTCACCGCGACCACTGATGGAAACAGGCGGGAGCCCTCGGAACTCGGGATCACCACCGGCTCATTGCCTTCCATGACCGCCACCACCGAGAACGTGGTGCCCAGGTCAATCCCGACGATTCTGCTCATGTGTGCTCCTTCATACTTGGCCCTTTTGTGCCGGGCCTTGGCCTATCAGTTTCGAGCTACTGACCCTTTGCCACACGCACCAGGGCCGGCCGTAAGACCTTTTCACCCAGTTTATAACCCCGGCCGACCTCGGAAATGATGTCGCCCTCGATCAGGCCCGGCTGTTCTTCGTGAGAGACCGCATGGTGCAATTCAGGGTCGAACTTCTGACCCTCCGTGGCAATGGGTGTCGCCCCTTCGCTCTCCAGGATGTTCTGCAGCTTGCGCTGGATCAGCCGGAAACCGCTAACCCACTCCTGGTTGGCCTGTTCGGGCGGCAGGGCCTCGAAAGCCCGGTCCGTGTCGTCCATCACCGGCAATAGCCTGGTCAGGACGCGCGCTGAGGCCGTCGCCTGAAGTTCGGCCTGCTCGCGCTGCATTCGTTTGCGCGCGTTGCTCATATCCGCGAGCGCGCGCCGCCAATTGTCCAGGTACTCGGCCGCCTGGGCCTGGGCTTGCGCCAGTTGGGCCGCCAGATCCTCGGTGGCTTGCCCGTCGCCGGCCCCGCGGGCGGGCGCCTGTCCTTGCTCCGCCTGGTTTACGGATTGACCGTTGGTTTCCACATCATTTTCCATTTTGCAGTTTAGTTACTCCTTTCCGCTGCTCATATCACGTGTCGCCAAGCAGGGGGCTTCCCTCGCCCCCTGGGTTATACCAGTCACTGACCAGGGCCGTCATCAGTTGCGATACGTAGCGCACGGCGCCGATAGTGCGGTCATAAGGCATGCGGATCGGACCGACGACCCCAAGAACACCCGTGGCGCTGCCTTTTAGCCCATAGCGTGAAAGCACCAGGCTTACTTCCGTCAGTTCTTCCCAACGCCCCTCCCCGCCGATCAGCACCTGAACCCCACCCACTTCCAGCGGCTGCGCCGCAGCCAGGATCACATCGGCCAGTGAGGGTCCCTCCAATACCTGGACCATGCGCCGCATTTGCTTGCCTTCGGCGAACTCCGGCTCGGTGAGGATGTGGGCCAGCCCTTCCCGGTAGATTGGGTCACTGGTCGGGTAATCGACGGTGGCCATAATCTGCACCAGGATCTCGCCAATCTGCTGGGTCAGCGGAGAGAGCCAGGGGAGTTGGGCAGAAATCTCGTGGCTGGCCCTGCCCGAGAACTGGTCGTTCAGCTCGTTCGAAAGCCGGCTCAGCGCTTCCTGGTCCAACGCTTCCTCGAGGGACAGCATGCGTTCCTTCACAGAGCCGCCCTGCAGAACCAATACCAGCAGCGCCATACAATCGCGCAGGCTGAGCAATTCCAGGTGGCGAAACTCGTTCTCCGAAGGCCGCGGCGGGGTGGCAAGAGCCGCTTTGCGCGTGGTGTGCGCGAGCACTGCTGCTGCCAGGCGCGCCCATTCCTCCAGTTCCAGGCGAGCCTGGTGAAACTGGTGGCGGATCATGCGCTTCTCGCTGAGCGGCAGCTCTGTTTCCCCCAACAAGTGCTCGACGAAGAAGCGGTAGCCATGTTCGGTCGGCACCCGGCCGGCCGAGGTGTGGGGGTGCGTGAGATAACCCATCTCTTCGAGCGCGGCCATCTCGTTGCGGATAGTAGCCGGACTGACGTCAAGCCCGTAACCGGCGACGAAAGCCTTCGACCCGATCGGCTGGGGCGTCTCTATGTAAGAGCGGATCACCAGCCCGAGCACTGCCCGGCGGCGCGGCGTCATGTCAGTCATAATGTTCGATCTCCGTTAGCACTCTCATATCAAGAGTGCTAAAATTACCGGCCCATGATATCATGAAGCCGGCGACGTGTCAAAAGAAGGGGCTTTAGTACGCCGCTCGGTCGATCAAGAATTGCAGCGCTGTGCGAACCATGATCTTGAAATCGAGCCAGAGCGACCAGTTCTCGATATACCACAGATCGTATTTGGTGCGCTCGGTGATGGAGCTGTCGCCGCGCTGACCGTTGATCTGGGCCCAACCGGTGAGCCCGGCCTTCTCGCGGTGGCGGTCCATGTAGCGGGGAATGCTTTGCCTGAATTGCTCGACATAAGCCGGCTGTTCGGGGCGTGGGCCCACCAGGCTCATGTCGCCGACCAGGACGTTGATGAATTGCGGCAATTCGTCGATGGAAGTGCGCCGGATGAACGTGCCAATGCGCGTGCGCCGGGGATCGTTTTGCACCGTCCAACCCGGTCCGTGCACTTCGGCGTCCTGGCGCATCGAGCGGAACTTGATCATGGGGAACGGCTTGGCGTCCAGCCCCATACGCTCCTGCACGAACAGCGCCGGTCCGCGCGAATCCAGTTTGATGGCGATGGCGGTGAGCATCATCACGGGTGAGAGAAATAGCAGCGCCAGGCTGCTGAAGATGATGTCCACGGTGCGCTTGAGGCCCAGCTTCCAGCCACGCAGCGCCACATCGCGCACGGTCAGCAGCGGCAGGCCCCCCAGGTCGCCGATCGTCACTTCGGAGGCCATGATTTGGAAGACGTCTGGAAAAACGCGGATGCTCACCTTCTCGCGCTCGCACTGCGAGATGATGCCCACCAGTTCCTGATGCGAGGCCTCGGGTAGCCCGATGATCACTTCACTGGCATGGCTTGCCTCGATGATTTCGGGCAGGTCGCTGATCGAGCCCAACACTGGAACGCCCATCACGCTTTCCGCGCCGCACTCGGTATCGACGAAACCGACGACCTGGTAGCCCAGCGAGGGTGTATATTGGATCTTCTGCAGGATGGTGCGCCCAACCTCGCCCGTGCCGACGATCAGCACTCGCTCCAGCGCCTGCCCACGCTTCTGCATCAGGCGCATCCAGCGGTTGTAGAGGAAATGCCCCAGGGTGATGGTCATCAGCCCCGCCGCCCAGGCGTAGACGATCATCGAGCGTTGGTAATCAAGGGTGTCTTTCAGAAAGCCCAGGGCGGCGATAGTCAGCAGGGTGGCAACCGAGATCTGCACGAAGATCCGGTAAAACTCGTCGATGGTTGAGGGGACGTGGCGGCGGTGGTAGGATTTGTAGAAGAAAAAGACCACCAACGTGCTGACCATCTGCATCGCCGCCAGCGCCAGGTAGTCGCTAAACGGCCCTATCTTGGGACCCTGCGTCAGCACGCGTGCACGGTAGGCCAGGTAGAACGCCAGCAGGCTCATATCGGCGTCCGTCAGCGCCAGGGCCAGGCCAAACAGCACGCGCCTGCGTTTCACGGGCGAGCCTCCGGAAGCGTCGCGCCGCCCGGAGCGGCTTTGGAGCGGGATCCCTGCGTACCCCGCAGGCGCCACGCCAGCAGATTGAGACTGCCAAAAACGCGTACTCCGCCGCGGATGGACCAATCCAGCCACAGGGGAGTTGTGGCCTTGTAATGCTTCTCGTAGAACAGGATCAGCGCCCGGTAAAACTCACGGCGCGCGCGTAAGCTATGCCGGCTGGCCGCTTCCTTGATATGCGTGACGGTCACCGCCGGGTTGTACCAGATTTCCCAGTCGCAGTCCTGGATCCGCTTGGCCCAATCCAGGTCCTCGCCGTACATCCAGAATGTCTCGTCGAGCAGCCCCACCGCGAGGATAGCCTCGCGCCGTACCAGCATAAACGCGCCCACCAGCGCGTCCACCCGGCTCAGCACATCCGGGTCCAGGTAGGTCAGGTTATAGCGCCCGAAGCGCTGGCTGTGCGGAAAGAGCCGGTCCAGCTTGAGCATATGCCACAACGACGTGCTCGGGGTCGGGAACGAGCGCCGGCAGGCCGAGTCGAGCGAGCCGTCCAGCCGTACGAGTTTTGGACCGGCGGCCCCGGCTCCTGGGTGATCGTCGAGGAACCCGACCATGTCGCTAAGCGCGTTTGATGGCAGTACCGTATCTGGGTTCAGTAGCAAGGCATAGCGCGGCCACTTTTCGGCCGGCAGACCGGAAGGTTCGTCGCCGGGCGCGCGGAAACCGAAATAGCGCAGGCCCTGGTTGTTTGCCTGCGGATAGCCGGCGTTATCCCCGTTCGCGATGACGTGGACCTGGGGAAACTCGGCCCGCACCATGGCTACGCTATCGTCGGGCGAGGCGTTATCCACCACGCAAACTGCCATCGACAACTGTCCCTGGCCGGCGTAAACCGACTGCAAGCAGTCACGCAGCAGAGAGCTGGTGTTATAGTTGACGATGACAATGGCGAGGTCGAGGGGATCTGAGATGTCTCCTCCCATAGCAACGCGGATTATAGCACCAGTCTGCGACACCGGTCAATTGCCCCGGCCGCGTGTTCGTGATAAAATGGCCCAGTTGTGATGGTGACTGATAGAATATGGTAGGATGAGAGTAAGTCTGGGGGGGCAGAAGCATGGTCCCGGAGCGTCGGTGGTTGGTGATACTCTGTCTCTTCGCTTTGCTGGCCCTGGTTGTTTCGTTCGGAAGACCGCCATCGAGTGTACGGGCTCAGGCAGCGTGCGCCGAATTGATCAGCGATGGTGGCTTCGAAACCGGCGAGGTCTGGCAGTTGAGCGCAAGCCCAGTCGCTCCGGACTACATAACTTATCAAAAACACGACGGCGATAGGGCCTTACGCCTGGGCATCGACGATAGCCAGAATGTGATGGGCTCTTCTTCCGCCCGGCAGACGATCACTATACCCGGCTCGGCCAACGATGTCACCCTGTCGTTCTGGTCTTATACCTTCTTTACCGGTCCGCCAGGCGCCGATTCAGTCGAGCTTGATCTGTTGGCGCCGGACGGCTATACGGTCCTGGAGCGGCTCTGGTCAGCCGACAACGATAGCCGCGTGTGGAGCGAATCGACTATAGACCTAACGCGCTGGCGCGGCAACACCGTGCAGATCTATTTCACCGTTTTCAATGACGGCCAAGGCAGCACGGCCGGGATGTACCTGGACGACGTTTCCGTCCAGGCCTGCCCTGCCGATGGCACCCCGCTCTCAGGCGCTACGCCCACCCCGAGCGCTACCCCGTCGCAGACGCCGGTCTACAACGTGGCCTCGCCAACCGCGACCCAGATCCCGGTCGCTGATACCGCCAGCCCCAGCGCACCTTCTGCTCCCGCCGTGCCGCCGGCCGGCTGTGTGGACTTGCTCCAGGACGGCGGCTTCGAGCAGATGGCAGCGGGCTGGGTTCCCGGCCGTGATCCGGTTCCCGTGCAGATCGCCGGCACACCGGTCCATTCGGGGAGCTACTCGCTGAAGCTGGGTGAGGATGCGGGTAATGTGCTCAGTTACTCGTCTGCCCGCCAGGCTGTGGCGATACCCGCCGGCTACGGGCAGGCGCTGCTGGATTTCTGGACCTGGACCTGGGCCGATGACACCGGCGGCACAGATCACCAGGAGGCGGATTTCCTTTCGGCCGGCGGCCTCGTTCTGCAGAAGTTTTGGCGTGTTACGGCCAACGACCGGGCCTGGGTGCAGCACATCATCCCGGTAACATCGTACGCCGGGCAGACAGTCCAGGTGTACTTCAACGCCTACAACGACGGCAGCGGAAGTCGGGCCGGCATGTACCTGGACGACGTGCATCTGTGGGTTTGCCCCAACCAGGTATTCCAGCCTGCCGGTCAGCCGAACGCGACGCCGTTGCCGCCGGCAGCCATGCCCACACCGCCGGCGGCAACGGTAACGCCGGTTGCGGGCGGGCCAGTTGAACCGGGAGCGACGGGCACAATCACTCAGGCAGGGCCTGCGGTCACGGTCATTGTTCTCGGCAATGGGCAGCCCACGACGGTCGCCCAGGCCGGCAGTACGGCCACTCCCACTGCAGAACCAACGGCCACGCCGGTGGTGGCTCACCTTGCACCGACTGCCGCGGCTCCGGTGCCCGCGCCTGGCATTGCGCCGGTTATAACGGAGACGCCCGCCGCGCCGGCGTCGCCCGCCGGCCCGCTGGCGGGCGACGCCTCTTGGCTTACGGCGAATTGGCCGAAGCCCTGGTGGATGCCACTTGCCGTAATCGCCGCGCTCATCGTGGTATTGATCCTGCTGCGCGCGATCCTCCTGGGCAGCGCGTCTCCGCCATAATCGGCGCGGGTTGCCTGCTCACCACGCTACCTACTCGCTCCATGCAAGGGAGAACTGTATTTTGGAACTGACTCTGTACCGTGACAGTGAGGACTTTGCCAGTTTGCGCGCCGAATGGAACGGCCTTCTGCGCAGGAGTCCCTTTGATACGATCTTTCTGACCTGGGAGTGGCAGTCCACCTGGTGGCAGCAGCTCGGCATGTCGCGCGGCCCGTTGTTCCTGTTGGCGGCGCGCCAGGATGAGCGGTTGGTCGGGATCATCCCGCTTTATCGCACGGGCACGCCGGGAAACTACACGTTGCAGGTAGTGGGTTGTGTCGAGGTGTCGGACTACCTTGATTTGCTGGTCGAATCCGGCCAGGAGGACGCGGTCTACGGCGCATTCCTCAACTGGTTGGCGGGGCAGGACGCTCCTGCCTGGGATTGCCTGGAGTTGTGCAATCAGCCGGCTGCCTCGAAAACCCACTTGCACGTGCCGTCCTTGGCCGGGCAGTATGGTTGGGCGGTTGAGGTGGCGCACGAGGACGTCTGCCCGGTGGTGGATTTGCCGGACAACTGGGACGCCTATCTGGAGACATTGGACAAGAAACAGCGCCATGAGATACGGCGCAAGCTGCGGCGTGTCGAGCGAGAAGCGCCGGATGCCGAGGTGCGCTTCGTGGACGGAGGCGATGACCTGGATGCGCAGGTAGATCTGTTTATCGATCTTCACCGGCGCAGCGACATGGCCAAGAACGAGTTCATGGTTCCACAGATGCAGGCGTTCTTCCATGCCATCGCCCGTTCGGCGGCTGAGTCGGGTTGGCTGCAGCTTTCGTTCTTGGAGATCGCCGGCCGACCTGTGGCTGCCTATTTCTGCTTCGATTACCAAAATCAGGTCCTGGTCTACAGTTCGGGTTATGACCCGCAGCTTGACCCACAGCTCAGCTTCGGCTGGGTCTTACTTTCCCACGTCATCCAGCATGCCATCGGGCAGGGCCGCGCACGTCTTGATTTTCTTCAGGGCAACGAGGACTATAAGTACCGGTTTGGCGGCACGGACACATTGGTCTATCGAACGCTGATCCGGCGGACATGAGAAATAAGACTGCAAAACGAGATATCTGAAGCGAAAGAGCACTCATGCGCGTCATAGCCGGCACTGCCAAAGGCCGCACCCTCCAATCCGTTCCCGGCGATAGCACCCGGCCGATCAGCGACCGGGTCAAGTCCGCGCTGTTCAGCATATTGCACTCGCAGGATATGATCGAAGGGCGGCGCTACCTGGATCTCTTCGCCGGCACCGGCGCGGTGGGCATCGAGGCGCTGAGCCGCGGTGCCGGGTCGGCCTTGTTCTGCGAGCGGGACCGGGCCGCGCTGCGCACATTGGGCCACAACCTTCACGCCGCCGGAGTGGCTGACCGCGCGCAGGTCATACCTGGCGATGCCTTCGCCTACCTGACACGCCCCTCCCCGGCGCCATTCGATGTAATCTACATTGCGCCTCCCCAGTACCAGGGGCTTTGGCTGAAAGCCTTGCAGTTAGCGGACGCCCGGCCCGAGCTTCGGACGGAGGAGGGCCTGGTCATCGTGCAGATTTTTCCCAAGGAATGGCTTGAACCGGGACTGGCCCACCTGGTGCACGTGGATGAACGCAAATACGGCAGCACCGCGCTGCATTTCTTTGAGGGGAATCATTAGAGGATGTCTCTGCCCGTGACCCGCAAGCGCGCCGGCTGGCGCCCCTGGCTCATGGCCGGTCGCCCTAAGACTCTGTATGCAGGCATTTCCCCGGTCCTGGTCGGGACCGGCCTGGCGATCCGGCATGGCGTCTTCCGGCCCCTGCCTGCCCTCGCCACACTGTTGTCGGCGGTGCTGATCCAGATTGGGGCCAACTATGCCAATGATCTCTTCGATTTCCGGCGCGGAGCTGACCCGGTCACGCGCACCGGTCCCACCCGCGTCACCAGCGCCGGGCTGTTGACGCCGGACCAAGTTGAGGCAGGCATGTGGGCGGTTTTCGGGGCTGCCGCGCTGATCGGCCTTTACCTGGCGTACCTGGGAGGCTGGCCGATCCTGTTGGTCGGCATCCTTTCGATCCTCGCGGCCATCGCTTACACCGCCGGGCCGTTCCCCCTGGGTTATAACGGCTTGGGCGACCTGTTCGTCTTCATCTTTTTCGGCCTGGTGGCTGTGCTTGGCGCCTATTTCTTGCAGGCGCATGCGCTCTCCGTTGACGCAGTCGTCGCCTGCCTGCCGGTGGGCATGTTGGTGACCGGAATCCTCGTCGTGAATAACTTGCGGGACGTCGAGACCGATCGAGAGGTCGGCAAACGCACGCTGGCCGTCCTGCTGGGGCGCAACGGTGCGCGCGCCGAGTACATTTTCCTGCTGGTTGCCGCCTATGCCGTGCCGTTTGTTCTCTGGCTGGGTTTCGGATTTTCAGCGTGGACGTTGCTGCCGGTGCTGAGCATCCCGCTGGCGCTGCGTCTTGCCCAGACAGTCTCTACCCAGACCGGTCCCGTGCTCAACCGCGCTCTGGCCGGCACGGCTCAACTGAGTGCTCTCTACGCCTTGTTGTTCGCCATAGGCATCGTCCTGTAGGTCGTCAGGTGCTCCGGTCACACGCCGGGGCTACCCGGCGACAGCTACTGCCAGCCGCGCGACTGCCAGCGGATCGGTCCAGAGCAGGCTGCGGATTTGCACCGCCACCGCTCCCAACTCCTGGCACATCCGGACCTGTTCGTGAGTCTGAATGCCACCCGCGGCCACGAGGGGCGCACCCAGGCGCAGAGCGGATACCCGGCGTAGGGCGCTCAGAGTGAAGGGGAAAGCGATCGGTCCGGCTACCGCCCCTTCCACCAGCGGACCCTCGTCCGCGGGGTAGGCGGCTCGCGGCGCGAGACCCACCACCAACGCGTCCGCGCCGCCTTGTAGACAGGCTTCGGCCAGCGCGGCGGCTTGCCCGACCGGCAGTTTAGCCAGCAGCGGCAGCGTGGTGGCCCGTCGCACGGCGTTCAGGACCTCACGCGCCAGCCGGGGATGGGCCTCTTCCGGCAACGCCAGCTCGAGCCCCGCGACAAGGCCGCTCTCTCCCCATAACTCGGCCAACCTGACCCAATCCCCCATGCTTTGGCCGCCGGCCTCGTCCAGTCCATCCAGGGCAGCCAACACCGGCACTCCCAGTCGCTGCCAATTGCGCCCATATTCCTGCGCCGCCCGCCGGTACCCGGGGTTCTGGCCGCCCGTGTTCAGCAGGAAGCCGGCCGGCAGTTCCGCCAGGCGGGGAGCGGCCAGGCCCCGGCGAGGCGACAGGGAGACCGGCGACAGGACAATGGCGCCGAAGGCGGCCGCATTGACCGGCGCCGGCCAGGCGTCGCCCAACCCCACCGCGCCGCTGCCCGCGATCAGCGGCGCGGCCAAGCTCAAGCCCTGTTTGTTGCCCGGCGCCAGCTCGATGCTCATGGTTGGACATCCGCCAGGTCGAAGACCGGGCCGCGCAGGCAGACGCGCCGCCTGCCCCCCGCCACATCCGCTGTGCAGGCCTGGCAGGCGCCTGTGCCGCATAGGAACGTGGCGGGATAGATCACCTGCGCGAAGCTCCGGCTGATGCCGAAGCGCGCCTGGCTGGTTGCAGCCGAGAGCCTGGCGTAGAACTCCAGGGAGCCGGCCGCCAGCACCGCATCCGCCCATGCCAGGAGCTCCACAAGCCAGACTGATGTTTCGATGTTGTGTGCGATATGCGCCGGTCCGGGGTTCCTGGTCGTGGCGGTCGTATCGCCACGCGCGGAACGAGCAGGCCTGCGTTCGGTCGCCCGATACTCCACGCCTGTCGGCAGCCGCGCGGGTGGGATCACCTCGCGTCCGCCCATTGCCTCCACCGCTAACGTCACTGCCATGCCCTGGGCCTCAGCCTGCAGTATCGCGGGCAGGAGCGTCCAGGCTGCCTCGCCCTCTCCGAGGCACAACAGGTTGCGGGTTCCCGTGGACAGCGTGTAGCCCTTGCCGACCGGTCCCAGGCAATCGACGCGCGTGCCGGGCGGAGCGGCACGCAACCAGGCGTGTCCCCAATCGGCGCTCGGAGGGATGCGCAGGGTCCAGGTTTCGTCATCAATGGCGATTGGGTAGAACGTGCGCCGTAGATAGGGGCTTCGCCCTGAACTCAGCCCTGACCCCGTGCGCACCAGCACAGGCTGGCCGGGCGAAAGCTGGCGCGCCATCTCCGGAGCGCGCAGCCGTACCTCTTGGCTCGCACCGTAGGTTTGGCGGTCGATCAGCTCGGCGATAACTTGGAGCATCGTATGCGCACTCTATGGGCGGAGCAGTTGTACCAGGTCGCGCAATGTCCCGCGGTAGTTTGGTGCGGGCAGCGCCGGATCCAGCACCGCGGCCGCCCCTGGCACCAGGAACGTCTGGCAGCCGATCTGCGCGCTTACCATGTCTCCGGCCTCGTTGCCGACCACCAGCGCGCTAGCCGGCTCCCGGTCGATGCTCTCCAGGATCTGCCGGTAGTACAACGGGTTGGGCTTGCAGGCGCGGCTGTTTTCGTAACTCGTGACCAGCCGGTAGGGGAAATCACCCACCCCGGCCCATTCCAGGCGCTGTCGGATAGCCAGGTCTGGGAAAAGCGGATTGGTGGCGATCACCACGTCCAGACCCCGCTCGAAGGCCGCTTGCACGGCCTGGCGCGCCTCGGGTAGGCATTGGGTATGCTGTCGCAGGGCAGGATAGGCGTGCAGGTAAAAGTCGGTGAATACCGGCTCCATTTCCTCGCGCGGCCGCCCGATGAGCGGGTAGAAGGCCGACGCAAACACCTCCTGGTTGGTCGCGCGCCCGTCGTTGGCCACCATGATCTGGGTTGCGCGCATCAGATGGGCGATAAACTGCTTGGGTGGTACCATGGACGCCACATGGGCCGAGATGGCCTGGAAGTAGCGCGGCAGGAATACGTCCAGGTTATTGCCGAGCAGTGTGCCGTCCAGATCAAACAGGACGGCTTTGATGCCGGAATTCTCCATCGCTGGCTTGCCTCCGTTAGTTGTAGCCGGTTTGCTTGGGCCATTATACGGCCTGATGCTTTTGGGTCCTATTGGGGAACTCAAAGCGGGACTGGTGGCTTCAGCCTTTGGGGAGCCGTTCTCGACACGCGAAAACCCGGTTCCGGAGCGTTGCGGCCTCAGAGGAACCGGGTGTTGTTTTTTTGTTCGCTCAGTCTGTGAACAGGTGGTCCACTGCATCCGTCAGTTGTTGCAGGGTGCCCACCTCGTGAACCGAGTGGCAGAAAGGCAAGTACTTGCGCATGTCGCTGTCGCCGGTGCCCCAGATGACGGGCGGCTCAGGATTGAACCAAAGCATGCGCCGGGCCCGGCGCTTGATGGTCTCGAAGGCATCCAGGCGTGGCGGGTTGTAGTTATTGCGCCCATCGCCGACCACAATTACTGTCGTACGTCCGTCCACCGAGTCCAGGTACTCTTTGCAGAAGTGATTCAGCGCGAAGCCCAGGTCGGTGTTGTAGTAGCCCGGGGGCATGTTGTCAAGCACATCCTGGATGGCCTTGTCGGGGCGCATCTCGGCGAAGGCCCCGGTGATCTCGCTCACGTCGTCGATGAAGGCGAAGCTGCGGGCCCGCGCCACCTGATCCTGTAGCTCGTACACCAGTTGCAGCAGGAACTGCACCACCGGCCGCATGGACGTCGAGATGTCGCAGATCAGCACCAGTTTCGGCTTCACGTGACGCCGGCGGTGTTTTAGCTCGACGGGCACGCCCCCATACCGCAGGTTGGTGCGGATGGTTGCCTTCGGATCCAGTACCCCGGTTTTACCCCGCCTGTGCCGCAGCGATGCCCGGCTGCGCAACTGGGCGGCTAGCCGGCGCACCTCGTTGCGCAGTTCGTTGGCCTCCTGTTGGCTCAACGACTGAAACGGGCGCTGCATCAGGTCCGACATCCTGGCCGGCGGTGGCTGCTGATTGGTCACCTGGCGGGCGATGCTCGCGCCCACGAACTGATTGACTTGCTCGCCCAGGGCGTCGGCATTGGCTTGCATCGTCTCGGCCAGTTGCTTTAGCGCCTCATGGCTCATACCGGCCTCGGCCAGTTGTTCGAGCATTTCCCGCAACAACTCCGCCAGTTGCTCCATGCCCATCGCGCGCAGCATGCGCTCGGTCAGCGATGACTGCTGGTACGGGTGGGTGGCCCGTTGCAGGCCCACTTCCTGGCCGATCTGCTGCAGTTGTTCCTTGCTCGGTCCCTGGCCGGAGAGCAACCAGTTCAGCAACTGGGCGAGCCGGTTGCGCATCGCCTGCGCCAATTGCTGCATCAGCTCTTGCAGTTCTCGATCGCTGCCTTGCCCGTTCTGCGCCTGTTGGAGTTGTTGGCGCATCTGCGCCATCTCTTGCTCGCTAAGCTGCCCGTCCAGCAGCTTCCGCAACAGGTCCGCCAGTTCCTGGGGCAGCGAGTCCAGTGCATCCCGCAACTCTTGCTGCTGGTCGGCGTCCATGCCCTCGGTAGCCGGCAACATGGGAGGGGCTTCGCGCCCGAAGTAGAGTGGGAACAGCCGGTCGAACGCTTCTACGTCGGCCGGGTCTTTGATCAGGGTCGTGCGCAATGCCGAGCGAAAGATGTCGCGATCGATCACGCCCACTTCAGTGATGGCTCGAAAGCTGTCCGCGCTCTCAGCGACGGAGATGCGGACGCCCGCGGCCCGCAATCCCGCGATAAATTCGACTATGCGTTCTTCCATGTCATTGGTCCGAGAACGGCGAACGGCCGCGACGCTTGAAACGTGGATCGGGCCCGATCAATGGATCGGCGGGGCCGCGGCCCGGGGCTTCGCTGCCGTTCAGGGCGCGCCGGGCACGTTGCACGTCGTGTTCGTACTTCAGCAACACGGTGAGGGTGGTGTCGAGCGTGGTCTGGTCGATGCGGCTCGCGTTGAGCGTCACCAGGGCCTGCGCCCAATCCAGCGTCTCGGCAACGCTCGGGTGCTTCTTGAGGTCCAGCTCGCGCAGCCGGTGCACCAGCTCAACTGCCTGGCGCGCCATCTGAGGCGCCAGATCAGGCACCTTCAGGCGCACGATGCTCAGCTCGGTCTCGAGGCTGGGGTAATCGAGGTAGAGATACAGACAACGCCGCTTCAGAGCCTCGCTCAGCTCGCGAGTATTGTTGGAGGTCAGCACCACCAGCGGCATGTGCTTGGCTTTTAAGGTGCCTAGTTCGGGCACGCTGATCTGAAAGTCGCTCAGGACTTCCAGAAGGAACGCCTCGAATTCGGCATCCGCGCGGTCTATCTCATCGATCAACAGCACAACTGGTTTGTCGGAGCGCAGCGCTTGCAGCAAAGGACGCGGGAGCAAGAAGCGCTCGGAAAAGAATACGTCTTCCTCGGCAGCCAACCGGTCGGCCGCCTCCGTCAGGCTCTTAGCGTCTGCGAGCACGTCATGCAGTTTGTCACGCAGAAGCTGCGTATAGAGAAGCTGCTTGGCATATTCCCATTCATAGAGGGCCTTCGTCTCGTCCAGACCCTCGTAGCACTGGAGACGGATCATCTCTCGTCCGCTTGCGCTCGCCCATGCTTTGGCAAGCTCAGTTTTCCCCACGCCGGCCGGTCCCTCGGCCAGTACTGGCTTGTTCAGCCTTTCTGCCAGAAAGAGGGACGTCGCTATCTCGTCGCTGGCGATATAGCGCTGCTCTTCAAGCGCCTGGCACACATCATCTTTTGATCGAAACACGGTCGGCTCCTTACCGGATAAATGAGAGCAAGCTCATACTATTCTTATAAACCTATGCCGGCCGTATTTCTGCAAGCGGCAATCCACATCTCGCGCGCCGTCCCCCGAGGGGCAGATGGGGCCCCATGCGAGGGTGAACGATCTTTCCTCCCCTCATCAAGCAGTCAAGCATGCAAAATCAAACCTGGAAACGCTCGGCGTGCAGGTTCCAGCCCTTCAGCACACGTTCTTCCGGCCCGGCCGCATCCAGGCGCAGGCCGAAGACCCTGCCCATGCGCCTCAGCGCTTCCTGGGCGGCGCGCACGTCGACGCCGGCCTGCTCGCCTTCCAGGATTCTTACCCCCAGGTCCACCAATGCCACCAGCGCTTGCGGGCTATCCAGATCCCGGTCCATGGCCGCCGCAAAAGCCGCCTCTGCTTGCGCCGGATCGAGCGCCCCGCCTGTTCCAGGCTCCAGCGTGGTTCCGCGCTGCGCAGCTCTGCTTAGTAAGTCGGCCAGGCGGCTCGCCTCATCCAACTCGCCCTCATCGTAGCTCCACGGCTCGCGATAGTGATGGTCGGCCAGGTACAGACGCAAGGCATCGGGCGAACATGTCTTGAGCAGGTCGCTGACCATTACCAGGTTGCCCAGCGATTTGCTCATCTTCTCGCCCTCGTGGCGGACCATCGCGGTGTGCAGCCAGTAGCGCACAAAGGGTTCTTGGCCGGTCCCCGCCTCGGCCTGGGCGGTCTCGCTTTCATGGTGAGGGAAAAGAAGATCAGCGCCTCCGCCGTGGATGTCGACGGTGTTGCCCAGCAGTCGCGTAGCCATGGTCGAACACTCGATGTGCCAGCCCGGGCGGCCGGGACCCCAGGGGCTCTCCCAGGCCGGTTCACTGGGCGCCTGCGCTTGCCAGAGCACGAAGTCCAGGGGATCGCGTTTGTTTGGGTCATCGGGATTGTTGCCGCGCTCGTTGGCGATGGGCAGCATTTCGGCGGGTGGCAACGTGCTCACCTTGCCGTATTCGGGCCAGGCTGCGACGTGAAAGTACACATTGCCCCCCGCCTGGTAGGCGACCCCCACGTCGAGCAACCTTTGCACGGCGGAAATGATGCCGGGAATGAAATCGGTCGCCCGAGAATAGTGGTCCGGTGGACGCACGTTGAGGGCCTGCATATCACGGATGAAATGGCGCGTCCATTGATTCCCCAGTTGCTGCCAGTCGTCGCCTACCTCGCGGGCCTTGCGCAGGATGTCATCGTCGATGTCGGTCACGTTCTGGACGTAGAGCACAGTGTTGCCGCTGTACTCCAGGTAGCGGATCAACATGTCGAACGTCGCGTAGGTGAACGCGTGGCCCAGATGCGTGGTATCATAGGGGGTAATGCCGCAAACGTAGATTGTCGCCGGTTGGCGCAATGGGACGAACGTTTCCGCCTGGCGCGTCAGAATGCTGTGTAACTTCATGTGAACCTCCACCCGTCGCATTATATACTCTGTCGCGGTCCGGCCGACAGTGGCATTGCGCGCAATTGTCGCTCTAGTGAGGAACTAAGGAGGCCGGCGCGCCTCGCTGGTTGGCCTTCTTCCTAGCCCGTGATCGCGCGCCAGCCGTTGATCTGCCACAGCCAGAGCGCGATCATGATCAGCACGGCCAGCAGCTCGACCCCGGTCGAGAGCAGCCAGCCCACCAGGTAGCCGCCGCCGGCCTGGAGGGCCCGGCCCACGTCGCGCAGTCTCACCAGCTCTACCACGAGCACTGTGATCACCGGCAGCAGGATTGCGCCGATGATGTTGAAGAAGATCAGACCGACGATCCCGGCTACCACCGCCAGGGCCACCGCGCAACCCGAGGCGCCGCCTCGCCGCGCGCCGGCTCCGCTGAGCCAGAGGTCGCTGGTCGAGGCGACCAGCGTCAGCACGGTCATAATGGCCAACACTGCCCCGCTGCGCAACGTAAAGCTGCGTATCAGGTCATAGACCAATGCTGCCAGCCAGACGATCACTGCGCCCGGTATCGACGGCAGCAGCGCTCCGGCGATACCGAGCACCATGACGAACAAGACGACCGTTT